>Ga0325404_1001883_pt1 | contig 22294 bp, 6 predicted proteins | sample PopdelMetagenome_18_FD_205664 | JGI IMG/M metagenome (GOLD analysis project Ga0325404, IMG submission 205664) | Populus deltoides microbial communities from Bellville, Georgia, United States - Xylem-Control-R1 | ecosystem: Host-associated > Plants > Phyllosphere > Stem > Wood/Secondary xylem...
TTATTATTTTTACAACATTTTAAATTAATTATTTTTATAAAAAATTTTAAAATTAAATGGAGAGAAAAAACAAAACTTATTTTCATGTTTAGCAATATAAACTTTTAAATCAATATGAAAAATCTAAAAACTTTAAAATTGGCTATGCGTTTTTTTTTAATATATATATATATATATATTGTTTTCCTCTCACTTTAAATTTATCTTTCTAATTCAATGAAAAACTTTATCTTGTGGAATTTAGCTTCAAAATGATCAAATCAGGAAGGGAAAAAGGTCTAATGATAAAAAAAGTTTTATTACTTCTTTTCATTTATTTACATAAAGTTTTATGATTTATTTAATTGAATATGTGTATAAGTTTTTCAATTTATATTAGTATTTTTTTATTTAAAAAATACATTAAAAAATTCTTTATATTCATGTTTTTTTAATTATGCGACGATGTTTTCATCTTAATCATTATTCTTATATATTTTTTTTAAATCTATATATAAGTTTTTTTTTAATTTTACCTTTCAATCAAAATTAATCATATGTTATTTGTTTTTTAATTTTAATCCTCAATTATCAGTTTATATATATATATATATTCCCGTTTGCTTTCATTGACTTTTTTTTCAATGTGATTTAAATAAACTCAACTTATTTTGTTTGTTGGGTCTTATTAGATTTTTGTTTTTAAAATCTTTGTGAAGCCTAAATAGCAAATCTAGTGTCAATAAGAATACGTGTTCACCAACCCCTGATGATTTTTCTCTCTTACACATCAACCACCCTCCTCACCTCAAAATTACTTACACGCTCCCACTAAACAATTACACGTGTAAATGTCTTAGCAAACTTACACGTATTAACACAATACTGCGAGTATATCATTGAATTATGCGGAGCGCGTGTTTTGTTATTAATCTTGATAAAGTAGAGTCTAGAAGCTCTATTTGTAAAAAATCCAACACGATCTACGCAGAATGGCAGGGAGTAAATCAGAGTCGTTAGATCCCGAACTTGACGGTGGTATAAGAAATCATTAGCCTTTAGCCATCAGATCTAACCCGGTGGATAACTAAACGGTGAGGATTGTTTTAACAGCGGCGGACAAATAAGGCTGAACTGGGCCTTTAAAAAGAGGACCAAATTAGCCCAAGAAACACCACACACTTATTCAACCTCTCTCTCCTCTCTCTCTTAATCGCGAAGAGAAATGATTTTCTCTCTCTAGGGTTTGTTGGAATCAAAGGCGAAAGCGGGAGATCCAGGTTTTGAGTGGTTTGATTAACAAGCCTTGATTACTCTCTCTCTCTAGGGTTTATGTTTTGTGTTCAGTCGCATTGTGTTCGTGTCGGTTGGTTTATTTCTAGCTTCGATTTCGATCTATCTAGGGTTTCCGATTCTTGAGGGGTTTTTGCTCAAAGGAGGTTGTTAGGGTTCTTTTGAGTACGTATTTTGTTTTGTTAAACAAATAAAGCTTTTTAATTTCTGAAAATTCACTTTTTGTTTGAATTTCGGAGCGATAGAGAGAGAGAGAGAGAGGGGGGTTTTAGTGTTTTTTCCTATAAATGAATCAGATCAGTGTTGGTTTAGAGATCGTTTATTCAAGATTTGCTTCAGATGAGTTTGGGTTTAAAGACATGCAATTGGTATATAATCTTATGATGATCTGATATTGCTGCTCACAGATAAAGGAGGACTATCGTAGTGGAAGTTCTGAAACTTTTGCGAGAAAAGGAAATTAACAAGAGTAAATATTTATTTATTTATTTATTAAACTGGATTCCTTGAAGTTTAAAGAATTTTGAATAAACGTGTATGGTAAAATTGAAGAGGGAAAATAAGAAGTTAAATAGTTGAAGTTGATGATATGTGCAGTTATTGGAAGTTTATCTTATGGCACCTACTGTTCCTATAGAGTTTATTGGACAGAAGGAATTGAAAACGTGTTGGCGTTCACAACCAATGGGGAAATCAAGGAAGTTCTCTAAAGGGCACTCTTCTGGATTTGTTCCTGATTACCGGCATGCTGCTGAGACCATGGCTGAATCAGAAGGGTTTGGGAGCTCTGGACGTGTTGACACCGAGATGACAGCATCAGGAGATTCCTTCGCTCCCAAGAGGAAGTGCATTAGTTTGAATGTGGACGGGTATGATACATTTGGTGTACCATCACAAATCCTGTCATTGTCTAAGATGTCAAGATCGGAGAGGAAGGATTTGGAAATTAGGTTGAAAAATGACCTTGAACAAGTCAGAATCCTCCATAGGAAAGTGGCTTCTTTGAGTTCAAATACAGTTCTGTTATCGCCCTCTAGTGATACTCGGAGTTGCAGTGATGGCCAAAAGAGGCTTCCTCTAGAAGGTGTCCACAGGTCATTTGAAGTATCAGCTCCCAAGAGTAAGAAACGGGCTCCTCCAGGTCGAAATGGGGCTCGATCAAAAAAGGGTACATCAGGGCGTTTTGAGCCAGTGAAGTCAGCTGCTCCACTTGGTATAACTAATGCTATGTTGATGAAACAGTGTGAAACATTACTAAATCGTTTGATGACACATCAGTTTGGTTGGATTTTCAATACTCCTGTTGATGTGGTGAAAATGAACATACCAGACTACTTCACTATCATTAAACACCCAATGGATTTGGGTACAGTGAAGAGCAGGATTATTTCTGGTGAATATTCAAGTCCTTTGGGATTTGCTGCAGATGTGCGACTTACTTTCACAAATGCAATGAAGTATAACCCCCCTGGAAATGATTTCCATTTCATGGCCGAGACCCTTAGTAAATTCTTTGAAGTTAGATGGAAAGTTATTGAGAAGAAGATTCCTGTTACCGCTGATGTAGAACCAGTGCCATCAAGAGCTGATGTGCGTATGGAAATGGAAACAACTGCTCGTATAGAAAAGGAAACCACTACTGATACTCCACCTTTGAAAAAGAAAAAAATTACACCGAGTGACAATAAGGTCAAACCAGAGCCCATTAGGAAAGTCGTGACCAATGAGGAGAGACAGAAGTTGAGCATGGAATTGGAGGCATTGCTCGCTGAATTGCCTGAAAACATTATTGAATTCCTAAAAGAGCATAGTGGAAATGCTGGCCAGACTGGCGAGGATGAGATTGAGATTGATATTGATGCTCTCGGTGATGATATATTGTTCAACTTACGGAAACTCTTAGATAACTATTTACTGGAGAAACAGAAAAACCAATCAAAAGCTGAACCATGTGAAATGGAGGTACCTCTATTTCTCTCATGTTTGTTTGCATTTGTTGTGATGTGTTCTTTATCCTGGAAATGTTGAATAAAAGTGTGATGAGCAGTGGCTTTTATTGATTCAGATTATTAACGAGTCAGGGATTAGCAATTCATCATTGCAACCATGCAAAGGTACTTTCTTTTACTCTAATTTTGTGCATTTTCACTGCATTATGCATGGTAATTTTGTTGCCAGTTGAATACTTATACATCATGTTTATTAGGCAATGATACCGCTGAAGAAGATATAGATATTGTTGGTGGGAATGATCCTCCTATTTCAAGCTACCCTGCAGTAAAGATAGTAAAAGAGGCGGCTCATAAAAACAGTAAATGTAGCAGTCGAAGTAGCTCCAATAATGAATCGGGCTCATCTTCAAGTGGTAAGTGTTTTGTAAACCTTTTCATCGTCACTTCCTTTTCTTTGGGGATTTGTTTATATATATATTTTTCCAATATTTGGAGTACTCATAAGCAATCTTGCTGTTTATGCATACTTGATTTCTAGATTTAAAAGAAGAAATTAATTATAGACATTATTTATTCAAAATTAAGAAACACACATTAAGATGTTTTTCCATATGCTGAATGTGGACTTCTGGTGTAATTTTAAAATTCCAACCTTTGTGAACTTTGATGGAGTTCTGTTTGGATGCCATGCTGCCATTGGACCTTGTTTGATGCGAATGTGGACTTCTGGTGTAACTTTAAAAGGCACACGTTTGTGAACTTTGATGGAGTTCTGTTTGAATGTCAGGCTGCCATTGCACCTTGTTTGATACTTAATTCCACTTTGATTTTTTTCTTAAGGTGTAATTTGATTCTGGTTCCTTTCTGTTAGCCAAACCACTCAAGAGTTGTATAGCATATTTGGTAACTCATCAAGTTACAACAGATGTCTAACAGCATATTCCTGGATAGTGAAATATTTGAAGGCAGCTATAAGATTTCATGTCACCTTGTGTCCTGTCAATAGCTTCTTAGAATATCATGCCAATTAAAACTCTGGCATTACTTCCACTTGCTTTTTGGTGGATGCAAAGATGCTATGGAGAATGATATCTTCCCAGTTTTCAGCCAAGATCTGCCTTCAGCTGTTTAGAGTAAATGTGTTCTAGAAGGCTTGCTTTTATTGTTGGTATTGAGTTATATTTTTTTGTCACGAACTTATATCTGACCCTTGAGTTCAGTCCGGCTATGGCATTAGGTATACGTGTTCAATGTTTCTCTGAAAGTAGAAGATGCAAGTCTGATCTGTACTACACTTTGGCATGGATATGTAGTGGAGCATAGTATTGAAACACTGGATATTTGAATCTAACAAGTGCTGTTCTTTTTTGACGTGATTTAAGAGTGGAAAAAGGTTGCCATGTACTGTAGTGCCATCAAAACATACAAAGGCACGGTTTTTCCCAATTCATGATCATTTTTAGTCACCAAATTTATGTGCAATATCATATGTGCATGCATGCTGGCATTTGCCCTTCATATTTCCGATGTAGGTTATTGGACAGTTGCTCTGTTAAGAACCATTGTTCGAACAGTTCAATGCAATGGGCTAGGTGCGAGTTTATAATTTGTAGCTGGTAAATTACTACTCAGTGTTTTGCTTATAACAGAAAAAGTTGTTAATTCATAGAAGTGAAGATAAATCACATTGGGGAATAAGACATCATACATGACAAAGAATACAAAAATAGATCAGGACAAAAGAATCATCAAATCTTCCTGAAATTCACACCGAAGAAGTGCGGGCTCTTTGGACTTTGCTTAGAGCCCAGTGCTCAGTTATTCTGATGGATTTTGATTTTCCTGAATGTTATGATCAGGAAAGGGCCATTGCAGGTGTTTTTGTCATCAAGACGTGAAGATGAATGCAAAGGATGTCCTTTTAGCTTAGAACTGTTGTGGGTTATGCATCAAGTGATTGGAATAAATATCTTTTCACCCAGTTGTTGTCATGGTTGAGTAGCATCCTACAACATGTCATTCTGTGTCCATGACATGTGAATGTCATAACATGATGGGTTTTTTGACACAATAAATCAGAAGTCGAGCAAAGAAACCTTTTTCTCATGATTTTTATATTCACATATTCAGTTTCTAAGATTTTATCGATTTGGGCGTGGAAGTAAGAGCCTTAAAGCCTATCTTTCATTTATTTTCCATGCCTTGAATAGCTAATTGATATAAGAGTGGGACATGTGCCCCACATTGTTCCTCTCCCAATTATTTAACTCAAGTCATAGGTTCTGCCCCATGGCTAGAATAGGAAATCGGAAGTTCTCTGTTTGGTTTGTGCTCTGTTTTGGCTTTGGAATTAGTGTGTTGCCTTGATGTTATTTATTTACAAAGTTCGTGTATAATAACCATAAGAATGTGTGGTTTGGCTAACTTTGCCCCCTAGTAATCGCTAATTTGGTGGTGGTTAATTTCCTTCTCTCTCTTTTTTTCCTTTTAAATTCCATGGCTTCTGCTCTTTTTTCCTTTTAAATTCTATAGATGAAAAAGGTTATATATGTAAATTGAGCGCCTTCGTAGTTAGTTTAATGATCTCTTTTTACTCGTGATTCTTTTTTCAGATTCAGATTCTGGCAGTGAATCTGGTAGTGAATCTGATGCAGTTAAAGCGTCTGGTCCCATTAATGCTACTGAGGTATGCATGCATAAATTGATCAGCTCAAGTCAGAATATTGTATGAATTTAAGTGTTGTGCCTTTTCTTTTAGATGTAACATTGATTTTTATCTTATATTTCTTCTAATTATAGGAAAAAATGGAACCTGGAGAAAATGTAGTCCAAAAGAGAAGTCATCTTGGTGATCCAGCTGTCAGAAATCGTGAGTTTTTAGGTTTTATTTCATATTATGCATTCTATAGGGTTCTTAGAGTTTGTTTTGGCCAAATTTAATCAGAAATCCTGCTTGCCGTGCTTTGTTCAGAATCTGTTGATGGGCTGGCCCAAGTTGAGCTGGATACCGAGGGTAAGCCAGTTGCAGCCGAGGCAGATGGCCACCAAGAGGGTAAGCATACTCATTAAGAAGATTGCTGTTACATGTGGGACTTCATCTCACTCATCATGCTGTAATGTTATAGGGGAGAGTGCTCCACCTGAGAGGCAAGTCTCTCCTGAAAAGCTCTATCGTGCAGCTTTGTTGAGGAACCGTTTTGCTGACACCATACTTAAAGCTCGAGAAAAGGCGCTTGAAAAGGTTGGCCTTTCATAAACTTTCATGCTATTAATTGCTATAATTGTACATGCTTCTGTTTTGTTTATGGGTTGTGTACCATTCACTCCGTGATATGGAATTCAGGGTGAAAAGCGTGATCCTGAGAAATTGCGGAAGGAGAAGGAGGAATTTGAAAGAAGGCAAAAGGAAGGTTTGGAATTGCAGTCACTCAACAATGAATTGAGTCATGTGATGTTATTTTCCAGGAGCAATGATTTATCTTTTAATCTGTGATATCAGAAAAAGCTCGGTTACAGGCAGAAGCTAAGGCTGCTGAAGAGGCTCGAAGGAAAGCTGAAGCTGAAGCCGCCGCTGAAGCCAAAAGGCGGAGGGAACTGGAAAGGGAAGCTGCACGTCAGGCATTGATACAGGTAAGGCTAATACATCCATGCAAAACCAGCTCCAATGCTTCTTTTAGAATACGACCAAACATTTTCTTGTTCTCTGCAGATGGAAAAGACTGTTGATATCAATGAGAACTGTCAGTTTATGGAAGACTTAGAAATGCTTAGGATTGCCCATCATGATGAACAGCTTCCAAGTTTCATAGAGGAAACAAGCCCTGATCATTCTCAAAATGGGCTGGGTAGTTTCAAGCTTCAGGGTAGTAACCCACTAGAGCAACTAGGATTATACATGAAGGAAGATGACGAAGACGAAGAGGAAGTAGTTGAACCACCCTCTAGTGTTCCAGATCTAACGAAAGATGTTGAGGAGGGAGAAATTGATTGATTAGGTTCTTGCTTTGATTATTGTGCCAGTCAAGAATTTTATAAAATTGTGGTCCTAAGAGCTACGGGCATGCATAATCGTCTGTCCCCTCTGCAATATAGCAGCCAAGCACACAGACCTATGACGGATTGAGTCTCAACTCTCCATTGGTGGTAAACCACCTGAAAAGGACGAGCCTCGGGCTATCAGGGAGGAAACATCAGCAAATGGTAGTGTTGGGTTTTGTTTTCCTGGCCTCGGTTCTTATTCTTGGTCAGGAGGGCGGCTTAAGAGCTCGTAAACCACCAATTTGTTGTCGCTAGAATATTGTAACTTTTGTGAATTGCCAGAGAAAGAGGCGTTTGGGGTTGGGGTTTTGTTTATTATAGGTTTTTTTTTTTGTTGTAAAAAGGTAATTCTAGTTTTGTATGGGTTAGTGCGCCCTTGGGGGGGTCACATTAAGAAGGTTTAGGGAGCAGGAAAGGTAACCTAGAGGAGGAGTTGTAATATATGTATAGTTAAAAGAAAGCTGAGGCAATTGGAAATGGCATTCACTTCACTTTCTTTTATCGCATTTTGCATAGTTTGATACCCCAGGGACTGGAATGTATTAGTTTCTGCATTCTATATTGAAAAAGATCACTTGCTGCTTCCCTTTGAGGAGAATTGGGGGATGATATGGTGGACCGACCTTGTGCTCTGCTTGTAACTTCTTCTGAATTGTTCTTGTTTCTGCAATGATTTGTTTTGTTACCCTTTTTCTTTGACCAATCCTCTTCCTGCGTAGAGGCCGACCCTGAAAATAGCAGTTTTGGATGATTTAGTTTTTACTAGATTTGTGGGCTGTGTTCTGTGGTGGGCTACAATGTTTTTTTCATCACTAAAAAAAAATATGACGCCTGTGCAATGCAAGTGCTCGGGAGGAAAAAAAAAGGAGATACCTGCAAAAAATTAACAAATAAAAAGATAAAAAATAATTCGGGTTGTTCATAAAATATTATATTAAAATCTAACTGCCACTTATATGATAAAATTGATAAAATCATAAGCTTAAAATAAAAAAAAATTAAATCAAGCAAACACATATATGAACTTTTTAAATCTTAAATTTACACCCTATTAAATTCTAGATTTAAGTAAATTTTAATTTTTAACTAATTTAATATTCATGAGCCAAAATATATATAACAAAGAAGAAATTAAAAGGACCCAGAAAACTAGTCGGGTTAACCATAGACTCGGGTCAATGTAAGGTTAAAAATAGTTATTATAATAGGTTTAAAACTTGACTCGAGGGTCTATAGGGGTCAGGCCCGGATCACAGGTTGGGTAGACTATTGACCCTAGTTAACGTAAGAATAAGAATAATTATTATTATAATTTTAAAATTCAATTGAGGGGTTGACCTAGGATCATAATTGAGTCACGATTCAGGTTGGCCATTGACCCGGGTCAACGTAATAATTATCATAATTTTAAAACCGAACTCAAGGATCGATTGGGCTAAGCCCAAGTCATTGGTCAGGTTAACCATTGACCCAGATTAACGTAAAAATAAAAATAGTTATTATCATAATTTTAAAATCAAATTCAAAAATCAATTTAGGATCAGACCCAAGTCACAAGACAAGTCCAATCGAATCAATATTATCCAACATACTAAATACAACCTTAAAGAATATCTAAATCCTTTTCCACAATGATTTTTCTTCATTGATGTAGTGTCGCGTTTAACCGAGGGCTGTATTCATGTTTCAAAGTCATTGTTATGGCCTTGATTTCAAAACTAAGATCTAAGGAATTAGATCATTCTGGCCAAATCCCTCATCAACCCCGAGTGGAAGGTCTTTAACAAACAAAAAAAATTATATATCATTGATTTAAACTGCATTGATTATTTTGATTACAAGCCTTTTGTTATCATAAAGGTAAATATGTTCAAAGGTTACGTGAATACAATACATATTAACGAAGCAATTTTAAGGTTTGCAATGTATTATTACTTTAGAAGATAATGAAATATAAATAAATTATTAATTGTTGTTTTCTATACAAGTTTCAAGATAAATAGACTAAAGTTAATGTCTAAAGTTGTTATACACCCGAAACAAAGAAAGAAAAAAGATTAGAAAGCCTTGATTGGAGTGTTTAAAATTGAGGATGATTTTTTTAACCCAAAAGAGACTAATGTAGAACTTTTTTAAGGAAAATCATTCTTTACTAATTATTCTTATTCTTTCTTATTTAGTTTAGAAAATTAAATAATATACTTAACAATTTTATTTTGCATATGACTTTTATTACTCCTTTTATTTTAAAGTTTTTTATTTTATTTATGTTGGTTTGTGAGTTTATTTAAAGAGTTGTATATCTTTTAAAAAGTAAAACTATTTTTTTAAAAAAAATATTTAGTAAAAATTTGTAAATTTCATGTTCTTTTATTTGTTGTTTTTCTTGTGTTATTTCACTCTATATCACTAAAAATGCTTCATCACATCAAACAATGGCACTGCAAACACCTACATTATGCAAAACAAAAAACATATATATATATATATATATATATATATATATATATATATATATATATATATATATATATATATAGTTTGTTCATGCATAATGTCATTTTCCTGTAACCCTACTTATTGATCCTTATATTACTAAAATATACAACTTAAAGGCTTCTCAAGCTTTGGTGAGGCCAGTATTAGAGGTTTAGCTAAAAAAGTCTGTATATATTAAAACGTACTGTCAAAACCCAGTTCTGGGTTATTTTTAAAAATTCATTTTTTTTCAAAATAAAATAAAATAAAGGCAGACAACGTGGAGAAAGCAGGCTGAGGAGGATTTCAAAAATACAGAAAAATCAAGCTGCAATTTTGGAGAAAATTTGAAGCCTAATTGGACCCCATTATGCTTAAAAATGAAGAAAATAAATGCAAATTCAAGGTCAGATTAAATGATTAATTGATGAATTTGCATAAAAATTAAGTCCAAAGACATAATTAAATTTTTAATAAGCCAATTTAATTTAATCATGGGCCAAAATAAATTTTAATTATGTTTAAGAATTAATTTGGGTCCAATTAAAGGATTTAATTAAGTGCAAGGACTTAATTATACTTTAAATGAGTCAAATTAATTTTATTAGGGTATTAATTGGTGAAAAATTAAGTTTGGGAGCTTAATTGAGAATATAATTTTAAGAGATCAAATTTAATTTTTACCAAGTTATTTGATTGAAATCAGGGGTAAAATCGCAAAAACATTGAAGTTTTGGGATCAATTAGGAGTCAAATTGAAAATTTTCGCAGTTAAGGACCAATCTGCAAAAGGCGCTGGACTATATGGGCTTAATTGACAAAAACCAGGGGTTGAATTGAATAAAATTGAAATTTTAATGGTAAATTAGGGGTTAAATTACAAAAATCTAAGATCAAGGACCAAAGTGCAACAGTCGTGTAAATACGGGGTTTAAATTGAAGTTCTACAAAGGCTAAATTGCACTAAATCAAACGTTTAGGGTCAATTAAGGTTACAATGGAACAACAGTGAAAGATGAAGGACAACATTGAAGTTGGACAAAAATCCCTAATTTAACTCTAAACGACGCCGTTTTAAATTAAGAAAAAAGAACCAGACGACGCGTCGTCTGGTCACTATTCATTGTCTTCCCCGATTTTTACTCGAGAATGCTGCTTGGGTGACTACTTTTCAGGTGCATTTAATGCCTTATATGTCCACTAATATTGATAACATATGAATGAAAATGGTAACTTGACATCCCTATATCCCCCAGTATGGTCCGTTCAGGCTTGTTAACATCACAACGGCTGTGACGCCGGTCCAAAGAGACCAACTCAGGCCTATTTTGAACCAACAGTTGGGATCGTTCCCAACTGAATCAAAGGTTGAAAATTTTCCCTTGTAGACAATACCCTCTTTAACCTCCTATAATAAGGGTGGATTTCATGGCCTGAGAATGAAGAAAATTGGGTCCAAAATCGGTAAAAAATCAGCCTCTCCCTAATTTTTTCCTCCCTAGCTGACACTACCCTCTGTTCCTTCTCTCTCTCACCGCTGCCTTTTCAGCCGCCCACCACTCTCATTACCGGTCTGACCACCACCATTTCCATTATAAGCCGCCACTTGAACACCTCCGTTTAGCAATAGCGGCCGCAACTCTCTCTCTTCTCCTTCCTCTCCTCCCTTTCCCCTCTGCAAATTTTCTTCTTCCTCCTTTTCTTTCTCTGTCGTCCACCGCCAAACTCCATTGTTGCTATCACTAGCACCTCGTCACCCTTCACGCCTAGACCACCGCCGCACTAGGTAGCCTCCTTCTTCTTCATTTTTTATTCACAACGTGAACAGTAAACGTGAATTATAATTCACATCCTAACATTCACACATGAATAGTGGGCATGAATTATAATTCATGTCCACTATTCATTCAGTGAACTTCGGATCGGGTTGGGCCCGACTCGGATAAAAAAGAAAGGGAAAGAAAAATTTGTTGGGTCGATTTTGGCCCAATCTTTCTTGGGCTGGCCCAGCCCATGTATATTTAATATATATTTATTTATAATATAATATATATTATAATATTATATTAAAAAAAAATTCATAAAAATCCTTTCAAAAAAATTGTGATTTTCTCAAATGTTTTCCTACCAATTTTGCATAATATGGGGTTGTATATTTACACTATAAAATACAAACCTGATATTAAAATACCCGATTTTCTCCAAAATATTTCTAAAATTAAAAAAAATTCAAAAAAAATCTCAAAATTTTTAAATTAGTTTCCTTTTTCAAAAGATAAAAAGAAACAAACAAATTTGTTTCATGCATACGGCCAAATCCTAAAATATTTCCAAGCATATCTTTATAAAAACCAATATTGCATCTTTCTCATGTTTTAAAATGCAAAATGGATATCATAACCAGTTTATGATCATCAATTAGGGTTTGGTTAAAATATCAAAAATATTTTTCCTATCTTTTTTTTAGGGTATAGATGTAGACTTTAATATTTTTTGGGTGTAAAATTATACGATAAAGTACACCATCAGGTATTAAAGATATAAGGTGTAAATAAATACGATGCTAAAATTCAGATTTTAGGATGATTATGATTTAATCTAATAAGGTAGAGACTCTCTCATGAAGAGAGATATACCTTGAACTTTAGAAAAGACCAACAAATAGAAACCTGACATAGAAAAACAATCAAACAACAATGCAGCTTACCTTAGGTAGGGTGCACTAGGGGTGATGCGTCTTTCTTTTACACAACAAGTTCGTTACCCAGACTCTCACAGACCATAAGTTTCTAATGACCATAATACTAGGTGACGACTCCTAAACATTAATCAATTTTATGATTAAATCCAAAAACCTTTTCAACACAACACCTCATTAAGAGGCATGATAAAAGCCTCTGTCATCGCTGATGACATCACGGCGCACCCCGCGACAGGTAACTTGTTGCTTTTCGGTCCATTAAAAGTCATCAAATCTCTTTCCTTTCAATAGCTTGATGAATGGTCTCATCTTCCTCGTGATATTTCAAATGAATCTTCTTAGTAAATTAATCTTGCCAATAAGTCTTTTTAATTCCTTTTTATTATGAGAATGTTGTGTTTTCATGATTGAATGTGCTTTATTCTTGTCTACCTTTATGCCTCGTTGATGAACTAAGAATACTAAAAAATTGTTTGCTCGCACACTAAATGTATATTTTTAGTTGTGTATCGCCATCCATTTAAAGACAACACATAATTTATCTAGATGGATGGACTTTGATTTTGACTTTACCATATAAACTTCTATATAAACTTTTATATCATGATTGATCATATCATTGAAGATCAAGTTCATTACCCTTTAGTATATTTCATAAGCATTTTTCAACCTATATGACATTATTACTCATTCATATATCATATAAGAACCATGATATTAGAATACAGTCTTAGAAATATCTTTTTCAATAATGAAAATCTAGATATAACTGGAATGATCATCTATGAAGCTGATTATTTCATTTCTAAATGTTGTATCGATCAATATATCAACCATTGATAAATGATATTCATCTTTTAGATATACAAGATTTAGATTTTTAAAATACCGACATAATGTTAGATATCTATTTAGCAAATCTTATTCACTTGATATATCTAACTCATAAGAGTCATCCAGTTTCCTCCTTTACATGATCAATCATATTTGGAGCCATTTTTTATGGAGATTGTTTGTATAACTTAAACCCAAGCTTAATTTGCGAATGATATTTGACCAAACTTCTATCTAATCCAAGCGTTTCATCATAATCATAGGAAAAAAAATCTTTATACTTAAATTTATAAAGGCCAATATAGAGTTATCTTTAGTTTTGAAGTTATCTTCAATTAACGTCTTGAACTTCAACCTATTTATCATCTATCTTCAATGGTGGTAGAAGAAGACTTTTCATATGCGTAAAATCAATTAATAATCTTGTTCTAATTCTATTGCACAAATTCTATTTTAGAGACTAATATGTCTACAGGCTTCATCAAAAGCATAAAAAAATGCTATTAGGTTATAATAATTTATTTAATCTTATGTTTTAATTTTTTAGCCATTTTTCCTCATTGCAAGTTATTTGACCTAGAAAAATATACTATAAATCATATGTGTTATCTTCTTGCTTTCCGAGAAGTCAATGTGCTTGCCCATGTTATTCATTACTATAAATTTGATTGGATTGACTTTATCGCTATATGATCATATGTTTTCCATCTTTAAATTAACCATGAATAATTTATCGTCTACTTTAACTATTTTAGTTGATCCATCTAGTAACTAAAACATTAGAGCTTGATGTAAGGATGGTGGCAAACACATAATAGCTTGTATTCAATTTTGCTCACGTACAAATTCTAGTACGACCTTGATTCTATAACAAAAAAAAGTTGAACTAGAGATTTTGAACCCAGTGATTACATCCACTTGTAACACCCTTATAGTGTCTATTATGCCCCTTACAAAATCTAAAATAACCAATTTTGATGGAATCATGTTAGCCTTGTTATAACCAATCTTAGTAATCAAGTATTAGGAAATAATATAGAGCAAGGTACCATTATCAACTTAAAATCCTCTATACTAGCACACCGTTAAAATTCATTTTTATTTATAAAGGCTTTAGATGGAAACTCATATCCAATGCTAGCTTAGGAAATACGAGTCCTAATTATTGTTCAACTAGTGGCTTTAACTAGTTGACTTTAATAATATGTGCTTTTTTTTGTATTATCTACACAATCACAATTCAAATAAGGTAGTTAACTAGGTTTGGGTTTAAAGTAATATAGTAGAGTGAACACTATGTTTATTGATGTGACTTTCTAATGGCCACTCAATTCTAAGTTTGAAGGTTTTTCCAGTTGCTCATTATTTAAACCATTCTATATGTCTAATTATTGTATTAAAACTTAGAATTCTAGCTATTCAACCTTCTCCTAGTGTTTTTAAATCTTAATACAATAATTAGAGAGCTTATGCCATATTCTTCTCTTGTTACACAAAAAATAATGACTTTAGTCGATATTGTGGTGCTTTTTCCTTCTATTAAGCTTTTAAGGTAGTGTCCTAACATGTTAGACAACCTTTTTCCTTATCATTGTGGTTGTTGATTGATCTTTGAATTTTTCTTAGTAGAATGATTTTTTTTCCATCTCGAGGTTGGTTCCTAATCTTAAGTTAATACTGTCATAACCCAAAATTTTGACCCTTATTATTTTTTTTTCACATATTTTCAAAAGTAAAAAAAAATTGCATTTTCAATAAATCTAGTCAATTCTAATCATTTCATACTTTTTCATCAATTTTTTTTTATTTTTGTGTGACTAGTTAAGTTATAAATATTCAAAAAATAGTCCAAATAAAAATGATGAAAAACATAGTAAAAATAAAATAATAATAATAATAATAATAATAAAAGAGAAGGGTAGAAATACAATTGGAGATAAAAATTGAATAGATAATTGAATTTAACATGTCAAAGACTAAGTTAAAAAAGGTAAAAAATATCAAGAATAATTTAGGATGCAATTGAGAAAATAATTGATAAGAAAATGGGTTGAATATGTTGAAATTAGGGATAAATTAAAGTGATAAAGGAGAATGAGGGTAAAATTGACCATAAAGCATAATTATAAAAACCATGAACTAAACTAGAATAAGTAGCCAAATTCAAAAGTTAACCTAATTTATTTCAGAATGAAATTGAAAATAAGATCCAAAATTAAACCTTTAATAAAAATTCAAAATTCAAAAAGCCATGGATTGTAATGAAAAAAGATGAAGATTTTAAAGACTCATTTGAATTCTTGGATTTTCCAATAATGACATCTTTTTTACTACACTATTTATTTTCTTTTTCAAAATACAAATCACACTAACTATAATTTTTTCACCATTAAAACTAGCCAAAATCACATAAATACAGCCCCAAAATCCTACTTCAATCCTATAAACTCAACCCCTCAATCCTAGAAACTTAGCCCTATAATCTCAGTCTTAACCCAATAATTTTAGACATTTTTTTCCATTTAAAAACCAAAAACAACATAAAGACCATAAGAGGAAGAGCTTCCATTTCATTCCCCACTCTAATAATTAGTCATCCAAAATTGTTTCTCCTGACTACTACCACCAATAATACCTCTCCCAACTATACATCAACCATAACTTCTTTATCCATTTCCTTCCATTAATTCATCATAATAACCTCTCAGTAGCAGCCACCACAATTATCTTATTTAACTTATTAGCTCTATATTTCTAATTCAATCAACCAAGTTCCTCTCCTCCATTCAGAAATTGACTAAGTAACCACCATCTAAATCCATAATGACAGCGCTGATATGGTGGCCATTGTTTGCTTCTTTAACTAAACCTAAGACAACAATAAAAAAACATCACCATACCACTTGCCCAACCCTGTTTTCCATATGATTAACAAAGCCCATAACAAAACCACCACAAATTGTTTTTCTCCACCACAAAACATTGAACCCAACAATGATAGATCAACCTTGAAATTAGTCCATAATAACCTCATCACCTTTTCTCATCCCTAGTTATCGTCAACTGTAAAAGATAAAAAAACATCAGCATTCTTATCCTAGTTTGGCCAAATTCAAGCTCCCAAGTATCTATTTGTTGCTTGTATTTTTTTTTGTAAGATTTGATACAAAATATGTGCTATATGCGCCATCACTGTCCAATTCCCTCCCCTACTGCCCACGTATGCAAGCCACGTGCTGCCACTACCTAGATTTGTTCAATTATTTTTGGATTAACTCTAGTCGCTTTCGAGACTATTTTTGATTTTCCATACACTGCCTTTGATTGATTATTAATTTTCCTATATAAAAGTTTTTATGATTGAACATGTATATATATGTTTAATTTGCATGTAGACTTGTATAAATTTATGTTTGGACTTGTTTTAATCTGGTGAGAATGAATCCAAATTTGAGTATGGACACATCTAAATTTGGTGAACATTAGCTTCATTGTATAAGGTTGAAATTTATCTTTTACATTAGAATAATTATATGAGAAAATGTTTGATTTGTTTGTGTGAAAAAATATTATTTTTTTTCATATGATTCATTTGCGTGTCTGATTCTATGGATGAAAATATACGAATGTTATTTGCTTGGATGAATTTACTTGCATTTTTATACATTTTATATTTTTATATGAATGTGAGTCTAAATATCCCTAATAATAATACTATTATAAAAAAAATAAAAAAATAAAAATAAAAAAATGATTTATTTTATAGGCATGAGTTTGTTTTTGGATGTTGTGCAATATTCTTTCATGGATGAAATATAATAATTTAAACTGGGTGAACGTGATTCTACATAGGCTCAAATAAGTATGACTTGTACCTTTCAGACCTATTGTGGACTTAGTTAAAAGAATGAGGTAAAAGCCTAATTTTTACCATCCTTATGAGTCGAACACTTATTTCACAAATGTCTAATTTGACATGTCTTCTTTTTTAAGAGGTTGACATCACATTTTTCAAAAACAATTTAATTGACAAGTTTTATTTTCTAAGGGAGCAATGTCTTATTTTTCACAAATAATTAAAATAAATTGCAAATAAAGCTCAAAAGATAATTAAGACTTTTTATGGAAACTAAAAGATACATTTAAAAAAAACACTTAATAAAGGATAACATTTCATTTGAAAGGATACGATAAGGGCGACCTTATTCTTCCTTTAAGCATAACTAATCCCTTTTCTAAATCTCTAGAGCCAATGTTTATTTTTAGGACTTTTAGTTCCTTGTAATTACTAGGTGACAACTATATTTTTCACATCTTTTATCTTTTATTTTGGAGAGTTCCATTTATTTCCAGGTGTGACAACATGGTTTGACAAATATTAAGGTGTTTGTTTTGTTTTGTTTTATATCAATAACCCTATTTATGATTCTAAGAAAGGACATTTTTAGTTCAAGCATTGTCATCAAGAAGTTAAAACCATGTTATTAGGAAGTTCAAGCTTTGCCAGTAGAAAGTTTAGCCCTATCATCTGGAAGTTGCAGACCTATCATCTGGAACTTGAAGCCCTGTGATAAGGAAGTTTTAAGCCCTATCATTAGGAAGTTTGAAACCTTGTCATCGATAAGTTTAAGCTTTATCATCTAAAGTTCAAACTATGCCATTTATAAGTCTAGCCCTGTAATTAAGAAGTTTAGGCTTTGTTATTAGGAAGTTAAAGCTCTGTCATTAGGAATTTAAACCCTGGTTATTAAGAAGTTTCAAGCTCTGTCATCATGAAGTTTCAAGCCTTGTCATCGAGAATTTAAAGCTCTATAATCAAGAATTTCAAACCTTGCTACGAGAAAGTTCAAGCTATGTAATAAAAAAGATCAACAATGTTATCAAGAAGTTCAAGCTCTCATGTCAGAAATTTAAGCCCTTCAATTAGAGAGTTCAAGCACTATCATCAAGAAGTTTTAACCCTATTATCAGAAAGTCCAAGGTTTTCCATTAGAAAGTTCAACCCTGTAATAAGGAAGTTTAAGCCTTGTCATAAAAAAGTTCAAGTTATTTAGCTCAACTCTGATCTTTTACACAACACAATGTCACCACAACATTACTCCTCACAACAATCCTCTCAATTGATCACAAATTCTCATCATAACCTTTCCACGTCGTGAATCTCCGCTCAACCAAACCCAATAAAAACCCCTATTTGAAATGAAACCTACCGAAATCAATTAAACCTCAGGTTACTAAGTCACCATGCACAAATTCTAGTCCATCTTTTGTCCAAAGATCCAACTTTCAAGTTAGTGTGTTTTTTGTTTTATTTTCTTACAAGTTTTAAATAAGCGTGTGAGAATTACGTGCCCCATCTTCAACAATACTCTAGGCTCTAGTGCATGGGTGCATGCATCGTTGTTGTGTTTCTCTTTGTTCTAACAACTTCAATCCAATTCCAGCCAACTCCAACACCTTGCAAAAGTCAATTTTGAACCTTAATATGTGATTTAATTAATTTTAGAATAATTTATAACGCATGTGTTGGTTTTTTATTCTTGAATGTGTATTTTGTTGTATGTTGTTATTTATTTTGTTTTGTTTAATTTGCGAGGTGTATAATTTTTGTGTTAGATTATATTCATTTCTATTAACTGAGTTGTGTTGAATTATTTCCAATATGTGAATAATATTCTTATAGATATAGACATATTTATGGACTATGTTGAGACTTGCATTTTAATGGCAATTATATGGACTTTTTTGTGTAATGTTGATTGATCATTATGGAGTTGGGAATCGTGTAATCCTCGAAAGGGAATTATATCTTTGAGAAATTAATTTATATCATCTAAAAGTTTGATTTTGTTTTTGTCAAAAAGATTTTTAAATAAAGGAAATTTTCATTAAAGAATCAATATGTGGGCAATATAATCCTTAAAAGGATTCCATCCCAACAAGTTGATTTTTGTTGTTTTAAAAAATATATATAACCTTGCTTTTTCTAAAGATTTACGTAAATAAAATATTGTTTTATTTTAGTTAAAGAGTTAACCCATGAGTGGTATGATACTCAAAGGGTTTTGTTCCTGAGAAGTTGAAACTTTGTAGTTTTTCAAAAGAAAATGTAAGATTTTATTTTCATTAAAGAATTAACTCGAGATGGTAAAATCTTTAAAAGAGTTATATCCTTGTGAATTCAAATTTTGTGAAATAAAATTACAAATTGCATAATAAAAAGAAACGTGCCAAAACCTAATTTATCATCTTCTTTCAAATCTGGCATTCATATTTTAAAAGTGAGGATTAGGCTTTGTTGCTAGGCTTGGATTTCAAATTAATGACTTAGGTCTATAAATTTTTAATGATTGAACAGACATGTATTAGTTTATGCAAACCCATAGTATAAGCATAATAGATATCTTTATCATTAAAAAACTTATTTTAAATAAGATGTTTTATGGTGATTTTTATCTTCCTTTAATATAACTATTCTCTTATTTATAATTTCTAGAAAACCAGTTAGGATTTTTAATTACCATAAAATTAGATGGTGATTTATTTTATTTTATTTCAAACCTCTTACATATAGCTTACGGAGATGTCCCTTGCGACACGAATAATAATTGGCATAAGTATCTGGTCAACACAAAACTTTATCATGAGATTCAATAAACTGATGTTTTCCTTATGTCTCAAGTTCTCAACTCCATGCTTAACCCAAAAGGCTTGTAAAGAAATGACACAACGCCATACAACTGTGTTTCCTGTTAACTTTGTTTCTTTATGCTGTTTAGTATAGTAAAGGGAATCGTATTTATTCTATAGCTTATTTATGCATAATAGTTGTATGCCATGGAGGCCAAGTGATAGCTTGCATGAACCAGATTTTTTGTTTAATCAAACAATATCTACAAATAATTAATGGGAATTCTAAAAAATTAAGCATTAATTAGTAGTTATTCCTGTAGAACAACCAAAAGTATCAAAGTGTTCCTCTTTTATTACTCATTAGGACAAAGAAAATAATAGAAAGGCTCCTGATTTGAACCATGTAATAACTCCTACATAACAAGAGGCTGCAGACTTTTAAGCCTTTCAATTGTTTAACTCTAATGATTAAACCACGACAATCTTCACCCCTACTTGCTTGGTGAACAAATAAAGACGACATGCTACAAAACAAATCTCCAACGATACAATGTCTAACATTAGTAGGTAATTTGAGGCCTAAGCTAATATTTGAACAATTTTTACGCAGATGGTGACCATAGACTTCATGAAAAACAACAAAGAAGGAAGAAGAAGAAGCCCACAAATAGGCAACCACATGCCTCTCGGCTGTGCTTTTTATGTAGAGAAATTAAAGATCAATATTAGCAGGTGATTAATTTGAGGTCTAAGTTATAAATTTTGCAGTTTTATTAGAATCTTTTGTTTAGATGTTGTGTTAATCTCTTTTGTTGCTGTGATATGTGGCTTTTTGTGTGGCAGATGGATGTAAATCTTGATTAGTTTATTAGAGGATGGATACTCAATGAGAGGAATCTTAGGAAAAATGGTCCCTCGTGGATTTTAAAGTCGAAGGAATGGCCTTCCCTGGTGATTTTGAAGAGTTCTTATTATACTTGATTAGTAATTGACGAGCCCTCATTTTACACACCATCCTTCGCCAAACCAGTCCATACCCATTATGACCATAAGACTTAAAGCCAAAACCCTAGAAACAAAACAGAAGCACTCAATTTGAAACCCTAATTTCAAAATGAAGAACCAAAAGGGCCCAGTATTAGTTTAGTTTCCTAAGCATTTTGCATAAACTGAATCAAAATCGCAGAATAATAATTTCCAAAATTTATTTGAATTAAATATCATAGAAAAAACTATAAAAATAAGAAAACCATGAAAGTACTTGATAAGTTCTCTGTTGGCAGAATCAAAATAACACTTCATCCACTGCATAAACTCCAAGTTTTATTGATCAGCCTGCCATTCACCAGCTTAGTAACCTCTACATCCTACCTAAAACTAATTTAAAAATAAATCAAATCAACGAGACATTAAGAAATTTGTAAAATCAAATTGCATACACAAACCCTAGAAATTCTAAACTTGTTAAACACAAAATTCATCACTAACATCTAATAAAGACTCAAAAAAAAAAAAAAAACAAAGAAGATGTAGAAAAAGAGAGACTGTTGTTGGTGTTGAAAGGAAAGGCAGGCATGAAGGAAAGAAAAAAAAAATTCCCTCTTAATAATTTAAAATCCTTTTAATTTCGTAGTTCTTGAACGTTATTTTATAGAGGTAAATTTATTTTCTAATATTTTTTTTCTTTTTAATATTTGAATTTTAAAAAAAATGAGAAATCATTTTTCTGAAGCTATTTTCTCTTTAAAACATGAAAATTAGATCAAATTAAGGACAATGAAATTAATATCTACAAAAAATTAACCTGCCAAGAAATTAATTCTCTATATTTGCATTGTTCTTGGAAAAATATTTAGAAGCCATTGTTGAAGGCCGAGAAAGGTCCCTGGTCCAAGATGAAAGACCTTTCAGGTTAATTATAACAACAGAACAGAGCTATCTTCATGTTCCATGTCGCAGGACAGGTGTAAGTGCTTAGCCTTCAACACCAAAGTAGCTGTCCTTACATACACGACATATTCGCCGCTTTGCATGAACAACGACGTCTCTCAGCTCTCCAGCAGGTCCAATACGTGTCAGTCACCTAAGAAACCAATTCTACTCGTCATCTTCACATAAGATGTTACTGTTATGAGCCACGAATATATATCGGAGCAACTCTAAGACCTAATCTAAACTAGCGAGCAAGAGTCATAAGAGAAGTTAAAAAGAGTAAAAGTTCACCTAGTAATATTCTCTTCTTTGTTTATTTTTTGGTACAACCTTTTGTTTTCAGTGATTGAGTCATGGCATCCAGGCACGAGAAGGAGGAGAGGGCTGAGGCAGCAGCATGGCAAGCAGCATCTGATCTCAGGGACGTTAATAGAGAAAGAGAATGCTATGAAGA
>Ga0325404_1001885_pt1 | contig 22284 bp, 14 predicted proteins | sample PopdelMetagenome_18_FD_205664 | JGI IMG/M metagenome (GOLD analysis project Ga0325404, IMG submission 205664) | Populus deltoides microbial communities from Bellville, Georgia, United States - Xylem-Control-R1 | ecosystem: Host-associated > Plants > Phyllosphere > Stem > Wood/Secondary xylem...
TTTTTTTATTTTATTTTCCATTTTAAAAAAATATTATTTATGAGTATTTTTTCAAATAAGTTTTAGGTTTATTTTTAATTACATTGTGATTATTTTGAAATGAATTGAGTGTGTTTAATTTTTAAAGAGATAGATATGATTCATTTATGATTTTTTTTTAATTTTATATAGATTAAATTTGTTTTTTTTTAATATTAAACTTGTTATAAAATTTTTCATATGTGCAGCCTTACATCATGTTTTTTTAATTATTATTCAATAAATTTTATGTATATGTCAGTTTCTATTACAAATTTTAAGTGTTTTTCTATTACAAATTTATTTTGATAGAAGAATTCATTAAACATAATCAGGTCAATTACTCGTATTGTGATGTTAGATATCTTAATTTATATTTTTTACTTGGTTTTCTTAATTTTTTTAATTATTGATGAAATTTTTTTATTGCTTTGCACTATGATTATTGATTTGTTTAATTAGATGCGTGCATAAATTTTTCGATTTACATCTATGAGTTTTTTTTAGTGTAACAAAATATGTTGAATAATTATGTATATTTATTTTTTTATATCATGTTTTGATGTTTAAGATTTGATGTTTATTTTTATGATTTTTTTTATTTTTTTCTTGAATCTTTTATGAAAGTTTCATTGTTTTTAGTTTCACCCTTCAATCCAAGTTTATAGTGTATTATTTTTTTTAATCATTTTGTTAATGTTTTTATTCTTTTCAATTTAACTCTTAAATTTAAAATTTATTGTTGCCTTTTTTGATTTATTTTTATATTGCAATTTTAACACTCATTATTTTTATTGTATTATTTTTATTTTAGATTTTTTGTTGTATTTTTTTGTTATTTTAACCCTCATGATTTTTTCATGTATAGTACTTTCGATCTTATAACCCAGGTCACTGTTTAAAAAGTTAATAATAATTTATTTTTTTATCTTTTTTTTATATTCATATTTGTTTTTCTTTCTATGTAATTATTCTATTCTCATTTAATTTTTACTTTATTAACAAATAAGATCATTAATATGTTTTGAGAATATTGTGAAGATATATTTTTATATTATTGGTAAGCGTTTATCTTTTGTATTGAATCGTTGTTTTTTTTTGTTTTATTTGTTTTCGATATCTTATTTTTTATTGATATTATTGAATTAACCGAGTTTATTAAACTCATTCGAGCCAATTATCTGAATATTATTTTTTATATTTTTTTAAAAAATATTTATTTTTTTTTGATATTTTTTATGCAAAAAAAAGATTGGTATGTGATGTAGCGAGAACCACCTAATTAGTTCTACCTAGTAATTAGACCTAGAGAACCACTTAACTAGTTCTAACTAGTAATTAGACCTACTCTGAATAGATTGTGTTTTTAGATTTGCTCTGGACAAGAGGGGTTGACAACTCCCTATCTAAATTTAATAATAATGATTTTTATATAAAAAATATATTAATTTGATGTTTTTTTTTAATAGAATTAATTTGAAATTTCAATCTTATCACCTAATGTATGAAAAATATTGATAAAAATTAATGAGATAGCTAAATTGTTGAACCGTCTTGATTTATGTTAGCATTTATCATTTATAGTATCATTAAATAATGTTGAACGATATAACTAATTGTCTGTTTAATGTTTACTGAATATAATTAGTTTCTTTCAATTAAAGGAAGCATTTAATAATATAAAAATTTCGTTACCAAAAATAGAGCTGATTCCAGTAATGAAAACCAAAACAATTATATTTTTTACGTCGTATATTAATTAATTGGATTTTTTACGTCATGATACGGACAATACAAATATGTACATTTATATCCGAGTACAGATAAAATAATAGTTTTTCTCCTTGTTCACAAATTAATTTCAGCAATATAATATAATGAAAAAAAAGGAATAATACGAGGATAAGGGAAATTTTGTTAATATTAGATTATTTACCTGTATTACATTGTCAGTTGGATCAATTTTTTTAATGTAAAAAAAATATCTAGTCATTACTAATATTTTTTCTACTAGAAATTGTTTTTAAAACCGTATGAGAATTGACCTGATGTTACCTTGTCAACTTGACAGGTTTAAAGGCAAATCGAATGACTACTAAAAATATAGTTTAACTCATAATAAATATTTAAGATGAGATTTTCTTATAAATATTGACACAATAACATATTGGATCAATTCGGGTTAACCTACAAACTCACATGCTGAGTCATGAGACCATGATAACCCTTAAAAAAAATAAATCAAAACAAATTATGAAGTTCAATTTACAATAAACTCAATATTGAAGGATGAAATTGAAAAAAAAAATTATAAAAAGGGCAAAAAAATTACCGAGTTGACTTGCCAAACAAGCGTCCTAAGTCATGAGAATATGATAACCCAATAAAATAAATTAAAACATATTATGATAATCGATTTTTAATTAACCCAATGTTGAAAGATGAAATTGAAAAAAATCAATTAAAAAAACGGCACAAAAAAAATACTCGAGTTAGCCTCTGTTAACCTACTAAATTTGTGACCCAAGTTATGAGATGAAAATAACTTTATAAAAAGCAAATCAAAACAAACTATAAAGCCTAATTTTCAATCAACCTAATCTTGAATGATGAATTTTTTTTAAAGTCAATTAAAAAAAGAAAAAAAATCTCGAGACAACCGAGTTAACTCGTCAAATCTGCGGTCTAGATCATGAGACTGAGATAACCTCATCAAAAGTAGTTTGAAAAGAAAATCATGAAGCTTCATTTCCAAAAAAAACCTAATGTTGAAGAATATAATTAAATCTGAGAAATTATTTTAAAAATGACATGAAAAATGACTAAAGTTAACTAAGATTAACTTGTCAAAATTGTGATCCAAGTTAACGAGGATAACCTCATAAAAAGTAAATCGTAACAAATCATGAATCCTAATTCTTAACCAACCCAATGTTAAAAGATGAAGTTGAGAAAAAAAAGTCAATTAGGAAAAGGAAAAAAACTTGAGTCAACTTAATTAACCTGCTATACCTGCGGTCCGGGTCAATAGATTAGGATAACCTCATAAAAAGTAAATTGAAAAATATTATAAATTTCAATCTCTAATAAACCTAATGTTGAAGAATAAAATTGAAATTGAAACAAAAAACATATAGATTGGAAATTATTTTCTCCTATAATTAGTGTTTTGTAATGAAGGGTAAAGTAAATCCTCATTCTCTTTTAGTTTTTTTTTGTAATATTATGTTTTCAATTAATCTATAATGAGAATATAAAGGAAATATTTTGTTTAAATATAGTACATTCAATACGCATTGTCATAACCTAATTTTCAAGTTTCCCCAAAATTATCTTTTTTCTTTTAAAACTCAAAAAAAAAATAAAAAAAGACTGACAACTTGGCAAGAGCAAGTTGAGAAGGCTTTCAAATGCATGGAGAAACCAAATTGAGATTTTTGACAAAAATCAGGAACCCAATTATACCCAAGTTTGAAAGATAATATAGATACAAGGTCAAACTAAATGATTACTAGACGAATCTGCATAAAGATTAAGTTTAAGGACTTATTAGACTTTTAATAGGCCATTTTGATTAAATCATGGGCTCAATTAAAGGTTTAATTAAATTTAAAAATTAATTTGGTTCAAAATAAAAAAATAATTAAGTGCAAGGACTTAATTAAACTTTTAATGGGTCAAATTAATTTTATTAGGAACTTAATTGGTGAAAAATTAAGTTTGAAATCTTAATTGAAAAGATTGGAATTTTAAAGGATGAAGCGGTTCATTTATTGTGAAACATGTGTATCCTTATGGGGCCTTTGATATTGAGAATCCAAAGAATGACAATGTTTTTAAGGTAAATGGACATCGTTGGAAAGCTTACTTTGATAATTTCCCAAGTGAAAATGAATCCATTGGTTTGAATGATCCTGTATATAAAAGTTGATTATTTTGTTTTTCTCACATTGTTGTTGTGTTTTGTTTTGGTGTGACTCTTGCTTTGCTAGTTTTTCTCCAACCCCGGTCAAATGACGGATAACGGTACTCCGTAACTCTTATGTTGGTTTTTTCAGATTCCCATGATAACTGATATCTGTGTATATACTTGTTCAATTCCTTGTTCCTTTTTTTTTTCTTTGCATCTCTTTTCCACTTCTCATCTAAAAAATGGACACCACTCTTGAAAAATTGAAAAAATATTTTCCTATTTTGCCTCTAAATCCGATTGCAAAAATTTACCATGCCAGGTGTGAACGATTAAGGTTGTTAATGAACCATGGAATTCCTGAAGATATTCGGTGGATGATTGAAGCAAAGGTTCGATTATCAGGTGAGTCTTCCAATTCTTTTATTTGATACATGTCTGGGACAGGTAAAAGTACTTTTGCAAAGAAATGTCGCGCAAAACGATTGAAAGTCTGTCACCGACGTGCCAGATAGACTTGTAATGCACAATGTCGTTATTTAGGAATGATATTTATAAACCATGAAGATAAAATACAATTCATTAAAGATGACCTGAGTAAGGAGTTTTTAGATAATCTTCTAGTAACTCTTGAGACGCATCTTAGTGGAGATGTGCATCGTGCAATTCATGATTTATGAGCTCATTTTCATAAAGAACATGATCGATGTAGTCTTTGGAACTGATTGAAAAAGACCCTGTTTGTCAGTTTTTAAGAAAACTGGATGGAAAGCTTATCCCCGACCCATAGAGGGCGTTTAAGCCGTTCTTGGCCGTAAAACCAAGGGAAAATGTGAGCCACAATCACAACTACTTGTACATACACATGTTCTAAAAAAAAGAGAAAGAAAGAGAGAGTGTGAGACTCTAGCAGGTCTATATATAGGTGGTATGATTGGATTTTCAATTTCTCATTTATAAAATCTTATATTCCTTCCTTTTATTTCTACTTAACTCATACATTCAACAGATATAGAAGTGTGTAGAATTGGCAAGTTTCTCAAGTCATCAAATAAGAAATATTTGTGTTTTTGGTGGATCAAGTCCTGGGAAAAAAAAAGAGTTTTTAAAATCAGCAAATCATCTTGGTCAGGTACTAGCTGAGAGAAAGATTCATTTAATGTATGGGGGACGCAACCTTGGGTTAATGGGGGGGTGTGTATGTCAATAGCTGCATTTTTAGAAGGCAGTCAAGTTTTGGGGGTCGTCTTTAAAGCTTTAGCAAAATGGGACATTAATGGAAAAACAATTGGACAGGAACTACAGGTCTCTACAATGTCTGATCAAATGAATGCAATGTTTAACCATGCTGATGCCTTCATTGCCTTATTAGGTGGTCTGAGCATATAGGAAGAGATCTTTCATATTTTCTCTTGGGCCCAACTGCACATTCACCATAAACTTATAGGTTTGTTAAATGTTAATGGTTTTTATGATAATTTGTTGTCTTTTCTTGATCATGCTGTGGAACATAAATTTTTAACATCTTCGGCATGACAAATCAAAATCTCTGCTGCTACTGCTGAACAACTGCTTGATCAACTACAGTCTTTCATCCCTGTAATTGATCCCTTCATGAGTCGCATAAATTGGTCAACTGTGGAAAGCCGTAAAAAGCTTAAATTGGTTTTGAGCCTTTGTTTGTGAAACCTTATGTCTTTAGTTTTATTAATAGCATAATATTTTGTTTTGTTATTTCTTATATTTGTTTAAGTGTGTTTCAGGTTTGTCAGTGTTCGCTGTTTCAGATGATATCTTCTATACTCTATTTTTGTACCTTAGAACATTGAGGACAATGTCTCGTTTTGATTGAGGGGAGAGGGGAGAGGGAAGAGGGTAGTAGTTGACATTAAAAAAAAAACTAACTTACTAGCTGTTTTTTGCTATTATTAAAACCATTTTACAAAACTGTTATTAGGATGACAGAGTAAGGAGGAATTTTATTAACTCTTGAGACGCATCTTAGTAAATATTCTTATCAAAGTCTATCAGAATACTTCTTGAAATATTCAGCTTTACAAACTCTCTCATTGTTATCACTTAATTCTGCTCATTTACTCATTTAACAAGTATTCTTAAACCTTCATTTTCACACACACACTTTAACGTATGATTGTGGGTTGCACATTGGATTATTACATTATTTATGTTCTTTTGTTAAAGGTAACAACTAAGGGAAATGGATGGTATATAATTTGCAAAGAAAAAAAAAGCCCAAATTGATAATATTGATGATAATAAAAACGTATATAAGTTTGGTTTCGTAGCCTCCCTGACCTAAGCAATTAAGCCCGAAGGGGTGTTTTAACACCTAATACCCTAAAGTCAACTGACTTGGAAGCTATTGGCCCAGTGCTTGTTACATGGGTTAAGGAGAAAAGCTTAAGGAAATTAAATATTGCACTATCTACGTATCAGTATCGGCAACCCGAGTTACTAAGCTCGTAGGGGTGTCTCAACACCTAATGCCCTAAGACCAACTGGTCTGGGAGTCATTAGCCTAAGGCTCATTACATGGGTTAAAGATGCATTATGTTTTATTTAAAAATGAAAAGAAAACTAATAATAATAAAAAAGATAATAATAATCGCAACCCAAATGAGTTAACCTTAGAAAAATATTAGAACAAAATATTGTTTTCTTCCAAAAAAAACCCCATCATCTATGTTTTCATACATTGAGCACATAAAAAAAAAGGTTTATTAATATCTTATTTCAATAGTATGAAGCATATATATAAATTTAATGAGAGTTTGTTTATTTGGATAGATTAATGGAAGTTGAATGATGAATGTCTTGCTTTATGGAACTTGCAAATTGTTTTTCTATTTTAACGCTTTGATTACTAGGGATTAGTAATAAGCTGGTTGGGGGTTGTGATTAGTACTTAAAAGTGCATTTTTGTCAAGGTTTTATATCATCATTTTGCACTTGAATTATCAATATCTCCTTAACTATAACATGTTTTATAATAACAAGTCTGATAATATAAGATACCTTTAATTTATGGTAAATTTTCATTTCAAATGCAGGCTTATCACATAAATCAAAGGATTGATTGATTGATTGATGAGTTTAACTACTAAAATTGAGAAGACAAAGAGAGGGTTAAGCTTAGAAAAGAGATGCTGGTTGAATTCAAATTGGAACACTATTCGGTTATTGGATCATAACTGGAGCTGTAGAACTTGGATTTAGGTCTGGTTTACATGTATAGAAAGTTAAGACATAGGCCTAAAACTTTCATCTAGAGTCCAAGAATCAAAAAAACCGTTTTCAAGCTCAAATTGTAGCAACAACAGAGGAGTCAGAATCTGTCTTGCAGCCCAGACATTGTTCAGTGGTCAGCCCATATCTCGAGTTCTAGATGTCCATATGACCTCATTCGTGTTTTGTTGGAAAGCTGAGACAATTTCCCAGAACTTTTATGAAGACTATCTGTTCAAATTCTGATGTTAGCAATGACGTTTTCTACAGACAATAAGATAAAGATTGTTACCGAGTAAAGAGGTGGCCACCCACTCAACAATTAGTTATCAAATCAATAGTTCTGAATTTTAGCCTATAAAAGGAGGCATTTGTCATGCATTTAGGCATCTTGGTTTTCAGATCTTGCTCTCTTTCTTTGTATTTTGTAATGTTCAAGTTTTATTCCATGTTATATTTTTCTTAATCTCTTGTTTATGTTTTTCATTTCGTTTACCATACTTATATATATGTTCTTATCTTGTTTTTCTAGCTAAGTGTATTATGTCAAGGTGAAAATGTTACACTAATGATGTAAGAATAAGTATAGTATAAACTCAACATGAACTTTAATGTTTGATACTAATATGTTTTGTATTTATTATCTTACTCACTTTTAATACCTTGCTTGTTAAATGATTAATCTAGATTTGTGTTGAACAGCCCATGGTACAACAAATACTTGGCACTTTAATAGCCCAACTATATGGTATAACGTCACCTGTGCTATGAAATGAACTTGATTTGTTGTTAACATAAGTTATCACCATGAATACCTGACAATATTTACAAGTATTGACATTACTCAAATAAGATAATTAATATAATTATGTTAATAAATTATAATCCTACTGTAACCTTCTTTTTGTGTGGTTTCCAGTTGAATAATAAAAAAAGTTTATATTATACTTATTTAAAATACCATTAGTGGATCCTCTAACCTTGATAATTGTTTTATATTTGTTTAAATCTTTACATCAATATCACATCTCAAAGCTCTCTTCAACTCGTTTTCTGCTATTATCTATTTCTTTATTTGTAGTTTATACAGTAAACCTCCCTGTGGTTCGACCCTGGTCTTACCGGGTTATTTATTACTTAGACACTCCTACACTTGGGAGAAGATATATCAACTCTTTAATCGTATCACAACTGCACTAAGGACTTGTCTGATTGGTTTAAACTTTATTTGTTTCATTGTTTGCTTATTTATTTTTGTTGGTCTGTGTAATTTAATTTTAGCATGCATTTTTATATATTGCCTATGTATTTTTTTTTCTTTTTATATATTACGCATGCATAAATATATCAGGTATGAATTAATGTTTTTGTAACAACCCTAAAATTTCAGTTCAAAACAAAGAGCAAGGACTTAATAATTCAATTAAGATTAGGGTAATTTTTTTTTTTTTGTAATCAATCAAAAATCCAAAAGAGTTTCCTCAGTATTTTTAGGTGCCAAGTTATTGATTCTTCTTCCACAATTTTCAATTATCAATTTTCCTAGTTGTCCTATCATCCAAGACTTCTACCTCTCATTACATTAAATTAGATTTAAATAGAAACATGAAAATTTACTTCTTCCTTTTGTAAATTTTCTTAATATTCTTCAAATTCCTATATTGTAACACAATTTATTTCGTCATTCAAATACAAATATATATATATATATATATATTGTAAATCCCGAGATAATCAAGGCTGGATTAAATTAAAGAAAATAAACTAAACTAAAAAAGAAGTGGGGGCAAAACGAATACATTTAAAGAAAATAGGGTCTAAATACAAATAAGAATAATTATAGAGTATAAATACTACTCTTCTTACAAAAAAACAGATCTGCAACTATCGTGAAGAAAGAAGAGAGGGAGTTTTGGTATATATTTTTATAGATTAAGAAAGAAACACCAAATTTCAAGAACCCATCCAAGATTTAGGGTTATAGGTAAAAATAAACACCGGTAGGCAAGGGATTAACAAATAAAAAATTCAACATGAAGAGAAGAGGGGAGGGTCGGCTGTCATTAGAAAGAAAAGAAGGGATCGAGACCTTGATTCGTATCGGGTAAGATATTCTAAACATGGTCTTATGGGTTGTTTTGAAGTCAATTATGAATTGATGCCTGGATGTTAAATTATAGATTTGAGTTCTCTAACTCCAGATATAGTTAAAAATCTGAGGAGAGGTCAAATAGTAACAGTTGGATAGTAACAGTCTAAGTGTTTGTTGATGAGCGATTTTGACTATCTTAGAGGCAAAACTAGATTCTTTTCAAACATAGAACTTGTAACCTCATGTCTTATCTTTCCAACGACAAAACATTTGCTTGAATCGGAGTTCTATAACTCCAGATATAGTTAAAAATCTGAGGAGAGGTCAGACAGTAACAGCTCAAAAAACAGACACTAACAGTCCAAGTGTTTGTTGATGAACGATTTTGACTATCTTAGAAGCAGAACTGGGTTCTTCTCAAATCATAGAACTTGTAGCCTCATGCCTTATCTTTCCAACGACATAAATTTTGAACAAGACAGTAACAGTTAGACAGTGACAGTCCAAATATAAAGAAAGGAATGATAACTAGGATTTGACAAAGAAAAACAATAATAATGAGTGAAATGAGAAAAACATAAAGTACTAAGAAATGAATGAAAGAAAGACTTATTGGTTATTGATATGGTTATTATAAAACATATCCTTGAGTTAGGAAAATTTATGAGATAAACCTGTGATTTGCAGGAGGGACCACAGGCGTGGTGCAGCAGCAGCAGCAGAGGAGCACGAGTAGAGCTTCTATAGCAGGTAGGTGATCCACACCTATACTTTCTAGTTTAATTCTATGATTTAATAAGTTATTGACGTGAGATGTGAATTACTGAATGTTGGATATTAGGAGATAGGAGGAAAGTTTGCGTAATGATGCTGATATTTGGATAGTATTCTTAATGTATGTGTATTCAAGGTGAACAGTTATTCTGTGAATTCCCAAGTGATGAAATTATAGCCGATAAAGAAAATATGAGAAGTGTGATTTGGGGCGTGAACTAGCATACATTTAGTGTATGTTAGGATCCCGGGTCAGGGGATCACCATGTATTGACTAGCATACATTTAATGTATGTTAGGATCAGGATCCCGGGTAAGGGGATCACCATGTATTGACTAGCATATATTTAGTGTATGTTAGGATCCCGGGTAAGGGGATTACCATGTATTGGCTACAATACATTTAGTGTATGTTAGGATCCCGGTAAGGGAATCGAGATGTATTGACTAGCATACATTTAGTGTATGTTAGGATCCTGGGTAAGGGGATCACCTTGCATTGACTCCTACAGGAAGATGATGATAACAATGAAATTGATATCAATAATGTGTTAAGCGGAAATAATCATGGGTGGTTTTATGAGATCTTGAATGGAGGTTGATAATAGAAGAGGAAATGATTTTTAGTAGTTGAAGGAGAAAGAGTCTCCAATAAGAACCAAAAGGGAGAAGTAAATAAAATATGAATGTATGTTGCCTTTTTAAATTGCCAGATATTTGTATTGTTATAGTAATGTGATATTCATATTTCAATAATATGTATTTTATTTTCAGGACCATCGCATGCATGACAGGAGTAGATTCTAGCTTAGGTTCTTTTTTTTTTGTAATTTAGGTTATAGGGAGTATACCCTTGTATTTGGTAATATTACAACTTTTATTTAACTCAATTTGTATAATTGATGTTTAAACTTGAATAGATGAATTTAATTCGGTAGTTTATATAACTATGTTCCATTAAGCATGTTTATATCTTTAACCATCCATAATGATAATTGTTGTACAATGTATATCATCAACATTGTGGTGGATATGGATGGTGATGTTTGTGGAATTGAGACCCAGGATGATTGGGCTGAATAGAGTTGGAGATGTGATATATTAGAAGTGTAAACAGGTCGTATGTCGATAACTTGGAACCTTCCGGTATAGAGGGGACTTAGTTGAAATTTTGGTAAATTTTAATATGAAAACCTTGAGAATATATATATATATATATATATATATGAAGAAGTAAATTTTCATGTTTCTATTTAAATCTATTTTTTTTTGGTAAATAAAAGAATAATTGGAAGGATTTTATTTATTGCTTGTGTTAATATAGAAAATAGAATAATGATATTAGTTAAAGTTTGATATGAATGAATAAACTTGATTAAGACGTATGAGTGAGAAAGAGTATATATATATATATATTATTTGTTCTTGGCCGAAATTTAAACTAAAGGAAAACATAAAATTTCATATTCTATTCACTCTTTAACATTAATTTTATCTCTTTCTATACAATCTCATCATCTTTTCAAAATTCTTAAATTTTTATTTTTATTATTTTCTTTGGCTGAAAATCACTTCTTTAAGAACACCTAAAATTTTGCCTCAATTACCATAGTTTCTTACTTTCTCTATTCACTTCAATAATCTTAACACAATTTCGCAATCAATTGCAACTTTCCCCAAAATTTATCAAGAACCTTAATTTTTAATTTCACAAAGTACGATAAATTTAAAGCATCAATTCTTCAAGAATCTTATTTAAAAGTGTTAGTGCACCTTACCAAGCAATAACCAAAGTTTTTACACTTTTAAATTGAGGAATTTTCCCTAGCTTTGATTTCCCCCCTCTCTTGGCTGAACGCTTCTCCTTCTCTTTTGAAAAAATCAAGTTTGTTTATTTTTTTCTTTCCTTCCACACACACACACACACTCTTGCATGCACATGCACGCACACACACAGATATATACACATCACCTTTTTGCAAATTCCTTATTTGTCCCTCAACAATAACTTTTATGATTTTCAGGTAAAACTTCCCAAATCCTAATGCATATTTATATCAAATTTTACCCAAGCTATTTTTAATTTCACTGAGTTACACGCTAGTACTTTCGGTTTCATGCAATTCGCTTCCATTAAAATTTTATTCACATTTCTGTATTTTTTTTACTATTACAATTACTATTATTTTTATTTTTATTTTAACACCCGTACAAAACATTTTATTTCAAATTCTTGAATCTATCATCATTCTTATAATTTAATTTATCATTTTCCCTTATTTTTCATCATCTTGAATTTTATTATTATCAAGAATATTACCTAGGGGTTTACATCCTCTCCACCTTATATAAATCTCATCCTTGAAATTAGGATACTTCCTTCTTATTTTGGAGCCCCTTTCCCACGTTACTTCTTTCATTTTTATGAACTTCTTCATAACACCTTAATCATAGGAATTTTTTTATTCCTCGGTTCTTTCTCACTATAATCTAGCACCTTAACTAGCTTTGCTTCTAGAGTCAGATCTTCTACAATCTCTAAAGAAACTTACAGTAGGACTCAAGATAGATCCATTTTAGCCTTTTTTAACAACGAAACATGAAATATTTCATGGATTTTATTCAAATGTGGGGGCAAAGCCAATCTGTAAGCAATCAATCCAATCCTTTCGATGACTTTGTAAGGACCAATATACCTTGGGGCCTCTTTTCCCTTCATACCAAATCTTAACATGTGTTTGCAGGAAGCACCCTTCAAGTATACCCGATCACCCACAATAACTCAAGAGGTCTTCTTCGAACATTAGCATACCTTTTTTGTCTATCTTGAGTTGCTTTAATTCTGTCTTTTATGATTTTCACTTTTCTATGGTAATTTGAACCATCTCTGGTCCATTTAATTTCATGTTCCCTACCTCTTCTCAACATATTGGAATTCAATATTGTCTTCCATACAAGGCTTTGTACGGAACCATCTCCACAGTTGCCTGATAGCTATTATTATACGTAAACTCTATTAATGATAGATGAACCTCCCAGTTGCCCCTAAATTCTAATATGTATGCCCTCAACAAATCTTTCAAGGTCTAAATTGTTCTTTCTATCTACCCATCAGTTTGAGGTTGAAAGGCTCTTGTCCTTAAAGCCCGTTGTATGCTTAGCCACAATTGAGATATGAATCTAGGATCCCGATCTGATACTATAGACACTGACACTCCATGCAATCTTATTACTTCATTTACATACAATTTAGCCAGCTTATCAACCGAATATGTCATTCTTATAAGCAAGAGAGAGCATACTTGGTTAATCTATCCACTATGACCAAAATAGCATCATTGCCTTTTTTCCCTTTAGGCAAGCTTGATACAAAACCTATAGAGATGTCTTCCCACTTCTATTGAGGTATCAATAACGTTTGTAAAGGCCCTTCTTGTTTTTGGTGCTCCACCTTTACTTGATGGCATACACCACATTTGACCATAAATTTAGCTACTTCTTTCTTTATATTTGGCCACCATTAGTATTCCTTTAAATCTTGATACATTTTAGTACTCTCAGGAAGAGTCGCAAATCTAGACTCATGTGCTTCTTGCAACACTTCTCTCTTTAGCGTTTCATCATCAGGTGAATACATTCATTTTCCAAGCACTATCATTCCATCCTCCAAGATTTGGAAGGAAGTCTTAATTCCTAACTTCACCTTGTCCCTAATTTTGTCAATTTTATCATCATTTTATTATGCTTCTAATACTTTATCTTGGAGTGTCAACCTTACTTGCAATTGAGATAATAAAGAACCTTCAGGTCCAACTTCTACCTTAGCATTTATCTTCCTCAACTCAAACAATTCTATTTCATCATTGTCATCCAACTCTACATCTATCATCTTATTTTTGCGGCTAAGGGTATTTGCAACCACATTTGCTTTCCTTGGATAATATTCTATTATACAATCATAATCTTTAATTAACTCCACCTAATATCTTTGTCACATATTCAATTGTTTTTGCGTCATCAGGTACCTCAAACTCTTATGATTGGTAAATATTTGGACTCGGGATATATACAAAAAATGTCTCCATACTCTGAGAGAAAATACAACAACTTCCAATTCTAAATCATGCACCGGATAATTAATCTCATGAGTTTTCAGTTGACTTGAGGCATAGGCAATCACCTTATTGTGTTGCATCGAAATAATACCCAATCCTTTTCTTAAAGCATCACTGTAAACTACAAATCATTCAGTTCCAAATGGAAGGGCTAACACATGTGTTGTTGTTACTCTTTTTCTTAGCTCCTGTAAACTTTATTCACACTCATTGGTTCATTCCCATTTTGTCTCATTCTGTGTCAGTCTAGTTATTGGGATAACTATAGTGGAGAATCCTTCAATGAATCTCCTATAACATCCTGCTAATCCAAGAAAACTACGAATCTCAGTCATATTTGTAGGTCTCTCCCATTTTAATACCGCTTCAACCTTTTTAGGATCTATTAATATTTCTTCAGCTGATATAACATGTCCAAGAAAAACTACTTTTAACCAAAACTCGCACCTACTTAATTTAGCATACAATTGAAACTCCCTCAAGGTTGATAACATTTGTCTTAAATGTTGTTTATGTTTCAAATACGAATTGGAATAGACCAAGATGTCATCTATGAACACTATCATAAACTTATCTAGATAAGGTCGGTAAACCCGATTCATTAAGTCCATAAATATTGTTAATGCATTTGTTAACCCAAATGGCATTACTAGAAACTCATAATGTCCATACCGAGTCCTAAATGCAGTCTTTGCCATATCTTGTTCCTTGATTCTTAATTGATAATACTTGGATCTGACATTTATTTTCAAAAATACCCTGGCTCCTTTAAGTTGATCAAATAAATCATTTATCCACGGGAGTGGATATTTATTTTTTACTCTTGCTCTATTTAATTGTTTGTAATCAATATAGAGTATGAGGATCTCATCTATCTTCTACACAAATAATACTAAAGCTCTCTAGGACGAATTACTTGGACGGATGAATCCTTTATCCAGTAATTCTTGTAGCTAAATCTTTAACTCAGCTAATTCGGTAAACGTCATTCTACAAGGTGGTTGAGCAACAAGTGTTGACCAGGGTAGTAGATCAATGGAAACTTCCACTTCCTTATCTGGTGGTAACCCTAGTAGTTCATCTAGGAACATGTCTAGAAATTCTTTTAATGTAGGGATGTTTGTCAACTCTCCAGTTTTCTCTTTCGAATCCAACACATAGGCAAGGTAATCCTCATATCCCTTTTTAATAATCTTCCTTGCAGTCATAACCAAGATGATGCAATTCGGTAAGACTTTCATTTCCCCTCTAAATATCACTTTCATCCCATTCGATCCTTGGAAAGTCATCATTTTTACGTAGCAGTCCATTTGAGCCTTATGAAAACTTAATCAATCCATGCCTAGTATCATCTCAAAATCCTATAATTCTAGGGGAATTAAATCTACTTCCAACTTGAGCCCATCTATATGAATCCCAATTCCCTTGTAGACTAAATCAATGATTGTGACTTCACTTGAAGGAGTACTTATCGTAAATCCTCTTTCTACCCTGTTAGGTCCTTTTCCTAATTTTCCTATAATTTTATTAACCACAAATGAATACGTAGCCCTAGGATCAATCAATGAATTTACAAGTAATGAGTTTAACTACAAAGTACCTGCTACTTTGGGTCTGTTACCCTGTGCCCAGGGCCGACCTCTATTTGGGAAGCCATGACCTCCTCTTATATCATATGAAATACTTTGCCCTGGGTCTTGTCACCCTGCACCTTGGGCTGACCTCTATTTCCACTGGCCCCCTACTATGCTAGCTTACCCGGTTTATCCACAGTGACATATTGTTGCTGGCTTTGGGTCTGTTGCTTTTGTCCCTGTATGAACTCAACTATCCATGGACAATCCCTACGAATGTGTCCCTATCCTCCACAATAGTAACATCCTCTACTTAATCAAAAGCAATCACGCCATCTATGCCCCTCAGCTTTACAAATATTAGGGGTGAGCAAAAAAACCAAAAAGCCGATTAAATCGAGAAAACTGGAAAACAATTAACTGAAAAAACCGAACCGTGAAAAAAATCGATTAAAATTTTAAAAAAACTGACCGGTTCGGTTCTATTCGGTTTTTGTTTTATAAGCCTGAAACCAAAAAAACCGAACCGAATCTAAACCAAAAAAATTCAAAAAAAAACCTAGTCAAACAGAAAAAAACCGAGCCAAAACCGAAATAACCGAGCCAAAACCGAAATAACCGAGCCAAAACTGAGCTAAACTAAAAAAATCAAGCCAAATCAAAAAAACAGAGCCAAACCGATTTGAACCGGTTTTTGTCCTAAAAAACCAAACCAAACCAAACCCAAACCGGTTAGTTTGAATCAGTTTCGGTTGTTTTTTTTTTTAAATTCAGTTTGATTACTTTTTTTGATAAAAACTGAGCCGAACCGAAAATAATCACCCCTAACAAATATAGCATCGCCCTGGTGACACTGAACAATCCCTCAGATGTCTCTGCTTGCATTACACATAATAACGATAAGATAATGTATTTAGTCCTGATGCCCCTCCGGCAGAGCCTCCCTGAGAAGGTGGCTGTCTACCAACAGTCCCAGTAGCAGTACTCTAAATAGGCCTAGATACTACTCCTCCCTTCCTCCTAAACCGATTTAACTATCCCTTATCCTTTTTAGAAAGGGGAGATTTACTCGAGGAAAAATCAATATCCTTCCTCTTACCCACCTTTGCCTGACTCTACTGCCCTTCAATTATACGTGCCTTAAGGGCCTGGGTTGCCTCTATAAGCTCTCTGATTATGCTAAATTTAAGTGTTATTAAGCCCTGTCTCGAATCCTGGCTTAATTCATCTTGGAGTCTGTCAATCATGTACTATTCGATGGGAATAAACTGTGGAGCAAACATAGAGAGATCATGAAATATCTTTTTATACTCAAGTATTGTCATACCCTCTTGCCTCAAACCTAAAAACTCTTGCTCCTTCACCTTCCGATGATATGATGAGTAAAACTAATTCTCAAACTGAACCTTAATTTCAGCCCATATCTAAGACCCCATAGGCCTCCTACACCGCAGTAAATAAGTGGTATAATTTACTTGTAAATCCTCTGGTACCCAAATCTGCTCCATAATTTCATCTATTGTATGTAGCCATATGTCTGCTATCTCAGCATCAGGCTCTCCTGAGAATGAGTCACATACCAACTCTCACATACTCTTTACTACTTGAACTAGTGTAACCACGTTGTTCACCGGTGAAGGTTTAACTTGTGTTGGTGGTGCCACTGAGGGTGCCGACACTGGTACCTAAGGCATCGTCTCCATTATAGCTATCACAATCTGGGTTATAAATATTGAATCAGAATATGGTGTAGGGGTTATCACTGACACCGTTGTTGTTAGAGGAGGCACCTCTCTTAGATGAGGTGCTGCAGGTATGTGAGAGGTTTAATCCTTCAAAGAATTCTCTCTCTCTCTCTCTCTCTCTCTCTCTCTCTATGCTCTAACTCAGGATCTTGACCCCGTTCCAACGCTAGAGAGCGATCCACCATCTCACCTTGCCTTAAGTGCAGTACCATGAACCAATGTGATACTTATTAGATTCCAATTCAATTTCTGAACCCTGATTAGAGCTCTGATACCAACTGTAACAACTCTAAAATTTAAATTCAAAACAAAAGGCAAGAATATAATCATTTAGTTAAGATTAGGTTTTTTTTTTTGCGTCAATAAAAAATCCGGTAGAGTTTTCTCTGTATTTTTAGGTTCCAAGTTAGCGACTCTTTTTCCACAATTTTCAATTATCAAATTTCTTATCTTTCCTATCATCTAGGACTTCCTCCTCTCATTACATTACCGTTTCTCAATTATCAAAATCACACATGTTTAAACAATTCAATATAACATATTTACATATATGCAATTCATTAAATTATTCTATAAATTATAACTAAAATACATTACACAATTTCAAGATTTACAAATTAGGACCATTAACAAAATTATAATTGAAATATGTATATAATTAAAGAAGAAACTCATAATTAAAATTATACTACAAAAAAAAACTTTCGATAAATTATTGACATGTTAAATTCTAAAATTTATATTACACAACAAAATAATAAATTCATTCATTACAAAATGATACCAAACAAAATATAAAGAAAGTGAATCTACTTCTTAGCCCAATATAAGGATGTGCTTAAAAAATGATTTAATATAATAAATGGATTAGACAGATGAAAACAAATATCAAAAAATTCTTTCTTTCTTTCTTTTTTAAAATTTGCTCATAAGATCATTAAATTCATTCGTCCATCTTGTATTATATTTCAATTAAATTTCCAAATAATCCTTAATCCTTGAACTTTAACCAAAAATATACTTCTTCCTATCGCCCATTAACCCGAATATTACTTCAACTAATAGGTGATTAATTTCTCTCATGTCCATTAAACATGCGCTAATTCCATCAACCCGGAAAATTAGCTCAAAGTTTCACCTATTCATTACGGTATTAATCTCTTTAACCAGTGAATTAATTCATCATCACGCCTATTTGTCAAGGCACTAATTCCATTAATTTAGAAATTTGTTCAACGATTAGCCCATTCACGAGGGTATTTATCTTATTAACTAGGGAATTAATTTCTTATTACGCTCATTCACCAAGACACTAATTCCATTACTCTAGGAATTAGTTCAACGTTTTGCCCGTTGTTCAGGGCACTCATCCCATTAACTAGGGAATTAATTCATTGCATCACATATTTTATTTCCTCAAGTAAACAATATAACAATTAATAATTTATCACCCGCAATTAATTAAATAAAAATACATATTGACTAATAATAAATTCAGGCATCACATAATTACCTGACGACTGAGCTCGAGATGAAATTCCCTACTATGTATTGGCCTAGCAGCCTCTACTGAATCAACAAGTTTATCACCTCATTTCTTTTCACATGTACAATACACACACACACACACACAGAGACTCTTTCTCACTCAAACGTCTTAATCAAGTTTATTCATTCATATCAAACTTTAATTAATATCATTATTCTACTTTCCATATTAACACAATCAATAAAAAAAAATTATAATTATCCTTTCATTTGCCAAAAAAAATTGATTTAAATAGAAACATGAAAATTTACTTCTTCCTTTTGTAAATTTTCTTCCTATTTTTCAAATTCCAACATTGTAACACAATTCATTTCATCATTCAAATAATATATATATATATATAATTTTATTTCTTCTTGGCTAAAATTTAAACTAAAGGAAACCATAAAAATTCCATGTTCTATTCATTCTTTAACATTAATTTCATCTCTTTTCTATACAATCCAATAATCTTATCAAAATTCTTGAATTTTTATTTTTATTATATTCTTTTGGCCGAAAATCCCTTCTTCAAGAACACCTAAAATTTTGCTTCAATAACCCTAGTTTCTTACTTTATGATTACTCATTAGGATTTGACCAAAATACTTAAAACTCCTATAAAAATTAATTTTTTTTATTAATATTCAGAATATTAGGATTTAGTTGTAGACTTTAACATTTAAGGGGTATAAAATGCTTATTAACCACAAAATATAAACCAAACACCACAAAATAACATAAAGTTGAGTCTTAATTGAATGAATAATGTTTCATAGTCACAATGAAAAACAATTTTGCATGGCTAAAATGAAGGAAAGCAAAGCTTACCGATCCTAAACACATGCGTTTAAAATGAGGAATGTCCATGTTTGACAAACCTTTCACAACACTAAAAAATATCCTTTGCGGTCCCCTTTGAGCCTAGTAAGTTTTTCTTAAAAATCAACCCTGACTAGGATCATACCCCACACTGAGGGCAAGAACAAAAATTAGAAAAGCAATTTGACCGCAAGAATATATAAAATAATCCTTATTGATGAAATGGGCTCAAGCAATGTTAGGGGCATGAAGGAATTCAAAGATTCAAAAAGTTATGGATATGATGATGATGATGCTCAAAACTAAATGAAAAAAAAAACAAAAAGTCTAAAGCCCGACACTAGGGGCACATCATACCATTTTGCAAAGTCAATCTTAAGGTCTAAGAACCCCTTGACCAAAAAGAAGGTTTGGGAATGAGCACTAGTAATCCGTCGTCGTGAGATCCCTTAAACATCTTTTGAACTTACAAATATACTTTTCTTTCATGTTCAAGAGCTTAAACCCATGTTATGTGTCCAATGAAGCCTTTACTAATCAAAGACTAGCAATTTAGATTGGTAAGAAATGTTTTCTTATGCAAAACGAGCTTTTCAAAAAACTATGGTTATGCTTATTATTCATACAAGTAAAATGAACGTTGAAAAAATCTTTCCTTCCTCTAAAACTCTCAAGTCAAAACTTAAACCTTTCTGACCAACAAGATGAAAATTGAAAGGTCACTTCACATTCTCACTAGTAGAAACACTCATGGAGAAATTCAACTTTATTGAAACCCTATCCATGAGAATTATTTGAATTCTTTTCGAAACAATTTTGTTTGATATTAACATCAAAATGGTTTTTGTGTTTGGAAATGGCTTTGAAATTCCAAAGATTTCCCGTGAAATCAACCCCTAGTTAAAAACCAAACACTTTTCTGCATGACATCGTCCCTGTGAAAATCCTAACAAATAAAACAGGATAAATTTCTTGGGGGCATGATCAGACTGGGGGTAACTCAACAAACACAAGAGGGCTGACTCCACAATTTCTCCACAATTTCTCTTCTAGAAAAACAAAGAATGGAAAGTAAAGATGACAATCTTTAAGATAAAGGTTTTCAGATACTGGGGTATGTCGATATCATCTGAGATCGCCAAATGAGCATCCCTTTTTCTGAGGTCAAGATCACAAGCTTTGTCTTGGGTAAGCGAAAGCAAAAATGCCATAGAAACTTGCTATTAGAATCAAAACTTTGAAAATGAGAAGTTTATGAAGAACCTCACTTATATCTCTTAGGTAAGAATACATGCATATTAATCACAACACATTGTATGTTGACCTTTGCAGGGAGTCCAAGGAAAGAATCCTTGATGGACTCAAACTTTTCCAACAAAAATGACTCGGCAAGATGTTGAGCCCGACAAGGCTCTCGCTATTTAAAAATCAACAAAGTTTGTAGAGACAACATCTTTGACACCTTGTAGTACGCTTTCTAGCCCTCACAACCAGATAGTATGCTTTCTAGCCCTATCTTTTTCCTTTTTGAAAGTGCTTTCTAGCAATCACTTATTAAATTATGCTCTTTCTAGCCCTATATATCTTCTTTTAAGTGCACTATCAAGCCCTATCTATTTTCTCCTGATGATGCTTTATATCCCTCACATACCAAATAGTACACTTTCTAGCCCTGTTTATTTTCTCATAAAGGCGCTTTCTAACCCTCACATACTAGATAGTGTATTTTTTAGCCCTATTTATTTTCTTATGAGTACACTTTCTAACCCTATCTTTTTCTTTCAGTGCGCTTCCTAGCCCTTGTATAATAGATAATGCACTTTCTAGCCCTATCTATTTTCTTCTAAGTACACTTTCTAGCCTTATCTAAACATTGTAAAGATAAGGCAACTGTCATAACCTGATTTTCATGTTTCCTCTAAAATTATGTTTTTCCTTTAAAAGTAAAAAACAAAAAAAGATTAGCAACTCGGAAATAGCAGGCTAAGAAGACTTCCAAATACATGAAAGAACCAAACTTAGATTTTCGTGTTTGAATTAAAGGCCAAGATTCATGCCTGATAGACACCCTATGCCCCTATTTGATCCCTTATATATAGGGGTGATTTTCGTGTAGTAAAAAAAGGAGAAAATTGGGTGGAAAAGGAGCCAATAAACCAGCTTTTACACATTATTTTTTCAGCTGCCCAACTAACAAAACCGTGCCTAGCCATCAGCCAACCACCCAGAACTAGTAAAGCGAAGAAAAATATTTTTTTTATAATTTCATTTAGTATCAGACTATAGACTTACATTGTAAGATACAGGCCTGATATTAAAAATAATCGGTTTTCTTTGAAATTTAAAAAAACAACCAAAAAATCTAAAACAGTTCCTCATTTAAAAATATAAAAGATATGTTTTGTTTTCATGCATACTGATAAATTTTAAGGGTTTTTCCTTTATATTTTCTAAAAAAAA
>Ga0325404_1001893_pt1 | contig 22248 bp, 10 predicted proteins | sample PopdelMetagenome_18_FD_205664 | JGI IMG/M metagenome (GOLD analysis project Ga0325404, IMG submission 205664) | Populus deltoides microbial communities from Bellville, Georgia, United States - Xylem-Control-R1 | ecosystem: Host-associated > Plants > Phyllosphere > Stem > Wood/Secondary xylem...
AATATATAAAGAAAACACTTTTGCATAAAATAAATATTTTACGCAAACGGATCCTAATATAAATTTATAAAGTAACTTTTCCAGCATAAAAAATAATAGCAGAGGACATTAGTTCTATCACTGGGAAGTGGAATTCACATGGATCTACCTAAAATGCTATACCTATGTGCATAGTAAAATAACATGTGATGAAGTGTTATGATGAGACCAAGTCCAGACAAACACGTGGGAAGGCGTCCATGCTACTCGGCAACAAACCCAGGGCTAAAAATATCTTGTCCGGTTCCACGTCCCCCCGCATTATTTTCTCACCGCCAAAAATTTACCCTGCAATAATTCAAAAGTTGGAGCAGACTACAATAGTTTATTCACTGTGATTCGTGTCGTTTTAAAGTTTTGCTGAGAGCCTATCTGGCAGCCCCTCACCCTTTTACAGACTTTATAGCGAGCGCCGAGGGAAAAAAATAAAAATAGGACTGCTGGGTCGAGTCTAGAAAGGGACTGGCTCGGGGCCCGCAGCGTTAACATTTTTCAACTCCAAAAAATAATCAGGCGTGGCAATCATGTTTCTTATAAGCAAGAACAATTCACGATTCCGATGATCATAGTAGATGCAGTGGTTCCATTTTATTATTTTATTTAATTATATGATAATAAAAAACTGTGTGAAATAACCTGGAAAGAAATACTTGCTGGTATTTAAAAAACAATTATATGATTTTACTTTATAACAAAGTGAAACTTCCTATAATAATATTAAAAAATATTTTTAATTAATTCAAGAATATCATCTTATATAAATACATTTTAATAACACTCGTCACCAAATAATCATGTAAAAAATCTTGATTAAAGAATCATTTAATAGGTAGTCTAGTAATAAGAACTTGAAATTAAAGAGTTTACCCTTCTTATAATTTCATATTCGAATCTTGTGGTTGCTACTATAATGGTTATTGGAGACTCGTTAACTTCAAAACTCGTGAGATTAGTCAAGATACACGCAAGTTGGCCTGAACAATTATATTAATAATAATAATAAAAAAAAAAGTCTCGATCAAAGCAAAAGCCATAGTTATATGAAATGTCGCCAAAATCCTCACCTCGTGCTTGGTAAAAGACAATTGGTGTGGACTGTGGAGGTATTTAACATCTAAAAAGACTATAAAAGTAAACAATTTACAAATTCTAAATCCTAAAGTTTATATTACATATTGGATTGTTAGAAATGCAATAATAACTTGAATTATTTTTTATTTGATATCGGTAGAAGTGCACTGTAAAGACATTAGCTTCGTGGTATACATTATCCTCTGAAAACAATTTGTACAGCTTCGTGGACATTGAAGTGCACTGTAAAGACATTAGCTCCTCTAGGTTAAAAAAAAAACATTTTTAATTGTATCTCATTAAAAAAAAAAGCTAATATTAGTTATTAAAGTCATTAAAGTTTTTTTATATGGTTACTTAATCAAGTACAAATAAATTTTTCTCATCTTGTTGTACACGTGAAATAGTCAAAATACTGTTAAAAATAAAAAATAAAAAATTAATGAAAAAAGAGTATTTTTATATTTTTATAATGATTTTTTTATTATTATAATATCAGTCGATGATCAATTTGATATTTGATCAAATATAAAATAAATAATATGCTATTAAAATTCACACTCACACAACAAAAATGCGTTTAAATTTAAATATGAAGTTAAAAGGTTTTTTGGTCTTGTTTACATTAGTTTTTTTTATTATTATTTAGTTGGTTTAAGTGCTATTTAATAATTGACTAGATATAAAAAAAAAACAAAAAACAAAAGGGTAAGGCACGTGAAGCATACTCCACAACATGTACGGCACCTCTCTGTATTCAAAAATATTTTTTTGTGGTGTCATTGAAAAGGTTGTCACGTCCTCTTTCAGGTGGAGTGGCGCGTGCAACGATGGTGGTCGAGTAGTTTGGTTTGTTGTCAGTGTACTCTTTTTTATTTTCTCTCCTTTCCTAAAAAGTATAGTTTGGTCCTCTTTGTTGTTGATATTTCAACTTCAATCCCTATTTTTTTTCTGATTTTTTTTCTTAATTTTTTATAAAAGGTTTTTTTTTTTTTTTAATTTCGTGCATCAATTCTAATTTGATGTTTTTTGTTTTCTCCGATCTGGTTAACGTTCTCTTCCAGGTGGAGTGGCGTGTGCAACGATGGTGGTTTGGTTTGTAGATGGTGGGCCCTTTTTTTATTTTTTCTCTTTCCTTGAAAAGTACAGCTTGGTTGTTTTTGTTGTTGGTATTTCAACTTCAATTCCTATTCTTTTTATTTCTATTTTTTATTCTTAATTCTTTTATAAAAGTTTTATTTGTTTTTCATTCCGTGCATCAATTCCAATTTGATATTTTTTTTTGCAAGTTGATTCTTATTCTTTTGATTTTTTAAATTCTTTTCTTTGTCTTTTTGTAAAAGTTTTATTGGTTTTCAATTTCATCATTCGATTCAAATTTATGATATTTTGTTTTTTTAATTTGATCTTCTTTGTTTTGATTTCTAATTTTTTTCTTTCTTGGTCTTTTTGTCAAAATTTAATTTATTTTCAATTTCATCCTTTAATCCAAATTTATGATATATTATTTTTATCAATTTGGTCCTCATTCTTTTTATTTTTTTATCTTTTGTTAAAATAGTTTTTCTTTTCAATTTCACCCTTCAATCAAAATTTATTTTTGGTTCCTAAGTCAATTTGGATCCACGCTCTTTTGATTTTTTTATTCTTTTGCTAAATTGATTTTTATTTTCAATTTTTCCCTATAATCTAATATAATTTTTCTTTGTATTTCAATTTTGATACTCATTCTTTTAATTATTATGTTCTTAGTCATTTTGTATAATTTAAATTATTTTTTGGGAATCGGGCTTCATGATTTTTCTAGAGAATGTGTCTCGGGTCTAATTACCTAGGTCACGGGTTTGAAAATGAGCTTATAATTCTCTTTATTTTTTTATATCATTTTATTACAATCTCATGATATTGAGGTTACAGGTTTGTTATGACAACTCATATTGACCATGATTGTATATATATATATATATATATATATATATATATATATTCATCTTCACCCCATTTTGTTTGTTTATATTTAATAAGTTGTGAATTGAACTGTATTGTTTGTTCTCTTTTGAAGAAAATATTTTTCCCAGTTTATTTTGGTCACTTTTGTTTTGAGATTTGATCCATCTACTGTCGTTTCTTATTTTGTTTTGTCTAATTAAAATAAAGACAACTTATTTGACTCAGTCAGGTCTATAATCTAAGCCATAATTTTTTATTCCTTTTAAAAAACATGCTTGGGGCATTTGAACATTATTTTTTATTAAAAAAAAATAGTCCGACCCCGTGGAGAAACGCAAGCACCAAGCCTATTTTTCACTGATTGATATTGATCGAAATGAGTTAAGTAAAACAAAATCATTTCATAACACATGAAAAATAATATTGTATATGTTCTATGTGTATATTAAATTTAAACTTTCTATATTTTTAAAAGAAACATTATGAAATTTTATCACATGAATTGATACTTGATGGATCAACGTACTTCATATTAATAGGTATTTTCTCCATAAAAGTCCATGACGAGAAGGGACCGAGACAAAGGCGGGACGCATGATAAAAAGGTAAGGCAAAAATATTGTCCTCCCTTCTTAGCTATGTGCCAGGATCAAGCACATGAGAGTCTTCTACCTTGAAAATCCCAGCCCCTTTGAGCTTGTTTAAGAGCGAGGCTTAAGCGCCCGTGAGCCTAGCACCTGTCAGGCCCAACCTCTCAGGAGCAGCTAAGCATCTGTGGGTCTGACACTTTGCCATATCTAATTTTCTTATGCTCGGATACATGTCAGACCCAGGCGTTTATGGGTTTAACACCTTGCCAAACCCAACCCTTTATGAGCCAAGTCTTTTTCAGGAATAAGTGCTCGAAGTGGGAATTTAGGGTCATCATCTTCTTACCCCCCAATCAGATCAAAAAGTCCTTTAAAGGCCATCCCCACGTCAAAAGCAATATTAATGTTAATTATAAAGGACATTAATATTATGTGCAGATTGCCATGAGACCATTTTCTATAAGCACATGATACTCTCAACATTAAATGTCATGTAGGAAGACCCTTACAATCAACATTAATATTGATGGTTAGTGTCTCCTTAATTTTTTTACATATACTTGCAATCCTAACTTTGGATCTCAATTAGAAAATTATAATTTTCCCCCCTCTATTAAATAAAATATGGCCTAGCTTATAAGAGTAACGAGGTCTTCTTTTTCATGCACAATAAGAATATAAGCCTGACATCTAGAGGCAGTTCTGTTCTGTTTTTTTTTTTACTTATGAATGCATAATAAAATTACTTAAATGTACATGAAGTAAAAAAAACATTCAGTCAAAAGTCTTTTTGTCTTTTCATGTTGTTTTTTTTGTTATTTACTGTTTTGTTGAGGGCATTATGGTCTTTTAACGTAAATAAAATAATTTTAAAATTTTAAAAGTTGTTAGCGCATGAGAGGCAACTAGCATTTTAGGTGACGCATGTGGTGCTTTCCAGTAATCAAAACTACCATTCTGTCATGTTGTTGGAAATGCTGTCATGTCCTTTTTCTTCAGGTGCAGCGTGTGTCGATGGAGATTGGACTATTTTTTGCTTATGAACTTTTTTTTTCTCTCTCCTCCCCCTCAAATTACAGGTAAGTCCTTTTTATTTTTTATTTTTCAACTTCAATCCTTTCCCCTTTTCTTTTGATTTATAATTTTGGTATCTTTTTTTGTAAAAATTTTATTTCTTTTCAATTTAATCATTTAATTTTAATTTTTAATATATTATTATTTCTAATTTGGTACTTATTCTTTTGATTTCTGATTTTTTTTCTTTGTCCTTTTATAAAAGTTTTATTAGTTTTCAACTTTACAAATCAATCCAAGTTTATGGTATATTGTTTTTTTTTTCTTCTAGATTGGTCCTTATTTTTTTGATTTTTTTTTCTTTTTATTTGAGTTATTTTTATTTTCAAGTTAACATTCCAGTAAAAAAAATATTAATTTCCCTCTAATTTATTTTTATTTTAGTTTTTACTCTCATTCTTTTAATTACTATTTTTATCTTAGATCCTTTTGTTTGATTTTTTTATTTAATTTCATTCTTTAGCGTTTGATTTGATGAGAATTGTATTTCATTGTTTTTCCATGTATCATGCTTATATTCTAATAATTCGGGTCACAAGTTTAAAAATTTAATACATGTTGACATATTTTTTTAAGAAAAAAATATTTTTGTGGTTTTCTTTAATTTTTTTATGTTGAGTTATCTTGGTATCATAACTTAGACTATAAATTTTATGGGTTAACCCATGTTGACTTGCAGCTTGTTACCTAGGTTATATTTCTATCACATTATCTCGGGTTTATTTTTTGTCAAGTTTTAACTAATTTTGTACTTCAAGAGATTTTTTTTTCAAGGTATTGTGATTTTCTTTTTTAAAAAATTATCAATTTATATTTTTTGCATATTCTTTGAAAACATATAATCATAAAATTCTTTCATGTATTTTAAAATAAAAATTAATAAATTATATTAAAAAAATAGATTTAAAATTCTTTCATTTAACTCTAGTCAAATCATGTAAAAATACGATGTAGATGGACGAGATGATACTCAGTAACGGATGGGTTGGATGAAAATGGTCACCCTTACATATTTTACATTTACCCAGCACTACAAGTACAACATCATCTAGTACATGTTATCATGTCATGATGTATGTATGAATGTACATGCGTAAATTAACATAGCTAAGATTGACATGACGTGGTTCTCTAAGGTTTGAGGAAAATATCATTGCCACGTACGCAAGACAATCTCAGACCATCTAAAAGATCTCCTCTTCCTCTATACCGAAACTACAACCTCTTAAAAAAAAAAAAGAACTGTCAAGGAAATTAGAGTGATAAAAAAAAATCTCAAAAAATCAAACTAGGCAGCTTAAGTTCAGATACCTGAAATACGGTTCCCAGACACGACTACCAGGTACGTTGGTGTCCGTGTTTTGTTTTATCATGTTATAAATTTCATTTTCTGTTCTATTCAGTAAAATATTAATGATTTTTCTTTTCTGGGTTCTTGGATTTTAAGTCCAGTTGTTTGTAGTTTCATGTTTTCTGCTTTTTTTCTTTGCATGTTTAATTCATTTAAAGATTTTTCCCCCTTTATTTAATAGTTTGAAAATGTGACTGTATCATAGCCCCTTTGATTTTTAAGGCAGATTCCCTTTTCAAAATTTTATAAATTTTTTTGGAGCGTTATTCTGTTTTTGTTTTGAATTTTCTTTGAATATCTGGTTATCAACTCTAAGCCAGCAAGCCATTTTTAACCATGTTCTTGCAGAGCAGTAGATTCAAGTATTTGTTTGGATTGCAAGACACTGTGTAGAAGCATATTGGGTGAGAGGCGGAAATACAGAAACTAACAAACTAAGATAATTTTTTTTTGATCGAGAAATTCTGGGGGATTCAGGGAGTAATCCGAGGGGATGTTAAATGATGATATATTGATCTTGATTGGTAGTGGCTGGAAGAAAAAAATTGTTGTTGGTTTTTGGTAATTGAAAGGACAGACAACTTTGTAATGGCTAGTTCTTCTTCTGAGAGATGGATTGATGGTCTTCAATTCTCTTCATTGTTCTGGCCTCCACCTCAAGATGCCCAACAAAGAAAGGTCAGTTGAAGCATTTTCTCATATTTTTCTTTTCCTTTGTCTTTTTAACAATTCTTGAAGCATTTTATTTCATTTCTGTGGCAGTTAATGGATTCTGATGAGTGCTTCTGCATGCTTATTATATTCAATTTTAATTATATATCCTTTTCTTTCTATTCTAGTTCTTTTTATTTATATATAGTTGTATCAGCATATTGTCTCTAAGGTTTATTGGGTGCCAAAATTCAGATTATACTTGTCGTAAAGAATCTTTAAATTTCTTCCTAGTAGAAGGAAGATATAAACATGGAACACAGTTTCAAGACTGACTTTGTTAATCAGAGGACACCTTTATTTCATATTGGTGGATCAATCAGCACCACCTTTATCGGTCAGTAGTATGTCATAAGAGGACTGGCTTTGCTGCAAAATCTTTATTAAATGGGATTTTTTTTAATATTTCAATTTGCCAGCTATCATTATGCATAAATAATTGTTTTTTAGCGAGCAGAAGAGTGATTTTGTATTCGACAGGGTATAACCTTTTATTAATCCAACATGCCTATCATTTCTAATACTTGATCAAATTCGTTGCCGACTCAGACTTTCAAATATCGCTGTGACCGGTTTAATGTTTTCATAAGTAGGTATGCCATGAAGAGAAATAATATTGCTGTTAGTTTTTAGGATATGAGAAACTTGGAAGTTGAATCAAGAAAAAATTAATGAAATGGTTATAAAACCTGTATTCATTTCTAACTATAAACCTCATGCTTTTCCATCATTTCTGGCAATTGTCAACTACATTGTGATGAGATAATGAAATACTCTTTTCTTCAAGGCTCTTTCTCTTTACCATGGTTTACTGTTTAATTAGGTCTTAGAAGATGTGAAAATTTTGATGTGGTATCCGGAAATTTCATGTACTGTTGCCTCAGATTGAGGAAATACTGAATCTATTTATGAGGAAAGGTGTTGTCAACTAAAATGGTGCTAAATGCTCAGAGAAGTTAGGATTTAGACAGCATTCCTCTGATTTTGGATATTTTTAGCATAAGTTGGCATTTCCCTCTTAGGCAAGTAAAATTTTTGGGAAAAACAACCATGCAGACATGTTCACGCTCATGAATTTTTCTTCTAAAAAAATTCCATAGTAGCTTGAAATTTAACTTTCAAATCCTTGCTCTCTGTTTTCTATGAAAGAAAGTAGGGATGATGGGTGGATGGGAAAGGGGTGGATGAGATGCTCGTCTTTTTGGTGGGGTGGATGAAACGTCCCAGGGAAGTATAGGAAGGACCCGCTTATCTTAGCTGACATGTAATTTGCAATCTGCTCAATTTGGGAGGGTTAATTTCCATCTTTTCTCCTCTACACCCTTGCATTTTACCCTTTTTCTCCTCCCTTCTTTCCATCCTTTAGACTTTATTGGAGTTTGTCTTTTAGGACATCGATCAGAAGTTACAGAATCAGCACTAGTTGACAGTCATTAAAACATCACCATGTTATGCGCAGATAAACTTTTGAGTTTGAAGTGAGAACTTCTATTGTCAATTTGTTCCCAGTCATCACTTTTACTCTAATGGTTATAGCATTGAATTTGTTGTTTGACTTGGAAAAGTCCCACATCTGCATCTTATCTTTGTTTTAAAAGTTACTCTATTGTACATCTGCACTTATTTTCCTTCTGATTGTTACATTTCTTTCTATTGAAGTTCAATTCCTACGAGAATTGATCCCCATGCTTCTGCATGTTTTCCCTCATCTGCAGGCACAAATTACTGCCTATGTCGACTACTTTGGGCAGTGCACATCGGAACACTTTCCAGATGATATTTCTGAGGTATACTCTCTGAGTCGGTCTTTCTTGTTCATATGGTATGAATACTTAATTCTATTGAGACTTTTATTTTTCATGAAGTTTATAACATATATTGGTTGTGGATATGGATATGGTTTTGACAGTTGATTCGCAATCGTTATCCATCAAAGGACAAACGCCTTTTTGATGATGTTTTGGGTAATGATTCCTCACCTACGCTAATCTTTAAAACAATTAATTGCGCTTGTCAAGTATCATATCAATGATTGGTGGCTGCAGTAGTTCTGATTTAAATATTTATGTCAATTTCCAGCTACGTTTGTCCTTCATCATCCAGAGCATGGACATGCTGTTGTTCTTCCAATTATTTCATGTATTATAGACGGTACTCTAGTTTATGATAGGAGTAGCCCTCCATTTGCCTCTTTCATTTCCTTAGTCTGCCCTGGTAGTGAGGTATGTAATGTAAACCATTAACTTACACAAGTTTTACTTTTGTCTTTAATTTTTCTAATTTGATTACAGCATGCAATTGCTGTATGGGTTGAAAAAGAAACTTCTTATTTACTACACATCTTTTGATACTTATACAGAATGAATATTCTGAACAATGGGCTCTGGCGTGCGGAGAGATTTTGCGGATTTTAACTCATTACAATCGCCCAATATACAAGAGGGAACAACAGAATAATGAAACAGACAGAAGCAGTAGTGACAGCCACGCTACAAGTAGTGAATCAGCAGAAGGGAAATCCTCCAGCATGCCTTTGGTACAACAAGAGAGGAAACCTTTCAGGCCTCTGTCTCCCTGGATCACCGATATATTGCTTGCTGCACCTCTGGGTATTAGAAGTGACTACTTTCGTTGGTGAGTGCCATATTTTATATTGGACTGATTGTTTTTTTTTTGGGTTAAAAAGTAATCAACATAACAAGAAAAGTAATACAGTATGATTTCTTTACATTTAATTCTAAAATAGGATTAAGGAGCATATTTTAAATTTTAGTGTGATAATCTTCAGAGTCCTTTCTCACCTGCTCAATTTATTGCAACTCGTATGTCCTGATCTTGAAAGTTAGGGGTTATTTGGCATTGAAATTAATCTGTGTGCTGCTGCACATTCCCTCTTTTTTTTTTTTTTCCCTAGCAGGAAGTCTTGAGATTGAAACTAAACATAAAAATATCCTTGATCAGAATGGACATGACATGATGATGAAAATCAGAAAAAGGTTAATAAAATCAAAGGAGAACTCCACCATGAAAGTAGATAATAATTTACTTCTTTCCTAGCAAAACAGGGACAGAAACTTTTTTATGGTTTGCAGAAACTAAAATATTGAATTTCTTGAACTGCATTCTACTTCTACCGGCTTGTAAATTATAGATAACAGAAACTGCCAAGCTCCTTGCATAGATGATTGGATAAAATTTTGTCTCTCAAAACATAATATATAGGAAATAGGTTGGTTTGGAATTAGATCTTTTCAGCATCCCATGTAGGAAGTGTACTCGAATGATCTTGGACTTGTACGGATGGCTGAAGTTTCAAACGTGTGAGGCACCTTTTGTGGGACAAAATTGTGAGGCCACATGGCAAAAGCGGACAATACCATCGGTACCAAAGCTAATATGGAGGAACTATCATATGGTGGACCCTACATGTGTGGATCCAATGATGATGACATCAGAAATTGGGGGTTAGGGAAATCTGTCACAATTCCATATCAAAATTATGCTAGAGTGAATTTGGGCTTATTTCGACAGTTGAAGTTTCAAACCTGTGAAGCGCCTTTTTTTTTTTTTTTGGTGGGGGGGGGGTGTTGTTATGGCATATCACCTGTTGCACTGACACTGTTGGTCTCACTAAATTATTATTATTCTTTTCAAATTTTAAGCACAGGGAATTCATTTTGGTAGAAATTTGCTACCAACTTGTCATGGAATACAATGGATTATATGTATTTTCTCTTAACTTCTCAATGTTGCATTGGCAACTGTTGGTTCTGCTAGATTCTCTATTTTCAAAATTTAAGCTGGAAGTTCATTCTGGCAATTTTTAGTGAACTTGTCATGGAATATAAGGAACCATATTTAATTCTCGTCAACTTCTTGTTATTGGGATTCCCTTAACCTCAAATGTTATCATGCATTTTCAGGTGCAGTGGTGTTATGGGTAAATATGCTGCGGGAGAGCTCAAACCACCAACAACCAGTTAGTTAATCTTTACTTTAGAAACATAGCATGTGAATTTTTTCCCTTCTAGCATCTGATTAACTTTTTTATATTATGGCTTCAAGTTTGATTTTAGAATATTTTTGGATGTCTATTGCATAATAAGGTTAAATTTCGAAGTTAAGGAGATTTGCAAATATTATAGACGAGGTCTGGTTTCCTTGATAGGGACTTTACTAGAAAAGTTAGTAGTATTGTACAGGCAGTTAGGGTACTGAATGGCCAAACATCACATTTAAGGAATAGCTGGGCTCCAAAAGTGAGAGTCTAAATTTGGATAAAGAGAATGGTGAAGATCATATATTCATTCATTTGATGTTGAGCTGTATTAAGTTACATGTAAAATGCACGATGATCTTTTCGCTTTTGCAATTACAAGGATTAACACAAGATAGTGGAAGACATCATTGGTGTCTGAAGAGAAATAACACGAGACAATTCTGAATTTTTATTTCTTAGATAGCGCTCGAGACACACAATGATATTTCCATCTCTGGAACATATTTTGTAAAGTGAAATTACATGTGGTTTTCCAGTTTTGCATTCCACTGACATGTTTGTTCTTTTGCACCAAAATGATAAATGTTTTTCTTTGATAGCGTGGTCCTTTTTTTTTTTTGTTATTTCTCAGCATTGTCTCTGAGTCTGTTAGCATTGATAAGTATTTTCAACACTGCATTTAGATACCATTTCAAATGGTCAGTAAAACAATCAGCAAAGCTTAAAAAGTTTCTCTGAAGGCAAAGGAAAGCACTGTTTCCATTGTCAAAATTACTTTGAAACTGAAGGTCTAGCTTAAAACAATCTCCGTGCAGTTAATCCTTGATTGTAGTAGTAGAGACACGCTGTTCATTGTGGTTGTAAGTATGGATGTAGAATATGGTTGGGAACAATTATTGTCTTTGCTAGAGAATAATTTAAATTTTATTTCATAATCTTCAAGAATAACATGGCAGCAGTCTACACCCTGAGACAAATATCATTATCAACTGAATTTCTTTTGTATTTTGTTAGCTTCTTCACGTGGGTCTGGAAAACATCCTCAGCTCATCCCATCAACTCCAAGGTGGGCTGTAGCAAATGGTGCTGGGGTTATTTTAAGTGTGTGTGATGAGGAAGTTGCTCGTTATGAGACTGCTACATTAACTGCAGCTGCTGTTCCTGCACTTTTACTCCCTCCTCCAACAACAGCTTTGGATGAGCATCTAGTTGCTGGCCTACCCGCTCTTGAGCCATATGCACGTTTATTTCACCGGTAACTACATGCTTATATAAATTTTTTTTTGAATCTGCATGTGTATTTGATTAACTTCTTGAATATGGTCTTTGTATCATCTAAGGATTCATGTACATGCATGTTTGTGGGGGCTCAGTTCTTTGTGTGCCTGTTCCTGCCCTTGTGTATTTTTATTGAACATTTATCTTTATCAATGCTTTGAGTGTTAGTGTTCTGAAAAACTCTGTTAATAAAGGTGGGGACTAGCATACAAGAGACCTTAAAGATGGTGGGACACCAAGTCCCCTGTCTACGAGAGTGACAATCTCAATTTTACTAGGTTGAAGCATTCTACTTATTAGTGGTTGTTAAATGTGTTCTATTCTGGATTAGGTATTACGCCATTGCAACTCCGAGTGCCACTCAACGACTTCTTCTTGGACTTCTTGAAGCACCACCATCATGGGCTCCAGATGCACTTGATGCTGCTGTACAACTTGTGGAACTTCTTCGAGCTGCTGAAGATTATGCATCTGGAATAAGGGTAACTATATGCTTTTGATCAATGACATTTAATTGTACTGTGATAAGCGTATCGCTTTACTTCTAATCTTGTTCTGGAGTATGTTTGCCTTTATTACAGAAATTCACCTTGGCAACCAACTATGCTTTGTATTGATTTCTTATTACCTGGTTAGTAGTCTTTTTGCTAATTCACATGTGTTCTTGTCAAGAGATCAAGAGGAAACCAATTTTCTCATTGGAGAGACTATACATGTGGAATTTTTTAGTTTTTTTATTATTATTATTATAAAAGAAGAATGTATTATTAAGAGAGAAAGGAGAAATTACAGCAAGGTTAATAAATCATCCTCCTATAGAATGTAAAAGAGAAAAACTAAAATTAAAAAATTAACTTCTCTGTCTTTTGTACTCAGCCTGTGCAAAGCCATGAAAGATAGATGTTCCCCCTTTCAGGAGTCTTCTGATGTAACTCATCAATGAAAACAAAATATGAACAATTTTTACTTCAACAGTCGCTTTTTTTCATCCTTCTCTATTTCTCTGCTTGTAATTAAATCACTTATTTCCATCAAAAGGAAGCTTTCTCCAACCCAAAAGAAGTGGATTTTACTCAGAATATCATATTTTGACTTGATTAGCTTCTTTGGCCCACCTTTGACTATCTAGTTTCTTTTACCTTTTTGCATTTCATTCTCCTTAATTTCTGTGTTCATTTATGCAGCTTCCCAGGAACTGGATGCATCTGCATTTCTTGCGTGCAATAGGGACTGCAATGTCCATGAGAGCAGGTATAGCAGCTGACGCAGCTGCAGCTTTACTTTTCCGCATTCTCTCACAGCCTGCACTGCTTTTTCCTCCACTAAAGCAAGTTGAAGGGGTGGAAGTTCAACATGAACCTTTGGGTGGTTACATTTCATGCTACAGGAAGCAGGTAATATAAATGTTATTTGGTGACACGTCAGTTTGACTTCTTGTGATTCAAGCTATGCGAAGCACTTCAATGTCTGCTTTGTTGCACTTTGAACATGGTAACAGATAGAAGTGCCTGCAGCTGAAGCAACTATTGAAGCGACTGCCCAGGGAATTGCATCCATGCTTTGTGCCCATGGACCTGAGGTTGAATGGAGAATTTGTACCATTTGGGAAGCTGCTTATGGTTTGATTCCTTTAAGTTCCTCAGCAGTTGATCTTCCTGAAATCATAGTTGCAACACCATTGCAACCTCCATTATTGTCATGGAATCTGTATATACCTCTCCTTAAGGTCCTGGAATATCTTCCTCGTGGAAGTCCATCCGAAGCATGCCTCATGAAGATATTTGTTGCCACTGTGGAAGCAATTCTTCAGAGAACATTTCCGCCGGAGTCTTCTAGAGAACAGACCAGAAGAACAAGATATTTTTCTAGCTTAGGGCCTGCCTCCAAAAACCTTGCTGTGGCAGAGCTTCGTACTATGGTCCACTCGCTCTTTCTAGAATCATGTGCCTCTGTAGAGCTTGCATCACGACTACTATTTGTTGTGTTAACTGTGTGTGTCAGTCACGAAGCTCATTCCCGTGGGAGCAAGAGACCAAGAGGAGAAGAAAACGATCTGCCTGAGGATGGCACAGAGGACTCACAATCAACATCTGAAATGCGAAGAAACATGAAATCTAGAAGGATGAAGAAACAAGGTCCAGTTGCAGCATTTGATTCTTATGTTCTGGCTGCTGTATGTGCTCTGGCTTGTGAGCTTCAAATATTCCCCTTTGTTTCCAGGGGGAGTAACCATTCAACTTCTAAACATTCAGAGACTGTAGCCAAGCCTGCAAAACTGAATGGAGCTGTTAGTGAGTTCCAAACAAGTCTCAACTCTGCAATCCATCATACTCACAGAATTTTATCTATTTTGGAGGCACTTTTTTCTCTAAAACCATCTACTATTGGCACATCTTGGAGTTATAGTTCAAATGAGATAGTAGCTGCAGCTATGGTTGCTGCTCATGTTTCTGAACTATTTAGACGTTCTAAGGCTTGCATGCACGCACTCTCTGTTTTGATGCGATGCAAATGGGATAATGAAATTTACACCAGGGCATCCTCACTATATAACCTCATTGATGTTCACAGTAAGGCTGTTGCATCCATAGTTAACAAAGCTGAGCCATTAGGAGCACATTTGCACGCATCAGTGTGGAAAGATTCTCTTGTGCGTTCTGATGGTAACAAGCAAAATAGAAGTGCAAGCACTGGCTGCTTTAATTCAGGGCAATCATCTGCCCTGCAGTCCACAGAAATAGTTCATTCAGAAACTAAACTTAAATGTGGGAGAGCATCACATTCAGAAGAAGGCTCTGGAAGCACTTCGGGAAAAGGTATTTCTGGACTCCCATTGGATGCTTCAGATTTGGCCAATTTCTTAACAATGCACAGGCATATTGGATTCAATTGCAGTGCACAAGTTCTATTGAGATCAGTCCTTCCAGAGAAGCAAGAGTTATGTTTCTCTGTTGTTTCTCTATTGTGGCAAAAGTTAATAGCATCACCCGAAACTCAACCTAGTGCAGAAAGCACTTCTGCTCAACAAGGATGGAGACAGGTCATACTCCATGTTCTAATCACTTTTCCTTCAAATTGGAAATAAAAATTAGAAGCTTTAATGCATTTTATATAAAAGGTTTCATGCTACACACACACACACACACAATGGACATTTAAAAGTTTTTAACATGTGTGACTTGGAAGCATGAGGCGCTTCCCAGTTGTGGGTATATGGATTCGATAGATCCATCAGGCTATATTTTATCTAGATTCTCATTATTTTCTTTGGGAGAGCTTCCTCTAACTTGTCAGTATGTATTCAGGTTGTTGACGCACTATGCAATGTTGTATCAGCATCGCCAACAATAGCAGCCACAGCAGTTGTTCTTCAGGTCTAAATTTTGTCTTACTTGTAATTATGCTGTAAAATGCAATTGTTTACCCTTTACTGTTTGGCCTGTCATTTTGAAACCGCCTATTTTTTTTTTTCCAAGGTGGCATCATCTTCAGAATAGGAAATACAATAAAAATTCAGAACTACTTATTTTGATAGTACAAAACTTACTCACCTGGAAAATGGGAAGGTGCAAAAAATGGTTTCTTAAATAGTTTCTGCAATTATTTTGATCCCAAATTTGGAAGTGTAGCCTGTTGGTTGTTTAAGTTGGCATCCTGTTTTTTTTTGTTCTGTTTTATTTTCCTTTAAGATTCAATTGCTTTGTTTGTTTAGTCATTTTCTCTGTGTTGTTAGGCGGAGAGGGAATTGCAGCCTTGGATCACCAAAGATGATGATTCAGGTCAGAAGATGTGGAGAATCAACCAGCGGATTGTCAAGTTGATTGTTGAGCTGATGAGAAATCATGATACCCCAGAATCGTTGGTAATTTTGGCTAGTGCATCAGATCTACTTCTCCGCGCCACAGATGGGATGCTTGTTGATGGAGAAGCTTGCACTTTACCACAGCTTGAGGTAACTTACCAAAGAAGATTTCACTTCACTTTGGAATATGTGACCTGCTCTTTGTAAGTTAGACATCAGAATTATATTGACAGAAGGCTCACGTCATTCCAAGTTTAGTCAGGAGTCCTTTGTCAAAAAATAAAAAGTACTTGTTATTCAGTGTGGTTAGTTAATCTTTCAATCTTCAATTTGGCAGCTACTAGAAGCAACAGCCAGAGCAGTTCAGCCAGTGCTGCAGTGGGGAGAGTCTGGATTTGCAGTTGCAGATGGCCTTTCAAACCTCTTAAAGGTGAATATATCCTCTTAACACATCCAATTTCATTTAGTATGAAGGCTGCACATACACACGAGCATGTTTATATGCACGCAATGAAGTGAGTAATGCCAGTTTGGGAGTAAATATGACGCTTGCTCATTGGAATTTTTGGGCCAATTCATGCAGTGTCGTCTGCCAGCGACTATACGATGCCTTTCTCATCCAAGTGCTCATGTCCGTGCTCTGAGCACATCTGTTCTTCGTGATATTCAGCATACTGGTTCAATAAAACCCGCTTCTAAACTCACACACAGGAATGGAATCCATGGACCCTCTTATCAATATTTCAGATCAGATGTCATCAACTGGCAAGCTGATATAGAAAAATGCCTAACATGGGAAGCCCATAGCCGACTCGCGACAGGAATGCCTGTTCATCATCTTGATACTGCCGCCAAGGAGTTAGGCTGTACTATTTCCATTTAACATTGATGAGTTCTTGCCAGCCATTACAGGTTTTATCATTGCTCTTTCCATGAGTGAGACTTACAGATATAAGTAGACCATGTTAAGTTGATTGAAGGATCTGATGGCCAGAGAATTAACTTTCACTTTGTTCTAGGTTTAAAACCTGAGGTATAACAGTGTATAGTGAAACAAATCAACATGGCCATATTAATTTTATCTAGTTCGAATAGATACCTATTTTCACGCCAAAGTTCAACATGGATGGTTTAGGTTTCCTTCAACAGATTGGTGTACAGCAGAGGGGACAAGTCAGATTGGTGTACAGCAGAAGGGACAGGTTCTATCTGAATTTCCATAGCATAGGTTGAGAAGGCATCGGGTTCTATCTGAGTTTCCAGAACTTGATTGTTTTTGTATTTCTGTCCACTGTTGATCTTAGTTTAGTCTCTGGTTGCAAGAACAATAACTACTTATCCCTGGTTCTGCTTGGAACTCTGAACCAAGACATGGCCTTCAAAGAAAGGACCCTTTTTCCCATTCAGAGCAGAAAACAAGGACATCAAGCCATGGAAATAAATTCTGATACCCAAAGAGTAAGAGAAAAAAGGGCATGGATATGAAGATAATTTTTTTTTTTTTCTGATATTAAAATTTAATTATCTTTCGTGGAAAACCTAGTGGATTATAAAAATTGCAAGCGACTAGCTTTGAATTCGTTCAGAAATAAGATCTTGATGCTTATTGAATGCTAAGGGAGTAGTGCGTTCTTTTTTTCTATATGTTAAAAAAAAAAAAACCAACTTTCTTCTAAATTCTGCTTCTGCGGCAAGCCATGCCAGCCCAGCGGCCTAGTGCCAGTCACTGGTTAGACAGTACTATGTGACAGGGATGAATGGGCCTGATGAAAAGAGTTTTTATACCTACTTGATCCGATCCATCATCTGTCTCGAAGACATTTCTTATCTAGTATAAAAAATAAATTATAATAATTGGACTCACGTTATTAACTTGTATTTATGGCTATGTTTGTTTTTTAAAATGTAGTTTTTAAAAAATTATTTTTTAAATTTTTTTGTGTTTGTTTATCATTAGAAACGTTGGTCAACAAAAAAACATTTTCAGTCAAAGTTGGTTTCCAGAAAAGTGTTTTTTCTTTTGGCTATGTTTATTTTCTGGAAAGTGGTTTCCAAGAAATCATTTTTCAAACTTTCTTGTGTTTGTTTGTCATTAAAAAAGTTGGTCAACGGAAAACATTTTTCAATCAAAGAAAAATTTGACTTGGTTTTTAAACACTTTCCGGAAGTTGTGAAAAATTTTAAAATATTATTATTTGCTTATTATATCAAATTTGATCCTCAAACTTTTTATTGCTATATATAATTTGTTTTGAATATTTATTTTTCAATTTCACCTCTTAAAATTTAATTTTTATATTAACTTTGGTCCTTATTTTTATAATTGCTATTTGCTTTTTCCTTATAATTTTTTTATTGAAATTTTTTATCTATCAAATTTGATCCTCATTCTTTTGATTGTTACTTATTTTATTTGAAATAATTTATGAAATGTTAATTATTATTATTTTAATTTCTTCATCTTTCATCTTTTTAATTTTTTAGATTTGATCTCTATTATTTTGATTATTATTTATTTTATTTGAGATAATTTATGAAATTATATTTTTTTTTTCAATTTCATTCTCATTCAACTTTTTAATTTGTAAGATTTGTTTCTCGTTATTTTAATAAACTTGAGAAAAATAAAACATTAATAAGTTATTTTCCAGCTCATTTTCCATGACATAACTAAACGCTGGAAAGTATTTTCCAACTTATTTTCCATCACACTACCAAACATCGGAAAATACTTTCTCGGAATTCACTTTCCAAAAAGAAATTACTTTCTAGCAAACAAACGGATCTTCAAATAAGTTGAAAGTAAAAAAATAATGATTCAGAAGTTAAGAGTGTTTTTCTTTAAATTAATTGTTTTTTTTTTAAGTTTTTAAATTATTTTGATGCTTCTGATATAAAAAAATAAAATTTAAAAAATACACTATCTAAAAAGGAAGGGAGTTTGCTCCTTGGTTTTAGACTTGACTGACCTTGTGGTTTAACCTGTCAATCCAAGACCCAGATTGGGCTAGATTAATCCAAGATCTAGATTAGGCTGGATTAATGAAAAACTTATTTTTTAAAGAAAAAAATATTCTAAGTGAAAAGATTCTAAACTTTTAAGGACTTGAATTGATACAAATTAACTCCCTCGATTCGTAACCAGCTCAGGTCTTGGGTTGGATCAACTCCAGGTTAAATCTTGTACAATTAACTCATATATGAAAAGCATAGTAATTAAATCTTTCTAATTCTAAAGCCTGCCTTATAAGTTATTATAAGTTAAGTGAGTTAAACTGAATTAATTAAAATAATATTATTTTAATATTTAAAATAAAATAATAAGATGGTGTTGTTTTGAAAAAAATATTAAAAAATCAAACCTAACCGGTTGACATGTCAACTCGTTGATTTTTTTATGCCCAGCTTTGGCTAGAGAGGAGGTCGGCGTGGTTCCAAATCAACCTGCTAGGTGGACCGGGTTTATTCATAACTCTGATGAAAAGCTGGCATAATATCCTTAAACCCAGGGAAAAAAAGAATTGGGTCATCTACCACATAGAAAAGTTTTGGTGGGTAAAATCGTCTTTTGATAAAACAAAACCCAAACACTTTTTAATAAAAACCCTCGTTCGCTATCTTGACTCTTCCTCTGCTACAACCCGCCCGTTCCCGCCCCGCCCCGCCCCAGAGCCCCGCTCCTCTCGAAAACACAAAATGGTAAATTAGGGTGTCGATATCTGACTCTCAAATTTTATTTATTATGCTTGATATAGAATAGCAATAAACACATGTATTAGATTTCACTTCAGATGTTGGTGTTTTGTAATTGATCGATGATGTCGCATGTGGGTTTTATGTGTGAAACAGTCTTTGGTGGCTAACGAGGATTTTCAGCACATTCTACGTGTGCTGAACACGAATGTAGATGGTAAACAAAAGATAATGTTTGCTTTGACATCAATCAAAGGTATTGGCAGGCGTTTCTCTAACATTGTCTGCAAGAAGGCCGATGTTGATATGAACAAGAGGTCTCACTCTCCCTCTCTTTCTGTATTGTTTTGTTTGATTTTTATTTGGTTCGATTTTTAATCATACGATAGCTATTTGTTTGGGTAAATACTTTGATTTGTTTTTTAAGTATAAATTCCCCTTTAAATGGGAATTGCTGTTCTTTCCTGGTTATATCCGTTATTTTTGGAGTATTCGCATGTTTCTTAGTGGTTTTATAGACTTGTGGGTTGGTAGTACTCCCTTGTAAAAAGAAAGGTAGAACTCTTTAACATTTACACCCCCAAAAGGAAAATTAAAATGTCTTTTGAATTCATGATATGATTATTTTGTGATAAAAAATTGTTTGGGAAGGTATGATTGCTTTGGGGGTCATTAATGACATTTACACCCCCAAAAGGAAAATTAAAATGTCTTTTGAATTCATGATATGATTATTTTGTGATAAAAAATTGTTTGGGAAGGTATGATTGCTTTGGGGGTCATTAATGACATGCTAGAGGGTAAAGAGCACAATGAAAGCTGGTGAACTTTGGAATTTGAGATGAAATATCTGGGATCATTTGTCATTGATGTTTCAAAGCGAATGAGAATAAATTAATTAATCATGATTTGTTGGGAATTTACAAAATCTCTTCAGATTTTGGTTGAGTTTTAATTTTTGAAAGTAGTCATGATTGATTAAAGTATCATTTTTTCCCCAGAAAGACTAATTTAATTGTCTTCATTATTCTCAGGGCTGGTGAACTATCTGCAGCCGAGTTGGATAACCTCATGACTCTTGTTGCAAATCCTCGCCAGTTCAAAATCCCAGACTGGTTTTTGAATAGGCAGAAGGATTACAAAGACGGGAAGTATTCTCAGGTCGTGTCAAATGCATTGGACATGAAGTTGAGAGATGATTTGGAGCGTTTGAAGAAGATCAGGTAATTTCATGTTTTCTGTGTACATAAACCAATATATCTGATATAAAGTGCACTCATTGAAAATATGTTAAGCTGTTTAGACCTTAGAGTACTGAAAATATTGTCATTCAAATTACTACAGGCTTCCACGTAGACTGTTTTTTAGCTTCTCTACATTTGTATGCTCACAACTCATTTTAAACGTTACTGTCAAATAGCTGTGATGCAACTTGTTGTGTAATTTTCTCTAGGGAAATGCATCTCTGTTAAAGGCTTTGGTAATAAAATTGGTAACATGAATCTGTTAAATGGCCTTGATGATACTATCAGTGAAAGATAATCCTGCCATCTGATATGGACCTTGTCATGCAGGAACCACCGTGGTCTGAGGCACTACTGGGGTCTTCGTGTCAGGGGGCAGCACACAAAGACTACTGGCCGTCGTGGAAAGACTGTTGGTGTCTCTAAGAAGCGTTGAACATACTTTTGCTGCATTGAACAAATTTTATATATGGTTTGGCGGGATCGGTCCCTTTTTGGTATGATTAATGCTTGCTCTAGACAAGTTTAGAGGCGATTTTGTTAGATGACAAATATTTTTATTATTGTGAACTCCCTTATCTATTTGAATCAGTTGCCAAAATCTTGTTTTCACTATATGAAGAATAGTTTCACTTGACATCCATTTCAGATTTTATAATCTCTGTTTCTTGTCTGCATAAGCTGCTCTCTTACTTTTGATATTTTTTTGAGCGATCTTTTGGATATTCCTCGGTTGGGTGCTCCATGGGATGCAACATGCTCGTGACATTTTACCCAACGGAAGGGCATTTGTGGCCCTCCAATCTAGAGGTGCTCACGAATAATTTTTTGGTGCTATTAAAATAAGAGATGGACATTTTAGGTCGAGATCCGGAGTTCACCCCCTGCTGGTGTCCATGAGAGAATTTGGCCCGCCTGAATTGGTTTAGAAAATAGCCCAATCAGCAATACAGATTGAGATAATATTATTTTAAATCGACGTGTTTGAATTTGAGAGTATGGTAGAGTATAAAAATATATTAAAATAATATATTTTTTATTTTTAAACAATTATTTTTATAACAGCACATTAAAATATCTGAAAATATTAATTTTAAAGTAAAAAAATAATTTTTTTTTAATAATTTTAAAAAATCCGAGATTCTCTGCCAGCAGGTGGCCATTAGAGAATTTGGTCTTGTGACTGGCTTAAGAAACAGCCCAATCGACATTGTTATGGCATTAAATAAATAAATAAATAAAGTTCGGCTTAAGAAACAGCCCAATCAGAAAGCTAGCAAAGAATTTGAAACCATAAAGATGGAAGACATATGCAATGGTAATTTGCAAATATCGAAAGAGAATTTATCAAATTGTTTAGTAAATTATACTACTTATAAATACTGTTTAGCTTCAAATCTGAGGTGGGAAATTCCAACCCAATTTGATGGTAACATGCTTGTCGG
>Ga0325404_1001896_pt1 | contig 22213 bp, 5 predicted proteins | sample PopdelMetagenome_18_FD_205664 | JGI IMG/M metagenome (GOLD analysis project Ga0325404, IMG submission 205664) | Populus deltoides microbial communities from Bellville, Georgia, United States - Xylem-Control-R1 | ecosystem: Host-associated > Plants > Phyllosphere > Stem > Wood/Secondary xylem...
GATTTCCCCAATCTCTCTCTCATTCATTTGGTTAATATTTTTTTTGTAAGTTTAATATTTCCTTGTAATTAGCTCCCTTTTAAAATTTCTCATTACCCCCGAATTACCGAAAATATTAATGTCTAAGTAGTTGAAAGATGAATTCATAGAGTTCGTATCTTCAAAACTGTCGAGAATAAAATTGAAAACACCCTTCTTTCTGTCATGTGATCGCAGTATGGCAGAGACACACCCCACAACACCCTTTAGCCCTGAGGACTGAACTCAAGTAATCTCATTTTACTTCCCATTTCCAAACCCTAAAATAATTCCCACCATCAAAACCCCTCTCTCTCTCCATTCATTTCCTTCATCATATGTAACACTAACACACCCCCGCACAAGAAGAAATCGCTATGGCCTCAGCTTGTGTAAACAACTTGGGCATGTCCCCTGAAAATTTCCCTCCCAAAACTTACCAATCTTATGGCTGGTTAAGCCCAAGAATCTCTTTCACCCGTGAAGAGGATAGCAATAACACAACCACCTCTAAAACCACCACCACCAAATCATCAGCAGCAGCAGCTCCTCTACAGTCACTAGATCCACTGGAGAGCCTGGATTCTGGAGACTTTGAGTTCCGATTAGACAACTCCATCACAATGCTTCCAGCAGACGAGCTGTTTTCTGATGGGAAATTAATGCCACTACAAGTCAATACTGGTAACATCAGACCATCTTTGTCATCCTCTACCTCTACGTTGACCGAGGGGATAGGGTCGCCGGAGCCGGGGAGGGAGCCGGTGAAGTGTTGCCGGAGATTGGAGATGGAAATTTCCGGGGCTGATCCTTACTTGTTTTCCCCCAAAGCTCCCAGATGTTCGAGCCGGTGGAAGGAGCTTCTGGGGTTGAAAAAATTACACCAAAACCCTAAACCCGAAAAATCAACGACGAGTGCGTTATTGTTTTCTTCGTCGTCCTCGAATTCCAAGTCCTTGAAACATTTCCTGCACAGGAACTCGAAAACGTGCAGTTGCAACACCTCATCCTCGAACTCGTCCTTCTCCTACACCATACTAGATCATTCATTGAGTCTCCCATTGCTAAGAGATTTGGATCGCGAATCCCTCTCCATATCTTCTCGCTTATCGCTGTCCTCTTCATCTTCATCCCATGAACATGAAGATCTCCCAAGATTATCCCTCGATTCGGACAAACCAAACACCGGCCTCAACACAATGCAAAACCCAGGTCCGAATCCATTCATTCTCAATCGTAACCCGAACCAAAACCAAAACCCACCAAGAATGAGAATGGTGAAGCCAAGATCAGAGAATGGAAACAGCAACAATGGCACCTCTTCGACTAGAGTAGGAAGGAGTCCAATGCGGAGGTCTGTAGGGGAATCAAGTGAGGTTTCAATAAGCAGAGGGGTTTCAGTGGATAGTCCAAGGATGAACTCGTCAGGGAAAATAGTGTTTCAAAGCTTGGAAAGAAGTTCAAGTAGTCCAAGTAGTTTTAATGGAGGACCAAGATACAAGCAAAGAGGAATGGAAAGATCTTATTCAGCTAATGTTAGAGTTACTCCAGTTCTTAATGTTCCTGTTTGTTCACTTAGAGGTAGTTCAAAGTCAGGCTCTGTTTTTGGGTTTGGCCAGTTGTTTTCTTCTTCACCACAAAAAAGAGATGGCATTAACAAAGGGTATCAGCAGCAGCAGCAGCAGCAGCAGAATATTAATAGCAGCAGCGGCAGGAACAGGTCTGATAGAGTCTAACAGAGAAGAGAGAGAGAAAGAGAGAGAGGGTAACAACAGCAACATTTTAGTGTTTGATTGTTGATTCTGTGCTTTTTTTTTTTTTTTTGAAATTTTATGTTATTATTGGTTTGTTTTAAGGGGAAAAACAAATTGATTACAACTTGACATTGATGTTTCAGGTGTTTTGTACATATGAGGGGGTTTCTTTTTGTTCTTGCTTTTGCTTTTATCTTTGCTGCAGTTGTTTTTCGTTAATGTTTTTTGACGCATCTTTCTTGAGAACTGGCGAGCGCCAATGTCCGTCAAACTCCATGTCTAAGATTGTTCAAATCAAGTGATGCACCAGCCATCCATATTGTGCCAAAATTATGGGATTTCTCTCTGTTTTGATTTTTTGGTGGAATCTGATGCCTGTGGCTTTTCTTTTGAGGGAGGGATGGGACTTGGAATTGGTATTTGGAATTGGGAATTGTGTGCTTGGAATGCACTCTCCCTGGAGCAAGTGAGGGAGACTTCTTTGAATCCTCTCTAGACCCTTTTCAGATTTTTTTAGCTTATCTAATCTGTTTCTATCCATGAATTCCTTTCTTTTTTTAAATATAAAATATATATATATATAAAAAGAGTATTCCTCCTTCTTTTTTCAGTGATTTGTTGTTTTGTGGGAGAGTTTGGGAAACGATGCCTAGATTCAAACAGAGGCGCCAGCTGTATATGCTGATTAATCTATTGCACGGCGGTCCGATCCCAAAAAAACTCTGCCATTGTTTTAACCTAATTGCGATATTTATGAGTCATGGCTCCATGGATGTGCTTGAAAATGGGCGGTCGGTGTGCCATGAGTTACCTTACGAGGGACAAACATGTGGGTAAAGTTTACAGTCTGTATACTTAATTTGGCTTGTGAATCACTATGATTAATCACTTGTAGGATTTGAGTTTCTTATTACTCGATTTGTCCCATTTGAGCTTAACGGGTCCTTACGCGCAAATCTACTCTTAATATATAAATATTGATTTTTTTAGATTAGGGATTAATCAATGAGGTTGCCGAAAATCTTTGGAGGATTATGCTATCTTCAAAGTTGCGGTGTGATGGCAGATGCAAAGGTTCAGACGTGAATAATTGGTCTGCTTGCATTACAACTACCCGAGGAGGTTTCATTAGCATATGATTATGAAACGCCTGTTAGAAAACTCGGGTGAACCCGTATTTTAAAAAAAATTAAAATATTTTTTTTATTAAAAATTAATTTTTTTATACGATTTGAATCATTTGGATGCGTTAATTTTAGAAATGATATTTTTAAAAATAAAAAAAATCATTTTGATATATATCAGCATGAAAAGCATTTTAAAAAACAATCATAACCACGCTATTAAACAAACATAAAGAGAAAGAAAGCAGGGTTTTGTGTATTTACATAGTCGAATTTTAAGAGAAAAAAAAAACGATGAATTTTTCTTATGGAAGAGATGGTTGCCTAGAAGAGATTGCTTACCCTGTCCTGTGGTTTACTGCTATTTATACAGCCTTCAATTCAATTCACTTAGATGTGTATGTTTAAAGTCAGGATGGTTATTTATCACTGCAAAAAGCCGCCTTGGTTATTAGTGTGTCGGTTGTTTATCATTAGAGGAACAACTTTTAAGATGGAATTTAATTGCTGTCTCAGATATAAAATAATTAATTAATAAATAAATAAATATGTTTAGTTTTAGAAAATAAGACAGAAATGTATTTGTTTTGTCTCATCAAAACTTTTTAGTCAATTTTTTATTTATCTTAAAGGAATGGACATAAAAGATAGATAAAATATGGTCTAAATATGGTTTTAGTGAGCTTTTTATCTTGGAGTATCATATTGCTAAGCCTTATGGACACCTTGGATTCTATTTGGTGGTAGGTGTATTTTCTATCTCGAGACAATAATTAAACGCTACCTAGAAAACACATTGTTAAAAAGCATACTTTCATTTAATGTATGTATATGTTTTCTTTATTTTTGATGATGAATATACCATATTTGACTAGGAGGTAAATCTTTTAGATATAATAGTTAGCATCGGGTGTATCAACTTGTCTAAAGTTGATCTACGAAGGGTCTTAGTGAGCCTTATATCTAGGAGTGTTATATTGCTAAGCCTTATAGACACCTTAGATCCAATTTAATGGTGGATGTATATTCTATATCAAGACAATAATCAAACACTATATGGGAGACACATTGCTAAGAAGCATACTTTCATTTTATGCATGCACATCTTTTTCTTTATTGTTAATGGCAAGGAGACCATATTTGACTACGAGGTAATTCTTTTGGATATGACAGTTAGCTCTAAGTAAATTAGCTTGTGCAGAGTCAATCTACATAGGGTCTTAGTAAGCCTTTTATCCAGGATTGTTACCATACTAAGCCTTGTGAATATCTTGGATCCAATTCGGTTGTAGGTATTTTAAGCTTTGGATTCTCAAGTGAGCTTTATGGTCTATTATGACTTTGAGCTAGTATCTTCAATAGGCCTTATCTTGAGCTCTTATACATGTGGTTAACGGAGTAAAGTGATTATATTTATTTGAGTAAAAATATTTATTCTCAAAATAAATGACTACTCTATTTTTTAAAACTTTTAATTATAGAGTTAACAAACTAAATGGAGTTTTCCATTAAAATTTAGATGGACAATAAAAGGTTATGATTTTAAACTAATATAAAAGACTTAAATGGTAAGCAAGATTCCCTTTAGATCCAATCTAGAGGTAAGATTTGTGAAAAGAAGAAATGAAGTTATGGCTAGAATGTTTCTGTATAATTCTTTTCTTTAATTTATGGAAAAGAAAAAAATATATATAGTATTAAAAAAGATGACCGAAAAAGGCAGTTTAGGTTCAAGAGATACTCCTGTTAGCTTCTTGGGTGGCCCATAGGATTTGCATGATTTTAAAACTATAGAGTCCATGTACTAAATTCTCATATTGGTGTTTTGTGTATGATAAAAACTATCAATTAATATCACATAATCTATTACATGTGCCAATTAGACCTATTACAAGTTCAAGAGCTAAGAGCATTAAGGATCTATTCATTAGGCTAACTCAAAATATTTTGGCCTTATTTTCTACAAGACTTACGAATTTAACTTGTTTTTCTACTTACACGAGAATTGAGCTTATTTTTCTAGTGTGTTATATTAATGGATGTAACTTTTGATCCGACCATTATATCAAGTCCAAATTTTATCAGAAGATTCTAAAGGTCTTGTTTAGTATATAGGTAAGGTTTTATAGCGATCAAATATTGAGAAGGCTTTGCAATAAAGTCTAGAATTTACTATTTAGGATTCGCAATATTTTTCTAATTGATTTAATATTCGCTTTCTTAATTTATTTAGAACCCTTTTGTTATTTTTCAGGCTTGTTTATGATATTTTACCTACTATAAATGAGGTTATTTAACTTGTATTTAGATGATAAACTAATTATTTTGAAATAAAACTTGTGTGAGAGAGTTTGCTATTATACTTGGTTCTTCAAACATATCAAAGATTACTTTTTTGTGGCATTCATCCTTATATCTTTGGCTCCTAGTTTGTTATAATCAATTGGTCGAGTTTTCAATATTATACATTCGATTATTGGTTTGTTATAATCAACGGGTCTAGATTTTCATCCAATAATTATGATTATTTGGTACATGAAATCATTGGATCAAGTTCTTTTTAGCTTGATTTTAGGTTTATTGAGTTGTGTTCAATCTTTGTTATGAGTTCTAGAGTTTTTATCCGCTGCGTTTGCATCAGTGTAAAGGAGTGATAAAGAAAACCCATAAAACATGTATCTCATATTTACAAAATCTAATATTATTGTAGTACAATGGTCTATCATTTTATTGCATCTTGCCAAGATAATAGAACTCTTTAGCTAACTTATATTTTCCAATATAAAAATAACACTTAAATTCCAAAAATAAATAAATAAATCTAGGTTTTTTTTATATATATTTATGGGATACCAATGATATTAATATTAATAGTATACACTAAAAAAGATAGTACTTTTAATTTAGTTGCATTGTATTTACATATTCACTTGATTGTTCAAACACTTGTTCATAGTCATTTTTTTCTCTTTAAAATCCTTCAATTTTTTTTTTCACTTCAGTCATTAGACTTTATTTCTTTATTATTTCATTCTCACAAGTTATGTTGACATCGTTTTACATGTTTGGGATTTATTTCGATGTATGTTGTCAAATATATGATGTGTTAGAGAATATTCAAAAGTTAAATTAAAGATTAATATTACAAAATAGAATTTTATGTTATATTTTTTTTTAAAAAAAATGACCAAAATCAAGACGAAATAAGAGCCAAAAGGAGCATAAAAGTTCAATTTGGTCTTAAAGTTTTTATTATTTTTATATTTAGTCCTAAATGTTTTAGATTTTAATGTTTTTGTCCTAAACTCTATATTTTCACGTTTTAGTCCCTTGACATTGAGAGAGAATAATGAAAGTCGCTGAAAAAATGTGAAAATAGAAAAAAATTTTGACCGACCACATTATAGCCATAAAAAATATCAATTTGGAAGATGTTTTGGATTGGAAATGGAATTATTGAGGTTTGTAAGATATTTTTAGAGGTGTTTATAGATTAAAACAAGTTGAAATTAGGGTTTTAGGATTCAAAATCTAGACCTTTATTTTCTTATCACACGAGATGAATGGAATTTGTTTTAGCAAACAAATCATTCTATACACAAGTAAATGATACATTATTTGTTCTATTAAAAAAGAGGCAAAAAACGTGTTATCTAATAAATATTTTTTAAAAAGAAACTATATGCACAGGCCGACCTTTTAGGCCTGGGTATGTATGGACTCTTCTTTTTAGGCTAGGTATACAAGTCCATCCTTTCAAGCCCAGGCACTTGGTCTTTTTTAAAGCCACTTAATTGTTTTTTAATTATAAAACTATCAAAATAATATTTAAAGAATTATCTAACAATGTCATATTTTTCAAATACGATTAGAGTTTTTTATATTAATATTGATAATTATTTTATGAATAATTATAAATTAACCTACTACGCAAAAGTTTTTAAATATTTTTTCGTGAATATTTAATGAGAATAAAATATTTTTTATTATTATTTTTAATATAAATTTTTATATAATGATTTCAAACTTATTATTATTATATTTGTTTTCATACAAGCGTTTAAAAATTAATGATTCATGATTTTTATTTTATTTTTTGATTGATACTTTCTTTTAAAATTATGATAATGTTTTATTTAAAAAACAATGATTAAAAAAAGATATGTTTTTATCAAAATAAAAATAAAAAGAAATCAAGTATTTAGGAAAGGAAGCTTTGATTAAAAAGATATATTTTTTCCTTCTCAATTCAAATCATTAATTTGTTATGAATATTTATTCTAATTATATTTATTTTTATTTAATAAGCCATATTGTTAATAAAAAATACATGTTTTTTTTTCAAAAACAATTATATGAATAAAAAATAATATTTTTTAGAATTTAAATCATTGTGTTTTTTATGAATATTTATTCTCATTATCTATAATTAAATAAAAATAGATTTTGAAAAATGATGTGTGTCATGGTATATAATATGATCTATTATCTATTGGATAGTGTTTGGTATCTATCTTGGAAATTACGGAATAGAGATAACTATGATAAAAACATGTTTGGTTGCGGAAACAAGGACACAATCTCATTTTTATCTGTCTCATATTATTTTTAAATTGATTTTTTTCCTATAAAAAAATGAGGTATATAAAAGATGTCCTAGAGTGATATTGCGAATCAACGAGGATTATCAATGGATCCATTAAAGGTACCAATTAGATCTATTACAATATTTAAAACTAAGAAGATCCAAGAGATATTCAATGAATCAATTCAAGATATTTAAGCCTTATTTCCTACAAGATTTGCAAATTCAACATATTTTTCTACTTACACGTGGATTGGGCTTATTTTTCTAATACACAGTTTTATGCTAGCAAACATAATTTTTAATCTGACTATTGGATAATCATGAAAATTTATTATAAGTTTCTAGAAGTCTTGTTTTATATTGTTTAAAAATTTGAATGAATCAAATATCAAGATGGCCTTGCGATAAGGTTCATAAGCTACTATCCAAGAATTGTATTAGTTTTCTAATTGATTTAGATTCTTTTTTATTTTATTTAAAATTTTTTTGTTATTTTTTCAATGTTATTTAAAACAATTTTATTTGTTATTTAGCTTGTATTTAGATTTTTTTAAAAAAATAATAAGAGATATATTGATTATTCAGAAACAAAACTTGTGTATAAGAATTTGCTTAATATAACTTTTTCAAGAGCTTATCAAATATCAAGTGTGTTTATGGCATTCATCCTGACTTGTAAAAAAAATAATCAAGTTTTTTGATATCTTTTATATTTTTTATTCGTGTCTCGATTATAAGAGTTGGGTGGGGTTGATTACTTATAGCTTGGTATATTAATATAAGTTATTATTGTGTCAGACTCAATTCCAAACCTAAACTTAGTTTTTTTTTTTTTTTGAATGATTGATTTTACAATAGATTTTTAGATATTTATATCTATATATGTTTGCATAACAGAGACACAAAATCATTAATTGTTTTCCAAAAAATAACCTTATAAACATATTTTATTTTTACATTTACTTTTCAAGCTAATCTCTCCTCTATCATGCTCCCCTCTTTCACCACTTAATCGATGCTTCTATCAATACAAGTTTCTCCATTGAACGTTTCTCTTTTCAATCAAGTGAAAAAAATAGACATCATTGAAACAACTAAAGTACCTGAATATTTCACATGGCTCGTCATAGCCATAAAGATCACCATCTTAGATAGAGGTGAAGATTTCTTCATAAGAGAAACATCTCACTACTTTTTTGGATAGATAATAGCTGACCAATTCTTCGTTGGCGAGGCGGAACTTGAGCCTGGGAGGAAGCAAGTAAGAAATAGTGTTTTGCATATGGGGTGGTTTGCATACAAAACAAAAATAAGATTGTTTAGCTTGTTGAGAAAAGAGAACTACAAGGAGAGCTGCGTTTTTATAGAGAAAATGAAGAGAAAAGAGTTGGTTTTATATACAGAGGCACATTAATAGTTGTATCCTATAAGCTCTACTAGATTAGGATAAAATGATGAGATTCAGAATTAGAGTTTTAGGAACTGAAATAAAGTGGAGATAAAGAGTTTATTTAGAAGACACAAAACAAACCAAAACATATTAGGTTTTTGAGATATATGTAAGGCTTTTGGTAGGTTTTTTTTTAAAGATATCTTAGTCTTCAAGAAAGTGTATTTTGGGTTCCCTTATGAGAATGTTGATGAATTTCTAGTTTAGGATCGATTCTATTACTTGCAGTGCATTAGTCAGGTTATTCAAAAAATGGGTTTTGTTGGTGAAGCAAACAAGGTTTCTTGTGGGTTTTTTTTTTATCAAAGGTAAAGTAAATATATATTAGATCAAAAAATATACAAGGCTGGAAAACCAGCAAGTTCATATACAAGATTTACAAAAGAGGGAACATACTCCCTGAACCTGTTAGTTGACAATGGTTAGATGAGGAACCTAATCAAGGACGAGGTGTCGAACCTAACACATAGCACAAAAAAGTATACACAGTGAGAATGACTAAAGTTGCAACCAGAATAAAAAAGAGCTCTTAGCTACAACACCGAAGCAAGATAAGTGATAAAACCAAACTCCCAAAGGATGCACAACAGCCAAACAAACAAGCATCCCCAATCAAAAGACACCAGCAGCTAAGAAACTATTTATGAAGGTGTAAAATCATGAAGAACAGAACCTGGAATCTGCGAAAAACAAAAGGCACTAGATTGCAAGAGTTATCAAAGACTCTTTTATTTCTCTCATCCCAAATCAAGTAGATAAGAATACCAAGGGAGACTCTTCGCATTCTGCTAGCAGTGTTGTTTCTGCTAGAAAGAAGACTGTGAATTGCACTATTAATGGTCGACATTCTTTTATGCAGATGAAGCCAAGATTTTATCATCCTTCAAAGAAGAGATGTCCATGGACAGCTAAAAAATAGATGATTGTGAGACTCTTCCTCAACCCGACAGAAAACACACAAAGGGTCGAGTTGCAAAAAGCGAAGCTTGTCACAAGTTCGCAGCTTGCCCACAACCGCCAGCCATAAAATGAAGTTATATCTGGGCATAGATCAAGATTCCCAGGCCACCTTAGCCCAAGGAACCGGATCAGATTTGAAAAATAGATGATTGTGGTTTTTTTTTGTTGGATTTGTTATGGTGGAATTCTATTATTTCTAGGATTTGGAATTTTTTAACGAAAAGGGAAGTAGAGGCAAGAGGAGGATACCTTTATTGAATTGGTCTCGAGTTAGTGGATTTTAGTTTACTAGAAACTGGCTAAGGAATTCATGAGTTTCTGCTTGAAAAGTGGTTCTGATTACAATGATCAATTGTGATTATTTTTATATCGAGCCTAGTCCCATTTCTTTTATTAATGGTTTTATTAATTTTATTTTTCAACAATAAATTAATTGAAAATTATATTTTATAATTTATTTTAATTTGTTTTATATGAGATTATTTTGGTCTTATAACCTAAATTAATGATATAGAAAGTGATCTAGGTTTACTTGAGTCATTTCTTTGTGTCTTTTTTTTTCCAATTTAATCCTTCGATATTGAGTTGATTGAGAATTGGTCTTCATAATTCATTTTAATTTACTTTTTACATGGTTATCATGGTCCATAACTCAGGTCATGAATTTAGCAGGTTAACTCGAGTTGACTCAAGTTATTTTTTTTGTTCTTTTTTTAATTGATTTTTTTTTCAATTTCATTTTTGAACATTTGGTTGATTGGGAATTACGCTTCATAATTTATTTTTATTTGCTTTTATGAGATTATCATAGTCTTATGACCTAGGTTATGAATTTTGCAGGCTAACCAAATTAATTCGGGTTGATCCAACATATTATCATCTCAATATTTTAAAAGAATATCATCTTGAGATTTTTTTAGTCAAATTATATTTTTACTAGTAATTTAGGTTGCTTTTAGACCTGTCAAGTCAACCGGATTACATCAGATTAACTCCCATATGTTTTAGTATTTCTTTCTACTAGAAAAAACATTAGCGATGCTTAACACTTTTTTTTAAGATAAAAAAAATTGATTCGACTGCAATGCAACACAGATCAATGATCTAGTAATATATAATTATTCTTTCAAATATGACAAGTTCGATAATAATATAAATTAATGCTTTGTTTGTTTGCTAGAAAATTCTTTTTTATAAAGCACTTTCCTATCTTTCTTATATTTGGCTATATTGTGAAAAAGTAGTCAATAGAACTTACTTTTTAGTCAAATGATAACATAAGCTTTAGATAAGAGAAAATGTTTTCTAGTTTAAAAGATTGAAAAACACTTTCCTTGAAAGATCCAAAAAATAAAGTGCTATAATCCTTCAATTTTCTTTTTTTATATATAAAATAGTAATATATTATTAACATAATTTAAAATATAATATAATTATTACTAAAAAATATATTCAAATACAAAAAATGTTATATTATATAATAAGCATATATTTCACTACCAGAAAATTAACAAATACAAACAAAAATTTCATTCGTATATTATGATGACCTTTATCGACATAATTTTTCATCCTTATATCCATCGGTAAACACCGACAGAAAAATCCTCTCGGTATATACTAGGAAAATTGCAGTGGAAAAATAAGAAATGAAAAAATACAAATAGTATGGACGTGTAACTTTTATAAACTGCATTACCAATGAATTACTCGATAGTAAAGTATGTCCATAAATAAGCCAACAAAAACATTTTCTCGATATATACTGAGGGAATTGCAGAGGGTATTATAATGGGATTCAAAAAAGACAAACCGTATGGCGACGTGTCATTTTACCGACAGAAGAACCAATAAAGTTACTAACAAAATAATTGCATTGGTAATGTCATCAATAACATTTAATTTATGACCTGACAATCGACCTTTTTGTCCACATACCCCATTTCTCCTTTTTTCTTATGCATTTTTTTCTTCAACAAACAACCACCCTCTCCTCTCCACTCTCAACGCAATTCAACCTCCCACAACAAATTCAGTCACCACAACACTTAGTTTGTCAGTATTCATGTTCTAATTTAATTTTTTTTTAGGATTCTTCACTTTAATAAAGTAAATCTACCCTTTTTTATTTGAACTCAATTTTAAAATGTTAATTTTTGTTTTATATATTTTTATAGAATATGTATTTTGTTTAGGTGTTTACTTGTTTTATAGTTTTTTCTCATACAAATGTTTTGTATGGATTTATGATTTGTACATGTTAAGGTTTGTTTTAGATTTTGTAAAATTATATTTCTTTGTAAATTCATGAGACTTATGTTGAATTTTTGACGTAAGTGTTTTGTGATGAAATAAATAATAGTTTATTTAACAAGTCCATTTTATATTTTGTCAATTTTATTGTCAAGTTGAATTTTTTAGTAAATGTGTAGAAATTTATATATATATATATATATAATTGATAATGAATTGAGAGTATTATTAAAATAGATTGAATAAATTTGGCTAAATCAATATTTTTGCATGGCCAAGCTTGAGAAGCAACGAAAGTAGTAATCGTCACAGACAGCCCATGATAGGCACTGCACTTACATCTGAGTGGAAGGCTAGCACACGAATGAGCCAATACATTGAAAGAATAAAAAATGCTTTGAATAGCAAACAAAGGCACCTTGTGATGATGGAACATCGAAGAGGAGGGACCTATATTTCAAATCAGTTATCTAACGTCGAAGCATTGCATAAATTTTTTATTTGTTGCAGAAAAAATCCTCAATATAGTCCAGCAAGATTGGGGACAAAGAAAAAATCATTGAGTTGATGAACAACAAATAATCATGGTTTTGACCTTGGAACATGAGGAAGATGAGATAAACCCTAACATTAGGGAAATCTCAAAGAAATAAGAAGATCAACGAAGAAGAGTCTTCAATTCGAACCCTATCATCTTGAAGAAGAAACATATTTTTTTGGTTAAAAAAGATTGCTAGAAGGAATCTCAGGTTAACCAACACACAGATTTTGGTTCTGGTTAAAGGAGATCGGCGAAAGGGATCTCAGTTTAGCCTAACCGCACTCAGACTTTGATTCTGGCTAAATGGGATCGATGAAAGGGATCTCAATTTAGCCTAACTACAAAGGATTTTGAGTTCTGGTTAAAGGGGATCGGCGAAGGGATTTTAGTTTAGCCTAACCACACATAGATTTTGGTTCTTGTTAAAGGGATCGGCAAAAGGATCTCAGTTTAGCCCAACCACAAACAGATTTTGGTTCTGGTTAAAGGGGATCGGTGAAGGGGTCTCAGTTTAGCCCAACCACAAACATACTTTGGTTCTGATTAAAGGGGATCGGCGGAAGGGATCTCAGTTTAACCTAACCACTCAGAATTTAGCTCTGGTTAAAGGGAATCGCTAGATAGGATTTCAGGTTAATCGAGCTATATACCGATTTTTGTTCTTGTTAGATCGTCAGATGGGATCTCAGGTAAACCCAATCAAAAGGGCAGGTCGCCCTTGAAAATAGACCTAAGTGAGTATGTGTGGGCAGGTCGCCAATGAAAATAGACCAGGGTAAGTGTGTGTGGGCCGGTCGCCCTTGAAAATAGACCACTTTGAGTGTGTGTGGGCAGGTCGCCCGTGAAAAAAGATCAGTGTGAGTGTGTGTGGGCAGGTCACCCGTGAAAATAGACCACTTTGAGTATGTATGGGCAGGTCGCCCATGAAAATAGACTAGTGTAAGCGTGAGTGTGTGGACTGGTCGCCCCTAAAAATAGACCACTTTGAGTATGTGTGGGCAGATCGCTCATGAAAATAGACCAGGGTAAGCGTGAGTGTGTGGGCTGGTCGCCCTTGAAAATAAACCAATTTTCTTCAAAAGAGAGGTAGGTCGCCCAAGATAACGAGATCATTTCCTTTTTGTTTTCTTTACAAAGCTTACTATGTAAAACATTGATGAGTTTTGCTTCATAAGCATTGTAAAGAGAGGGCATATGTTGCTCCCCAATTTTTGACCCACTTTTTTATTAAGTTTTTGAAAAAAATCCAAAAATAGCAAAAACTAAAGAAAGTAAAAAAATATGTATTAAATATTTTTGCATTGTTTTTAGCATTTTTAGCATCGTCTCAAAAGAATTTAATTTTTCAAATATCTTTTGAACGCGTTCGACTTTTCACGTGTTATTTTTTAAATCATTGATTTTCCTCATTGAGTCGACGTTGATATTGCTCATTTTCAAAAAATACAAGAACAAACAAGAAAAAACAAAATTTACAAAAAGAAGAAAGTTGAGGGATTAATTTTGAGGCACAAGCAATATTTTATCTATAAATATAGGTCCAAAACTCACACAAAAGGAGGGAAAATCTTGTAAAAAGCAAAGGACAACATAAAAAAACCCTAGGGAAAAAACTTAACCCTTTTCCTTTCTAAGCCAACAACCGGTCGCCCCTCTCATCCCCTTCGGTCTCTCCATCTTCTTGGTAGAGGGAACCAAAGCCAGCAGCCCCCCTTCAGCCATCTCTCCCTTGATTCCAGCTATCTCCTCCCCTCACACACTAGATCCACCTCTCTTTCGCCTCACTTTTCCCCTTGGTCGTGCCTTCCTCCTAGCCAAAGCCTTTCCCCAGCAGCAGCATCGTCATCTTCTTCACCCCTTCGCTTTCCTTTCTATCTCTCAGCTGCACACAGACCAACCTTTCCTTCTTCAACCGGTGACAGACCCACGGTCTCCCTCTTTAGCCGTAGACACCATATCTCCTTCCCCCCGACTGGACAGCCACACCCATCTCCACCGCAGCTTCAGCAACCACGAACGAGAGCCACCAGGTCTGAAGAAGGAGAAGACTAAGAACAAACCTACCATCTAAAGAAGGAGCAAATGACAAACCGAGAGAAAACAGAAGTGAAACAGATCTAAAGAAAAACTAAAATCGATTGCCTGCTGTGTTTTTGGGTGTTTTGCAGGTCACAATGGCAAGGACGGGAAGAGGGGAGGAAGCCGTGACTGACCCCCCTACTTGCCTGGGTTCTCTTACGGTGGCACATGAACCCACGCGCCGCCAGTGGCGGTGACACGTGGAGGAGACATGCCACCACTTTTCTGGTGGTGCAGAAGGCCTTCCCTATAATTCCAGGTTGTTTTGGGGCTATTTTTATAATTTTAAAATTGTTTAATGTGCTTTTTGTTTAGTTTTGAATTTATATTTTGTAGTGTGCTGGATGTAAAAAAGAAAAATAAGAAAAAATATAGTGAAAGTGAATTTGTTGTTTGTATTTTTTTATGAATGTTTTTTATGATAAAATTGCAAAGAATAAAGAAGAATTTAATGTTTTGACTTACTCACGGTAAAAGATTATGAACTAACACGTAAGTCGTATTTCTAATATCCGATGAAAAGACAATTTTTAAAACTTCTTTATCACATCAAAACCACGAAGCAGCTTACCTCAGGTAGGGTGCGTTAGGGGTGTTAATACCTTCCCTAACCATAACCAGTCCCTTACTCATGAATCTCTAACAAGACTAGTACATCCGGGTTTCCTAGTAACCCTCGATGAAATACTAGGTAGCGACTCCCAACGAATTAATTAAACGAACAAAAGAAGTCGTGCGGGTAAAGTGCGACAAGGTTCTGACAAACCATTATGGGATTGTTGCATAAATCATGGTAAATTATTAGTCATTGCACATGTGTTCACCATTAAGTCAGATTGTTGGTTGAGTGAGGCCAGTTATAATTGAATAGTCAAATAAGCGAGAAACATTTTACCTGAAGGAAACAAACTGAAAGAGAACTTCTATGTTGCTAAGTCTATAATAAAACCCTTTGATCTAGAATACCAGAAAATTAGCATGTGTTCAAACTTCTGCATGTTAAATTATCTTAAAAATACAGAGTTAATCAAGTGCAGAACATGTAAGCATTCTCGCTATAAACCCATGAATGGTAGGGAAAGGATTCTTGTCGCACACAGAAAAGTTAGATACTTTTCAATCACACCTAGACTATAGAGGTTATTTATATCACCAAAGACTGTTGAGCATATGATATGACACTAATCACATGATGTGGTGGATGGAGTGATGATGTAACCTTTTGATGGTAAAGTCTGGAAACACTTTAATAATATGCATCCTCAATTTTTAGTGAAGATAAAAAAAAACATATGTATGAGGTTATGTACAGACATATTCAATCCATTTGGGTCATTTGTTGCTTATTATTCTTGTTAACCTATGATACTCATAGTTTACAACTTGCCACCAGGGATGTGTATGAGGCTGAAGTTTATTTTTTTTATCTAAGGTCATACCCGGTCTTAATAGTCTGGGTCAAAATATAGATGTTGTATTTGACTGTTGATTGATGAGTTGAAACAGTTATGGTCATCTGGGGCTTTGACTTATAATATATCTAGGAAATAAAATTTTCTGATGATGGCTGCTTTAATGTGGACTATCAATGATTTTCCAGCTTATAAAATTGTTTTTGGTTGAAGCACGCATGGAAAACTAGCATGTTCATACTGTATGGAAAATAGCAAGGTATTCATGCTAACAAACAATAGTAAAATGTTTTTTTTTACTATCACCAGTGGTTCTTGCCAATTGATTACAAGTTCAGAAAGAATAGAAAGGACTTCTTTGTTGATAGAGTTGAAAGGAATGTTGCATCGTCGTTTCTTTCGCATGAGGAATTGTATGATGTGATGTCGGAGTATGGTGACATTGTGTATGGTTTTCGATCCGATAAACAGAAGTTTCTTGGTTTTGGTTTGACACATAATTGGGTAAAATGAAGTATTTTCCGAGAGCTTCATTATTGGAAGACCAATCTTCTTAGTCATACCATGATGTCATGCACATAGAAAAAAAAAAAACATCTCCAACATGGTTATATGAACGTGAAGGGGAAGACAAATGACAACATTAAGGCTAGAATGGATATAGTTTTGTTTTGTCAATGTAAAAATATGAAGTTAGTTTATGTTGGATCACGGGTCGTAAAACCTAAAGCCAGTTTCACCTTAGACAAGAATGCACAATTATTTGTCTACCAATGGCTTAAAAATTTACGTTTCGTGATAAAAATGCCTTGAACATATCAAGGTTGGTAAATTTAGAGTATTGTAGATTATATAGAATGAAAAGCTATTATTGCCACGTGTTTATGGAAACACTCATTTCATTAGCTTACCGGGATTTATGGGATGCACTCACGGAGATTAATCACCTCTTTAGAGATATGTGTTCTAACAAGTTGAAGACACAACACATGGAGACACTCAAAACAAATATCATCTAGAAAATATGCAACTTGAGATGATATTTCCTCAATTATTTCCTCCATACATTTACCATTTAAAGCAAAAGTTAGAGGCCCAATTCAATATAAATAGATTTATTCATTCAAGAGGTTAGGGATTTCACACCATCGTAATTACAATTTTATTATTTTTCTTTGCATATTTCAAAATATTTATTTAATTCCATGCAGGTACTGATTCAACTTTAAGAGAAAAGAAAAAAACAAGACACATGTTGAGGCTTCGATATGCAATACCTATATTGTTGAAGAGATATTAATATTTATCTCGTATTATTTCGAGTCTCAATTGAGAAGAAAAAAAAGTCAACTATGTTTCAAGATATGATGATGGTGGGGAAGAGCCTTCATGTGGGAATTTGTTAGTATTCTCTCATCCTGGATGACCTGTACTAAAAAATATTGTTAGGGGAAGTTATTTGCCAAAAATAGAATTCAAACAAACACATAATTATGTGTTATTTAATTGTGATGAATCGAGACATTTTATTCAGTTAGTATACTACTTAACATGTCGTTATAATATCATAAACTGATATATTGAATTCCTTGTAGACAACATCATCAATATTTACTATCCCAAAACTTATAACTAACTGAATCCCAAGTTTTTTGATTACAAGATGAATAATTTTTCACGTGGTTCAGCACACATGTAAGTACTATTTAATTATTCTTATCTCTCGAGGTACTTAATTTCATTACACATTTCTCATTAATTGTTCATAGTTATACGTCATGTACCAGGTTTATCAATTGGGATGCAATGCTAATGTTATTTTGTCTTCACTATGTCTAGGTCCTAAAAGAAAGGTGAAGTGCTACAATGGGTATTTCATTAATAGACATGTGTTTTATAATGAAAAATATGGGAATGGTAGAAAGACATATAAGAGTTGACTTAAGGGATCAACTCCTAATGAGTTTGAAGTTGACTATTATAGGAAGTTGAAAGACATCATTTAATTGCAATATCATAGTGAGCAGAATAGAGTATTTTTATTCAAATGCTATTAATATGACACCACTAATAGAGAAATCAAAGTAGATTCTCATCATGGTTTGGTCGAAATTAATTTAAAGGCTAGACACCACAACGTCAACAATGTCTTTATTTTCGCCAAACAATGCTAACAAGTTTATTACACATATACTCCTTCCTTTAGAAATGATTGTTCAAGAGTTTATTGGTTATCTATAATGCAAACCAAACTTAGAGGCCATGACGAGGTTGTTCAAGATGATAACCATGAATTAACTTGGAGAGTTAATTGATCCATATTGAGTTGCTCTGTCTAATGACTTAGAAGAAAATTCAATTTTTTGCATCACCAAGAATATTTTTATTGATGTTGACATTGAGGAGTTGAATGATGTCTTGGCATTGTTCATAATGTTCATTACATACAGATATACCAATGGGATGTGTTTATCGATATATTTCAAAGACTATGGAAATCGTTCCCCTTCTCCATGACAATGTTCATGGTGTTCATTACATATGAGTATACCAACAAAATGTGTTTATTGATATATTCCAAAGACCATAGGAATTATTCTCCTTCTACTTGGAACTATTCATGGTATTCATTATATACAGTTATACCAACGAAATGTATTCATCGGTATATTTCAGAGACCATGGGAATTATTCCCCTTCTCACTGGCACTATTCATGGTGTTCATTACATACGGTTATAATGATAGAATGTGTCCATCGATATATTCTAGATACCATGGGAATTGTTCCTTTTTTCCCTGAAACTATTTATGGTATTTATTACATACGTGTATATCGATGAAATGTTTCCATCGATATATTCTAGAGATTGTGGGAACTGTTCCCCTTCTCTCTGAAATTGTTCATGATGTTCATTACATATGGGTATATTGACAAAATGTGTATGTCGGTGTATTACAAAGACTATGGAAATTGTTCTCTTCTCAATACACTGATAATTAATGCTTTTTTATTGTTAACTTTTTTCATAACAAAATTACCGACGAAATAAAAGGTTATCGGTAATATTTGGAGGGGCATTTTGAAAATTTTCATGAAAGGTAAAAATTGTCATTTAAGATTGCAAATTATCATACATCTTAGAGGTTATATGAGCGGAATACATCCAGCATGTGACATTCACGCATTTCACGCTATGGTCACAGTCCGGTGTGGAAAATTAGAACTGGCATGTTCACGATTTTGTTACCACTCACATCTGCGACTCCATTCTATTAATTTTGCATGTGAAGCGGATAATAAGATTTTTTTTTTAAATTCATTTTTTATTTGTTGTTTTTTATAAATATATTTAACTGGCAATATTTTTTCTTACATGCTACGGTTCTTGGATGTGAGCCAGGTCTGATGGAACTTTTTGTTGAAACGCATATGTGAAGTGATGACCGCTGAAAAGGGGTGCAATAGTTCGTGTATAGCCGAGCTCAACACTTTGTGGTATGTGGGTTTTCAACCATTTTTTCTTAAGTTATTATTTCCTTGAATTTGATAAATTTAATTTTTCTTTCCATGATACATATAACAACCGGTTGAAGGAGAGATACACCGATGATCTTTCAACCTTTCTGGATCTCAATCCGGATTTGTGGTTAAAGGCAAGATCATCCGATGGGCCCGATATAAATCGGGTGTACGGACTCTCTAATAGTACAACTGAGAACTTATGGATGGCTGGTAGTGCTTCGACTATTAAATGCTCGTAATTTATTACAAGCACTCAAACTCTAGAGTTCGAGATGATGTTAGATCAACGAGTACAAGCTCAGAGGACCTATCTTAATGAAAATGTGGACGACTCACTATTGATTATGAAGAACTTTGTCAATTGACAATCAAGATGAGATCATAGATGGGTGGTACATGTGCGCCTCCTAATTGATCTCACAGTCCCAAGGACAACCAACCTTCTCTTCTAGCGTTGTCTCTATTTTAGATTTATTGTATTAATAGATGAAATGAAGTGGGTAAATTTTATTTTTTTGCACTCTAAGTACGTCTGTAAATTATTTGGTATATTTATTACCGACAGACCATAAATTACTGATAAGAGTTTTTCTGATGGACTATTTCTATTCGTGAGTCCATTGATAATATACATACCGACAAAAATTTCCATAGGTAAAAAACTATTAAATCTGGTAGTGTTTTAAATCATATAAATTGTGTTATAAAATTAGGATACCATAGAAAAGAAATTTATTTTTAATATTCTCTAAACACCAAAGAATGACTATATGTCTATAATATTATATTTTAAATATTTATATTATATGTATAGTTATATTTTATAAATTAAACTATGTATAATATAATATAATTTTTTTTACCATTACACTGTTTTATATCTCATTGTTTTTCTTGTAAATTGTCAAATAATTATATTTAATGTTCTATATATATTAGATAAACTTAAAAAAATCAAAATATTAATAAATAATTTTTCAGCTCATTTTTCATGATACAACCAAATACTAGAAAATATTTTTCATATTATTTTCAATAACATTGTTAAACATCGAAAGATAATCCATTTTTTAGGAATCCAATTTTCTTGAAAATTATTTTTCAAAAGAAAATCACTTTTTAAAAGGAAACTATTTTCCTTAAACAAACAAGGTCTAAAGATAAAATATTTTTATATATTTTATTATGTATTCCCCATCTTCAATCAAACATTAGATAAAAACAATCACTATTTTTATATATTTTTATCAAATACAATTTTGTTTTCATCTCATTTTAAAGTAGGGTGTTAGAAAGTGTGATAATAATTGTTTTTTAAAAAAATAATTTGCTTAAAAATACATAAAAATAATATACATCAAAACATTCTAAAAACATACAAAAAAAAATAATTTTAAACAAAACAAAATCAAATTTTGTTAAAACTTCAATGCAAAAGTAGCCCCAAGCAGAGTTGTAGTATTTGAAATTGTAATAGCGGTTGTTTTTCAAAGTATTTTTTTGTTTAAAAATATATATTTTTTAAAATTTTAATATCAATATTTAAGAAAATAAAAAATTTCAAAATCGTTTTTTTTTTAAGTGTTGATTTCTTTCTCTCTATTTTTTAAATATTATTTTATATGGAAATACTAGCCTGACACTCCCGTGCATATTTGGGCTAGCCTACTGTCTACGCCCCTCTTTGCCTCTCTCTTGGCTGCCTTTGTATTTGGATTTTGGACCGTAGCCCTCAGGGCTCTAGCCCTCCTCCCTCCCAATGTCCCTGCCTGATACTTAGCCGTTGGATTTATCTACATTTCGTTTAGGAGAATAGTATTTTATTTTATTATCATCTGTTTTAGTGATGTGGTGTTTGACCAGTCTTCTTCTTAGACCACTAATTTTTGTCCATTAGTGTTTTGGGCTTCTGACAACGTGACCGCTAATTTGTACCATGTTTTCCTTTTGTTGTGCATGAGGAATTCTTGTGGTGTGAAATTCCGTACTATAATTGTGCTTTGTTCAAAATTACTCTTTTGTTTTTTTTTTTTTTTTTGTTAGGAGTAGTAAAAGTGAAAATTTTGTTATTAATTAACAAAAAAATTAATAAAAGCATAATTTTAAAATCAGGCCGATCTGGTGAGCTGATTCAGGATCCGGCTGACCTGGGGTTGGAACCAGACCGATTTAAAAAAAAAACAGGGAAAGAAAAACTCAGTGTGACCCGGCTGAACCGGCGGGTTGACCCGGCAAGACCCGATCAAAAACCGGTTGCAACATGTTGATTTTTTCTTTTTTACTAAAACGACATCGTTTTGGTTTAAAAAAAATTAACCAGAATAACCTAGTGACCCGATCAAAATCTAAAACTCAAATCTTAGACTGAACTGGTCACTAGATCAAGTCTTAAAACTATAAATAAAAGGGTAAATTATCATAGCCCCCTCTTTTATTCGTCACTTCACAAATAACTATTGATAAGCATAGTGCCTTACACGAATTTATTTTTTATCCATCCATTTTTTTT
>Ga0325404_1001897_pt1 | contig 22212 bp, 21 predicted proteins | sample PopdelMetagenome_18_FD_205664 | JGI IMG/M metagenome (GOLD analysis project Ga0325404, IMG submission 205664) | Populus deltoides microbial communities from Bellville, Georgia, United States - Xylem-Control-R1 | ecosystem: Host-associated > Plants > Phyllosphere > Stem > Wood/Secondary xylem...
TTTAAAAGCTTGAGGAACGATATCTGAAAAAAAAAAAAAAAAAAAAAACACACCCAGTACCTTTCACTATATCATCTCTCCGTGAGGCCAGTTTTATTTGAGAAAGAAGAGATAATTGGACAGACACAAAGTCACGAATTAAACAATACTTTGTAATTAAGCAAGAAATGAACGAGGGAGCTAGAACACATGAGAATTAATTCAGAGAGTATTAACAGTTCCAAGTTTGGACATCTGCGAGACAATATCAGATGTTGCTAGCTAGCCAGCCATAGTTTAAATTATCCAAAGAAATCAAGTCTCAATTAACGTTACAAGAAAAAATCCCAAAGAAGACACAAATCAGATCAGAAATCTCTCTTTGTCTGCCCAAAGGAGGAGGAACAGATGCTTCTGAGAGAGGCAAGCATGCTAGCTGTAAATAGAATTTACATGTAAGAGGATGTTTTCTCCTCAACGAGAAACTGGATAGTATAGCAGTACCGACGAGGAGATTGGTATAATGTTGATTGGTCACCTGTTCAACATGTCTTTTATTTCCCTGCAAAGAAAAACAGGAATGCTGCCAGTACGTACTGGGTAACCGGCATTAAATACCAAAGTGTAAAAAATGTACAATTAATTCTCTACATTTTGGCACAATGGCAGTCATTATGGAGGAGATTTATTACGACAAAATTAAGGATACTAATTAGTTGATCATGTTACGACAAAACACGAGACAAGTATCAGGAGTCGAAGATGGTGTTAAGGTAAGAAAGTAGAACATTAACAAGAAGTGTATAACCTGTATTAATTAAACAAATTCTTTCTTCAGTAAATGAAAGCAATAGAAGGAAGGAGCTCCCTTCAGTCCAAGCACAGAAAAAGAGGGGATGTAAAATTATCTCCCGCATCATTCACACAATCACAGTAGCAAAAGAACATCCATTCCTCTTTTTTCTACTGGTGCTTGAATGAATGAGTCGGCAGCTAATTCAACCCCTTTCTCCTATCCATGAGTGGGCTGAAGGAAGCTCTCTCCCACCATTAATTAATTCTCTCTCATAACCAAGTAAATATGCACAGCAGTATGGATTTCTACCTAGAACACACACACCCCACTTCAACTACACTCATTACATTTATATATACAGTACAGTTTGTGCTTTTAGGAAGTGAACGCGGTTGATGATCAAGATATATATATGGGCTGTGTATATTTGGCTGGGCGTGGCAGCTGGTGACTTGTTAATGAAGAAGGCAAGTAGAAGTTTAACTACTTGCAAATTTGATATGATCCAGGTCAAGACAAGTTACCCATTAAATCAGTCTTATCAAAGAATGTGACCTATTAACATGAGAGCAAAAATTCCTTCATAATTAATGCACAGCAAGAATTAATGGTTTTATATACCTGGATTAGGGCCCAAATCATTGTCAACAGTAGTGCAAAGCTAAAATGGAAAGCATCAACTTAACAAAGCTAAAAGTAGAGAGTAGCTATGGACATTCCCCCCATCTGGCTGCCTTCCGAACCCCACATCTTACCAACGAATGTGAAGAACGGAAAAAAAGAACACCCTCACAGCCTTCTTTCTTGTTTTCCCTTTTTTTTTTTAAGAAGTGAATTAATACAAAGAGATTTCAAGCATCTAAAATCTACCATAAAATGGAAGGTCCCATGAAAATCTATTTTAAGAACAAAACTCTGGTCTTAAATCATCCCATCATTACATAAAAGAACCGAAATAGGAAAAAAAAAAAACATATTAACCACATAGAAATTGTAGTAGAAGAGTAAATCTATTCTGAAAAAGGAAGAAAAAAAGAAAATCCAACATTTTGGTTCTTAAAATAGACAAATGAATCACCATACAGAAGTAAATCTACTTTGTTCATCATCTTAGAAACAATATTAAACATTTAGCAAGAAATAAACTAAATATATAGAAGAGAATAGATCGAATACTATCCGTTATAATATATTATTGACATCAAGACAAAGTAAAGAAACCAGGAACTTACCATGGAATCATGGAAAAACAATTACTGAAAAAGCTTATGTTCGGCAGAAAAAGTTAAGAGATGATAAATATATGATCTAATTATCATGGAGAGTGTACATGTACATATATATTCGGAAAAGGTAACTTCACTGCTTGGTACCTCCATAAAGAATCGAAACCCTAAATCTGATGCTTTAGCAAAAACTCATTTCTCTCTAATTGTGTCTATATATACATATATAACCACTCTAAATCTCATTTCACTGTGCAAAAGAAAGAACAGTAAGCGTGAGAGAACTTGAGAGAAGTTGCAGTGTATTTGAAGGAGGAAAAAAGGGAAGAAAATGGAGAGTTGCACAATACAAAAAAAAAAGAAAAAAAAGAGAGAGAAGTTGCTTTTTATTCAGAGGAAAAATGAGGGGTCATTTTCGTTATGAGAGTCAAGCAGGAAATTGACTCCAGATCTTAATAAATCTAACGAAGGAAAGAAAGAGAGAGCTACAGTGAGAGGATTTTCTTTAATGTCAGCAGGGGATTCTGTAGCAGACATAAGAGTGTCAGGCACTTAACCAAAGTGAAAGAGCTACTAGTGTTCTTTTCACACAAGGTATAACAACAGTGACTGTAAATATTTTTGGAAGGGAAACAGTTTCTTACTTTGACCCTCATATGTTGGCCCTCCCCCCACCTCTCCATGGACACCTGTATTTTTTTCTCTTTCTTTATATATGAAAATTTTTCTTTCTTTCACCTTCTCCACACACCTTTATTAGGATTTTAATAAAATATTAGGGTTTTAATGAAAAAACCTTAACGATTTTTATAAAATTCTGTGAAATCGAGATGTTTAAAATATGTAGAAAGTAGGTAGGTTAAATGCTAGAACTTCACACTATCTATTCAAGAGAACTATGCTAAGGGTATTGATCTCTCATTTTTAAGTGTTTCTTTGGATGGAGATACGCAGGTAACCTGTCACAGATTCAGATCTACCCCTTTTTTTTTTGTAATGTTTCAATATGTTCATGCTTTAGAGTAATATTTAAATTCTTTTTATATATTTCATGTATTTTACCTTCATTGGATTTGTGCTTTATTTGTAAAGTAATGTAAGTGATTAGCTAGCTAGAGAGCATTTGCTTTAGATTGAGTTATTAAACTGCATGTGAACCTAGAGATGCATTCTATTCCAGGACTTACTTTTTTCAATCTTTAAAACATTATAAATTTTAAAAAATTCACGTAAATACGATACTAAATTTGACATGTTTTAACTCAATATGGATTCCTTTTTCTTATTATTTTTCAATAAAATAAAACGATAAACTCTTGTATCATTTGTTTCAACAAGGCTAAAAAAGACCATGAAGTAAGGTCACTCAAAATAATGTCCCTCCAACACACCCTCATAAGATTAGTGCCCTTACCCGGTCAATGACATTCACACTTTGTGAAGCGAACCTCATGAATATAAAGATTTTATAATTCACAATCAAGATTAACACAATTTTAGAAACCCAAAAATCAAGTTTAATAAGAAATTTGATATAATGATTACCTAAACCAAGACATCAATACTATTGGAATGAACCTCTACCCAACGATTAGCGAAACACAAACAAGATGTACAAGAAAGAACACAACAAAGTCAATTATACTTTGATAAGTTCACTTGTTTGTTTTTTAAATAAAGAGAAAAACATGGCACTCCAAACAAAACACCAATTTTATTCAATAATTCATGGCCCCAAAGTAAAAATTTAAGTACAAGCTAAATAAATCTATTTATACTAGGTAAAAAAAATATCCTAAACAATTCTGGAAAACTAATATAAGAATTCTAAATAAAATAGAAAAATAATCCTAAATTAACCTAGAAACTAATACAAATCTCGCATAGTACCTTTTAGACCTTATCTCAATGGATCTGAAGTTTTAACCCAATATGAACAATAAATCTATAAACTCATAGTAAATTTCAGTTCGGTCTAACGATTGAGTTGAAAATTATGTTTATGTATGTAAAACTATGCTATAGAAAAAAAAATCAGCCTAAAACTAACTTTAACTCTCCTAAATAAGCATGAAAATCTTTGTAATAGCTCTTTCCCCTTAATTTCCTTGTAAAATATGGAAACTTCCAAAAATATTCAGCCATTAAAAAAGATAAGGGAGCATTCCTTTCTTTTAACTATTCTTAAACCTTATACTAGAGTTTTCACATGTTGAAACAAGTAGGTGAACCTGCCAATGAATACACTGATTAATTCTATCAATTAGTAGCTTAAAATGATTTGATATAAATCGAAGAGTAGTTGGTGGTAAGGCATATCAGTGGTCTATGGTAGTCCATCCAAAATGTATTGTGTCTGTAGTATCTATGGACAGTTTTTTAAACATATTTGAGGGTTTTGACAGTAAAATAGTAGCAGACTGCTAAAGCTATTAATAAAAATTTATGGGCAAAATAGAGTTATTGCTTTATATATGGTAAACTAGCTAGGGCACTAAGCTAGTGAGTGAAGTAAAGCAAAGAGTCATCTAAAAAAGAATCTTCTAATACAAAAGCCTATGGATGCGACTGATTCTAAGTATCATTATGACTCGGGCAATAATGAGAAGAATTCACATAATAATGGTTGTAATATCCTTATTATTAGAAAGAGTTTGTTGACACCTAAAAGTAATTCAAAAAAGGATTGACAACACACTAACATCTTTTATTCTATATGTATTGTTAAAGATAAGGTCTACAACTTGATTATAGATAGTGGTAGCTACGAGAACGCAATGTCTACAGGGGTGGCAAAGAAGTTCCAACTGACAAATAAAAATAATCCTAAACCCTATAAACTAACATGGTTGAATAGAGATACTAAGATAATTATTGATAAAAGATGTCTTGTTTCCTCTTTCAAGAGACATAAATATTTTGATAGCACTTGGTATGATGTAGTGTCTATGGATGCGTGTCATGTTCTGTTGTGTTGGCCATGATAGTTTGATAGACATGTGGTGCATAATGGTAGAAAAAAATACATGTATCCCAAGTATTAAAGGAAAACGTACAGTGTTGGCACTTATAAAGAAGAAGGTGGAGATTAAAACTAAATAGAGAAAGAGTTTGTTGTCTTTATCATAATTTATTAAGGAGATAAAGGGCGAACAAGTAGTGTATACCCTAGTTAATAATGGTAGAATAGCTTGGGAAGAGGATGATATTGTTGACCGTTCCAAGGAAGTATAGTTTCTAGATATCATGGCTAGATAACATGTTATATTAATTGGTAGGTTCCAAGTTGTTTTTGAAAATTGATCTCAAAAGTGGTTATTACCAAATAAAAATCAAGATGGGAGATAAGTGGAAAACAACCTTTAAAACATAAAAAGTCCATTTTAATATTATTCTATTAAGTATATAGACACTAATAAAAATCTTATTCTATCTTCTGACTAGAAGTTTATTTTAATATTAATAGAGCATGTCGAAATGTATAAATCATGTTCTCTTAAGAAGTGAAATATAACATAAAAAAACGTTTCTATAAAAAATTAACTAAGGTTCAATTTCATAATTTATTGGATTTTAATGTAAATTTCTTATATTTGGATTTTAATTATATTCTAAATAAAAAGAAATTAAAAATATAGGCATGAATATAAATTTTATGAAATGTTATTTGAAGTAGTCTTCTTTTAATATTAGTAGCAAAGGTAAAAAGAATAACAAGAATTTTATGAATTTTTTGGTCCAATTAATAGAATTAATGTAAAAGAATAACAAAGAATCTCATATGTGTATGTTATAGTTCAAAATTTAAAATACTATGATCAAGATAATATTTATTTATTTTTTAAACTTAAAATTTAAAATACTTTTTAAAAACTTTTAATAAAATTACGAGTATTTTTTTATTTTTTTAAATCACAAGTGACATATGCAACTCTAAACATAAACTAGACATGCAACTCTTCAAATTACACTATATTCTCAAATAAATTTTGTGTTATTTTCAAAAACAAATTCCTACTTTATAATTTCTTATTTTTTTAAGAAAAAGCTTGCACTTTCATATATGATTATATACTTTTATTAAAATAAAATTTAAAAAAACACAATCTTTCATTATGCACACACTCATATTTCACTGTGAATTTTCATAGTTAAATTATCATTTTGTCCTTAACAATTTAAGCCTTATAGCATGTTTTCAAAGGCAATAAGGTATCTTTTTCACGGGACACTTTTGCTATTACAAGATTGAATGGGGTATAGAAGTCTTTTAACTTTTTATTTGCACAATGTAATATCTAAAATACCCTTAAAAATTGAATTTCTTTAACTATTAGGGTAGGGGTGTATTCAGTTTTTTCTCACTCTTGACATAGTGTAATTATTAAAATACCATTTGAGTCAAATAATCTATAGCTAAGAAAAGTTGAGGGGTTTTTTGGTCTTTTTGTTATATATTTTTATAATAATGTATAGGGTTAAGGGCACTTAGGTATTTAAATATATTAATTAAAAGAATAAGAAAAGTTGTTGGTGTGTGTATCACACGCACCAGTGTATAGGAGGTACCTATGACTTTAGGGCGGACACCACATTTCATGGTGCGTTCAATGCATCTCGTCGCCCCCTTCATGGTGGTGAGGTGCATACAGTCTCTCTATACACAGTGGAGTTCCAATGATGTTTTTTCTTTCCCATTTTTTCTTTCTTTTCAACCTTGAAATACATGATACCCTTGCAAAAAATTAGAAAAGTGTGTTATTTATTAATTTTATCATATTTGTTCCTTATTTTTTAATTATATCAAATTTGATATATTTGATTTTCAATTTCATCCTTTAGCATTTCTTTTTTATATCAAATTTGTCCTTTTACTTTATGATTCAAGTTTGGCCCTCAATGTTTTGATTCTTATCCCTTTTATCAAATTTTAATTTATTTTCAATTTCATCCTTTGATCCATATCTTATTTTTTTCATATTAGCTCCTCATTTTGATTTTGATTTTGATTTTGATTTTTTATTTGGATTCTTTTGTGATTTTGATTTTTCTTTTTAATGTTGCCCTTCAATTCAAAATTTGATGATATTTCAGGTTTAGCCCTCAATGTTTTGTTCTATAATTTTGGTTCTAATTAGCCCTTTATTAAATTTTAATTTGTTTTTAATTTCATCCTTAGATCTATAATCTTGATTTTTTTTTTATTTCTTCCTCATTCTTTTGATTTTTACTTTTTATTATGGACTTATTTGTTAATTTGATTATTTTTTTAAAATTTTCCCTTCAATTCAAAATTTTAAGTTGTCCACTCATTTTTTGTTTCAAATGAGGTCCTTATTCTCTTAATTTTTATTTTTTTATCCTTGATTTTTTTTATCTCATCATTCAACATTTGATTTATTGGGATTTGATCTTCTTTGTTTTTCTCATTGTTTTTAGGCCCAACTTGGGAGTCAGTACGAAACAAGTACCAGGTCACAGATCAAGTAGGTTGACCCAAGTTAACCCAATTTAACCAAATCTCTTTATTTTATAAATATATCATTTTGAAAAAAAAATTAAGGAAAATAGCCTCTGGTTTTTTATTGTTTTACACTAGATCAATTCTCCCCTAATTTCTTTTGAAACTAGACCTGGTCTAGGCTCTAGATCACCTAGATCACGGATCAACCCATCAGGTCAAGTCAAGTTTTAAAATAGTGGATTTTCAAATATAATGGTTCTCATTTAGTCACTAGCTAGGGTCAGGAGTTTAAAAAGTTAAAACGGATTGACATTGTTTTTTTACCGATTATATCATTCAAAGTTGTTTGTTTTGAAAAAATAACCTTTCTTATTTTCTTTAATTTTCTTTCAATCAGGTTATTCCTATCTCATGATGTAAGTAAGAGTTGTTTGTTTTTAAAATAAACTTTGTTTTTTTAGACTTATTTATTTATTTATTTATTTAGATTTTATCTTTCTATGTTTTGATTTTTAGAAATGGACAATTATTATTTTTTTCGAATTCTCTTTTATTATTATTTAAAATACACTGATAATGCTTGAGTATCATTCTTTGACACTAAAAAAAAAAAAAAAAAATCAGCTCTCCGCAGGCCACCAATGTATTGCTGCACTATTGCATCATGGTTGGGAAACCAAAAATTAGAAATGGATAAAAAGAGGCAGCCTTTTGGGGGGCCAAATGGACACAAGGACTGATAAAATGAACAGAGTGAGTGCATTACAGTCGTAACATGGACATTATTTTGTATCTCAAAAACTCTGAGTCTGAGAAATGCCACAGAATTCAAAAGGCTTTTAATTACTAGCCCCTCCGCATCTTAGAGAGTGCCTTTGTGCAGACCAGTCAGTCCCACTAGTCCTTTAACGGATTGGTGCCAATGCCATCCTTTCAAGTCTTATTGCCATCGTCATTGCAGTAGTACTGTTTGTGCTAAGGCCAACTTTCATATCTATATATATATATATAGCTTTAACGATGGTTTAAAATGTTTCACCGTGCAGGATTCCCTATCCCCCCGATTCGCACAGAAAGTCATAGATTGCACAGTAGTGATGCAATGTAAAGTCATCAGATAGTGTGCATGTTTTATCACGTTGGTGGTGACTGAAATCCATATTAATTTGAACGTTATTGGGTCTTTTATCAGTAAATGCTGTAAATCTTTTATATATATATATATATATATATGTATTAAATAAAAAGAAGCATGGCTATGATGCTGAGAATTGAAATCCAAGCCGACAATTCAAGCATCGAAATGATGATAAAGGACAAAGGAAAGAAAATTGGCTCAACTAACAGTAACAAGGCAGATATTTCAAGATTCTAGTAATTGCCATTGCAAAGATCCGATATGCAAAGAGATAGCTATCCAATTCATTGCAGGGGTCCATATGTTGCTTTGGAGGATTGTGCAATATTGGAGATGGACTTGATATATATCGACAGCCAATGAAATTATTCAATAAAAAACAGCAACATGTGATCTTGTTTTTTTTTTTCAATACTTGGATCCCTTTTGGGTTGCTGTACAAACCACTTTTCATCCAAATTTAATTTTTTTCTAATGTTTTAAAATCATTTTAATATAGTTATATCAAAAATAAATTAAAAAAATATTATTTTAATGTATTTTCAAACAAAATGCATTTTAAAAAACAATATTTATCATACTCTCAAACACTTTCTTATAATTATAATACTCTTCAAGATTCTTCAAAGATGCAACTTGTTCCCACAACCCTTCATAATGCTTTTTTAAAATCAGGGGGGCTAGAGCAAGAGTCTCTTTAGACCAATTGGCCCCATAATTCTAACCACTCCTTGACAATTCATATGTGATTTAATCTTCTTTATAGAGCACTCTTTCCATGTTGTGAATTAAATGAAATAAAAGTGTCCATGCTTGTAAGTTTATACCATTCTTTCTGGTTTGAAAAATATAGCAAAGTGTTCATGACAAACAATATTAGAATAAATGATTTGCTACATAATTTCTTTCTCTATGAATATATCTTAAATTTATATATAAAAAAAAAAGCATAAGAGAGGCATTGGAGATATCATTGAAATCATCTTTTAATTGCGACAACCTCATGACATTGTTTCCTTTTATCTAAGTAATTGCATTGTTAGAATCAAACTTCACAATCTAGTCCATGAAAGAAACACAATAACAATTACTACTTAGAATGAGAGCTTTTTGAATTGTCAAAACCTCAGTTTTATTGATTTCCTTAATACCTATAGAACAAGAAAAGATACAAAGAAAGTTTTCTTCATCATCTCTTAACATACCCCCAATCTCTAAGGGTCTTGGCTTGCCATTTGCATATGCATCTAGACTCCACTTATGCATACCTTGAAGAGAAGGAATCCATTATGATTTACTACATACTATTTCCCTATTGGTCCACATAAGAATATTATTTGGTGATCTTAGTAAATATATCTTAGTATAGCAAAAACACCTATCACAATACAACATTTTGTCCATGTTACAACTCTAAGAAAAAGTTAGTAATATATCATCCCAGTTTTTTCCACCTCATTGAAGATCAAATTATTACAAGCATTCCAAATGGACTGAACAACTCCAATAAAAAACAAAGAACACACATTTCTTTGTATAGTTTCTAAGATCATTCAATGCTACTATAGATAAAAATTATATAAAGGATTCGGTAAGATTCATTGTTGCCCTAACCATGCCACCAACTATGACCATAACTTCCATACCATCTTATAGTAAAGAAAAACATGCCTTGTAGTTTCAATCCTTCTTCTTCTTCTTTTTTTTACAGAAAGGGCAATTCAAATCACACTCTTATAATAAATCTCATTAATAGACAAAAGTTTTTTTAAATAGTTTTATTCAAAATGACAAGTCAAAGATTACAATACTCAATCTTAGAACGAGCAGAAAATGATCATTTATTGGACCTAAACCGTTTATCTCCTACTAGAATAATTGTCTTAAGAAAAGATAAATAACTTTTCACTTAAAATAGATCTTTTAGATCTAGTCTCCAAATCTTTATATTCACAAACATCTTGAGTTAAAGAAATCCTAGATAGTAGTTGTAAAAATTCCCTTTCCTTTTTCTTTTCCCAATCTTATTGTCTCTTCCTCCATAATAAGGACTGATCCTAAGTAATACCATTCCATGTTCCAATCTCAAAGCATTCAAATTTGCACACATAACATGACTAGGAAATCTGCTTTTAAGAATAAAATCTCCTAACCATTTTAAAATCCAGAATGAAGTTTCAGTCTCATTCCCTCAACCATGGAAATTGCATTTTATAAGCTATAGAATAGTCTTCCACACCATTAAAAGTATCATAAATACTATTTCAAATAAGTGAAAGAGTTTCTGAAAATTTTAGAACCACCTTATTATTGTCATATTGATATTTCAAATCCAAAAAATTCCTCCAAGCTACTGAAATATCATCATTGTACCTTCATAACCATTTAAATGACATTGATTTATTTATTTTTTCCATAATAGACCCCACTCTTAATCCCTCTCCAGCTTTTGGCGTAGCTAGGAAATTCAAAGCCACTTTACAGATATTTTTAGCTACACTAAATGGAATTTTCAACAAAGATATATAGTAAAGAGAAAGATTAAACAACACTAAATTTAATAAACAAACTCTTCCATATACCGAAAGATGCCTGAATTTTTAAGTTTTAAGACAAGACGTAATCTTTTTCAAAACTGGTTTCCAGTTGAACATAGTCTCAGATTTGCTCTTAGAGGAAGCCCCAATTATTTAACATATAAACAACTTGATTTACATCTTAAATAGTCAGTCACTCATTTAGTTAATTTCAAATCAACGTTGATACCAATTAAAAGACCCTTATGAAAGTTAACTTTTAAATCTAAGCATAGCTAAAATCAATAAAGAATTATTTTAATATTTTTAAGAGCTTCTATGTCATTCAGATAAAAGATCATTGTATAATCAGCATATTGAAGCAAAGTTGTTGATTGAGAGATACATTAACTTCTAAAAATGGCCTATTCTCTCTTGCTCTAACAAAAAAACTAGTAACCCTTACAACTATATTAAATAGTAAGGGTGATAAAGGACCTTTGTTCATGTGAAACTCATTAGATAGCGAGCCATTGATAAGTACAGAAAGATAAGTCATCAAGATACATTCTCAAATTCAAGAGATCCATCTATCTCCAAAAATCATATAACCATGACCTCACAAATGAAATCTCAAGATATCAAATTAAAAGCCTTTTGGAAATTCACTTTAAAGAGAAAATCTTGAATATGTTACCTTCATATATTATCTACAATCTCATTGGCTAATAAACAATAATCAAGGATCTCCCCTCCTAAGATGAAAACAGATGGAGGTTCACTTATCATCTTATCAATAATTTGTCTAATCCTCAAAGACATGATCTTGGAAATGATCTTGTATGTCCCATTCAAAATATTAATAGGTCTAAATTTTATGAATTTTTTAGCTCATTTAATCTTTATAATTAATGTAATATAAGCATTATTAATCCTTTTTAACATCCTGCTAGTATAGAAAACTTCTAAAATCAGCAAAAAAAATATCCTTTTTAAAAATTTTAATGAAGTCAAAATTAAAACCATAAGGTCTTAGAGCTGTAGACCTTTCACAACTCCACATTTCCTAATTAACCTCCTCCAAGATGACCTCTCTCTCCAACAAAACTAAATAATTAAAACTTTAGAAAAATAAAACATGTATCGCTCATATACAACCTAGCAACTAAAAAACTAAAACTTAAAAAAAATTAAAACATGTCCCTTATGTATAGCCTAATAACAATACCAATACTAAATAGATTAGATAAGAAATTTAAAGCCCAAGATTTAATCTCTGAAGCACTAGAGATAATGTTTCTCATAAATAATAATTGACTTAATGAAGTTCTTCTTGTTAGAAAGAGAAGCAGAGAGATGAAAGAATATCGTATTCCTATCACCTAACTTTCACCGATTATTCCTTCATAATGTTTGCTTAAATTTCACAACTCAAAGTTTAAACACCTCAACTCATCAGACTCAACATATGTTAAACTCCTACTCTCACTCTCATTCTCAATTGCTTTAAGTCTAGATTCTACCATAAATGGTAAAATTCCATTCATGCAATTTTTTTCCTTAATAGGCTAAGCTTTTAACAAGACCATATCATAGCAAAAGGATGACCATAACGACTTCAAATCAAAATAAAATGAATTATGCATCAATCAACAATCTAAAAATTAAAAAAGGCCTTATAACCTAACCTTTGAGTTCTCTACCATAAAACAAAATGGAACATTTATCTAAAAGGCTTTTATCCAACATAAGGAGCTTATTATGAGGAAAAGCCAACATAACATTTAGGTGTGAAAAACACCTATCAATATGAATCATAGAAGAACCTTTAAACCAACTATATTAATGACCATTGAAGGCTTAATAAGTTCACAAGTATTCAATAACCATTGAAGGCTTCTTGCTCACACATGATTTAAAAACCCACCACTCTTCTCATTCTAACTGAAAGTCTTATTGAAATCACTTATAACATACCAAGGTCATCCAAATGAAAACTTAAGAATAATAAGCTCCTCCCACAAGTTCTTTCTATCTTTCAAACTATACCCAACATATAAACAAATTATCACACATCTGAAAACCTTTTCAATACGAGTCCCAAACAAAGAAATCCATTGAGAGTTGAACAAATTATCAACATAAAAGTGTCTATAATCTAGACAAAATAGTTTCATCAATACAACAAACATTAAGATGATAACTAGCAATGACATTCTTAATTACTTGCCTTCTATTCCTTTTTCACAAATCTCTGATATTCTAAAAAAAGACTCTACATAATTAAAAATATATTACCTTCCCATCAAGAAAACAGTAAAGGAATTATACATTTTTTCCCATTCCACTTTCTTTTTATTTGCCATATCTTGAAATTGATTCTTCAATGCATCCTCTCCCTAAGCTATTGTAATACCCAAAATATCATTAGTATTCACTAATCTCTCGACTAGCTTTTGACAAGAACAACTCACCATTTTTATACTTGATGTTCTTTCATTTTATGAATTACAAAAACTTGAGGCAATGACTCTATATTCCATAAAGGAGACACTTATATCATCATCAAACCCATCAAAATTGCCCTTCAGATTCAACATATTTATTTTCCTATATTTTTTTCCTTACAAGACCTTTCTGTTTTTTCTTTTATATATATAGTGACATTATAGAGATCAGTGTTCCTAGGTTAAAAGCATTGTGCCTAATTTGAAAACCCGTCTCTCTTACATTTCCTGATAATCCACACAAAAGTCCATTATTATTTGAATTAACAACTAAATCACATTTTAATGTTACATCTTGAATCTCTAGGAACAAACAATAAATTAAATTATTTTGAAAATCAAAATGATATCCCATTATTTTGAAAGACTTTAATCTTGTTACAAACTTATTGAAGAACAATATGAGCTAGCTATTGATTTTTCCATGCAATAGCTATAATTACCTTTATTTATATTTGTTGATTCTATCATGGAAGATATGTCATTACTGTTAACCTTTCTAAGGATAATAGTTGTCATTGTATGCAGAGCATCATCTAATTTTAGAAATCTCTTCATTGGCTTTCCAGATAGATATATTGTATAATTATTCCTATTAGCAATGAAAATAATACCTTCTATAAAAGAAACATTTTGTTCAATGCTAATTAGCAAATCACCTTTGTCAAATTCTTAAAATAACTTGTATTTATAATGCTCAGATATAATAGCTATAAAATATCTTCAAAATTCTTAAAACCTTTAGCACTTTTTTTTACTTGCATGTAGAACATGAATTATTCATGTTCTGCATCAAGTAAATAATTAATATGGTCTCTTGGTCCAGCTTAGTAACCATGTAATTTTCAGGTTGGACCCTCAGCCCAACCCACACCATTAGGCTGTGTCCAGCATCATCTTAAAAAAAAAATTGTTGAGCCTTCAATCAGCCCAACTAACTAGATTGAGCTTGGGCTTCGGGCCTAATCAACTCAGCCCCTAGGCTGAGGGTGTGTTTGGCAAATAGACCTTTAAAATTTTCAAAAAAAAATTGAAAAACAAATTCAGGGACCATTTTGAATTTACTTATAGGTACCCTATATGTTTTTTCAATATTTTTTCTTAATATTGATTCGTAGACTGATATTATAAAATACAGACCCGGTATTAAAAATATTCTCTGAAATTTTTAAAAAAATCCTAAACAAAATTCAAAAAATACTCCCTTATTTCAAAAAATACAAAAATATGTATGGTCTTCATGCATATGACCAGATTCTAAAATTTTCATGCATATTTCTATGAAAAAATAAAAATTGCATTTTCATCATACTTGAAAAATACAAAAAAAAAATTCAAAATAAATATCGTACCCAGTTTATAATTATCCATTAGGATTTGGACAAAATTTCAAATAAAAAAAACCCCATTTTAATTTCTTATTTTTAGGATAGTTAGGTTTTAATATGATAAGATAAGAATCTTCTTACTAAGAAAGCCTTTTCTTAAACTTTAGATTTTTTTTTAGGGGGCTTTAGAATGACTAGTTTTTAACTTGATGAGATAAGAGTCTCCTTTCCAAGAATAACTTTTCTCAAACCTTAGATAGACTAACGAATAGAAACATAACTTAGAACAAATAACAAAGTAGCTTACCATAGGTAGGGTGCACTAGAGGTGACACACCTTCCCTTTGCATAACCAATCCCCCTACTCAGATTCTCACAAACCATTAGGTTTATTAGTAACCATAATACTAGGTAGCGACTCTTTTTTTCTTTTTTACTGATATAGGATAAGAAATCCTTGTCCTTTCCATCCATAACCAACCCTGATAACATTGATCTAGAAGAATGATCATCGCGACACTGCACACATGCGATAGTGAGAAACTTTAAAATTTTAATGGACTAAACTTTAAAAGATGTCTATATGATCACTTTGAACTTGGTAAAGTTCTTGTCTAAAAACATGTTAAAGTTGTTAGATAATGAATATGATATCAATATTATGGCAGTTGTGGATACATGGAATCATAGAAATTTTATATGCAAGAAACACGTCTTGAAATGATTGAACAATATATTTTATGAAGTTTATAGTTCAATCAAGAGTTCGAAGGTATTATGAGATGTTTTGAACTAAAGGTATAAGATTAAAGATGTTAGTATGAAAAATTCATGGTAAAAAAAAAATTATATTTCAAGATATTCAATTCAAAGACCATGGTAAACTAAGTTCGAGAGTTTTAGCTCATTTTGCATGATATTCATGTTGAAGGAATAATTTTGAGTGAATCCTTCCAAGTGGCTATAATTATTTAAAAATTATCACCATCTTAGAAAGATTTCAAGAACTATCTTAATTATAAGAGTAAAAAGATGGAAGTTGAATACCTCATTTTATGGTTGAGGATAGAAGAGGACAATAACTTATCCAAAAGAAGATCCAACTCTTTCACTTTGACCTCTAAAGCAAACATTGTTGAAGAAGCATTAAAGAACCACAGTAAAAACTAAAAGAAAATGCTTACCATAAAAAGAAAGGGAATTGCCAAAAAAATCAATGGCAAATACTTCATCTACAATAAGAGTGGACATCAAACCAAGGATTGAAAAAATAGTGTTTATTAAGGAAACACTAAAAAATAAAGGATTCTTTAAGCCAATGTAATCGAGGCTGATCACCTCGTAAATAAAGTCTCAAAAATGAATTTGTCCATTATTATTTTTAAAGTTAACCTGATCAATAATTCTAAGTAGTGGTGGGTTGATAATGGTGTAACAAGATATGTATGGGCTGAGAAGATGATTTTTTTCACTTACAAAGAAGTAAATGTTGAATATTTGTATATAGGGAATTCATTAAAACCTAAGGTATTGGACATTGGTCAATTCATACTAAAGATAACTTCTAAAAAACGTTATATCCTAAAAAAAAGTGTTATATGTTGATGACATTAGGAATAACTTAGAGTCTAGCTCATTATTAAGCAAAAATTATTTTAAAATTATCTCTGAGAGTGATAAATTGTACTCACTAAAAGTGAAACATTTGTAGGAAGGAGTATCTTTGTAATGGCCTCTTTAAAATTCTTGTAATGACTATTATGACCAAGGATGAGATGAATAAAAATAATAATTCCTCTTTTTCTTACTTGTTTGATTTTTGTAATATATGGCATGATAAATAGGACTTGTTAATTATAATTCTATATAAGGGTTGATTAATCTTGAATTATTATCAAGTATGGTTTTTGCAAAAAACAAATCATAAATATAAGGTTTATAGAGAATCAAAATTCACTAAAATGTATTTCAAATTGTTAAAAAAAATAGTGAACCTCTAGATTTAATTCACTTGGATATTGATGATTTAAAATTTATACGAACTAAAGTTGATAAAAGGTATTACATTATTTTTATAGATAATTCACTTGGATATTGTTAAAAAATAGGTATTGTTATACCTATTTTTCTTTGAGCCAATATACAAATCTTCAAATGATAAAAAAAAATATATGGATCTTGAAATATTTAAACATTACAAGAATTAAGTTCAAAACCAACTTAATAAATAAATAAAGAATAGTGATGGAGGTGGAGAGTAAGCTTTTTTTCAGGAATTTTGTTCTGAAAATAGTATTATACACCAAACTACCACTCCTTAATCATCTAAATAAAATGACATTACAAAAGATAAGAATCATACTCTAAAAAGTTGATGAATGTCATATTGATAAGTTTGCGAGCACCTTAAAACTATGAGGAGAGGCAATTTTGATTTTCAATTATATATTTAACAAAGTACCTTATAAAAAGTTAGAGAATACATCATATAATAGCGGAAAGGTAGAACAACTTTCTACAAATACCTCAAATTATGGGGATATTTTGTAAAAATAGTAGCATCGGATCCTAAAAAGCTCAATATAGGACCTAAAACCATGAATTATGTTTAATTGGATATGATTACAATAATAGTACATAATGTTTCTTGTATACAAATCAACTATTAATACAATAATGGAATCTAGAAATGTAACATTCTTCGAAGATGTAATTCTAGTTAAAGAAGCATAAGAAATTCATTTACTTAAAATAATGATTAAATCAAGATCAAGTAGTCATCATTTATTGGAAAATGATAAAGTTGAGCAAAAAGGAGTTAGATGAAGAAAATGACCAAAATATTTAGTCCTGATTTTTAAAATACGTTTTAGAAAATAAACCTCAAATCTATTTCAAGGTAATGTTCTATCTTAAAGTTTTGTATTAAAAGAAGGTAGTCAATAGTGAAATTGAATACATTAAACATAATCATACATGGAAACTAGTGAATCTTTCACTTGAAAGTAAACCATTAGATTATAAGTGGATCTTTAAAATAAAAATGAAAATTAATGGAACTATTGATAAATAAAAAAGCAAGATTTGTTATTAAATGATTCAAACAATAAAAAATATGTGCTATTTTGATATATATTTACCTGTGCTAAGAATAACTATTATACAAATATCAATAATCATCATAACTATTAACAAGCTTGAAATGCATCAAATGAATGTAGAAACAACTTTTTTAAACAGGGATTAACATGAAGGTTTATATAGAACAACTTAAAGGGTTTGTTGTTAAAGGATAAGAAAAGAAAGTCTATAACCTTTTTTAGTCATTACATAGTTTGAAACAAACACTAAAAAAGTAGACAAGATTATGTTGTCAAATGAGTTTAAAATCAATGAAATTGATAAATGTATTTATGTAAAAAACATAGTTAAATGTAATGTTATTATATGTCCCTATATGGACGATATGCAAATTTTAGAAAGAAGAAAAACAACTATATGATGAAGTCTATCAAGAAATTATTAACCAATAAAATTGACATGAAAGACTTGTGTGTTGCAGATGTCATACTAGAAATAAAAATTACTATGATATTTGATGGATTGGTATTTTATCAATCTTATTATATTGAGAAAATTATTGTCAAAGTTTATAAAAGTGAAATAGCATTATGAAGACACTAATAAACATAAGTGTTCATCTATCTAAAAATAAATATGAGAGAATACACCAATAATATTCTTGAATAATTAGGAGCTTGATATTTTATAAATTACACAAGATATGATATAGCATACTCTATTAGCAAGTTGGGTAGATTTATAAATAATCCAAGTATGGAACATTAGAAAGCTTTCAATAGGGTACGCAAATATTTGAGATACACCTTAGACTATAGGTTACATTATATGGGATACTTAGTGATACTAGAAGGGTGTAGTGATGCAAATTAGTTATTTGACACTAAGGATTTGAAATCCACTAACGGATATGTTCTCACACTTAATGGAGTTGTTATATCATGGAAATCCTCTAAGCAAACTTGTATCGCATGAACTATGATTGAATATGAGTTTATCATTCTTGATAAAGCCAGAGAGAAAGTCGAGTGGCTTTAAAAAAATTTATATGATATTCAATGTTGGCCAAAACTAGTGCTAACAATTTATGTGCATTACAATAGTCAATGAGCAATAGAAATGGCATAAAATAGTATGTATAATGGTAAGTCTAGACATATAATTCATACACATAATATTGTTAAATACTTATTCTTGAATGAGATTATTTCAATTGATTATATAAAGTAAAAGAAAAATATTGTGGATCCATTAGCTAAAGGTTTATCGAGAGATATTATATATAATTCATCAAGGAAAATGAGTTTAAAGCCTTTAAAGATGGAAATATATAATGATAGTAACTTTATCTAGTTGACTGGAGATCCTAAGATTTAGGTTCAAAGGAAAAAATAAGTCATGTGACATTCTCGGTATAATTGCCTTCCTATTTCTATAATAAAAATGGCATTAGTCGTAGTGTGATAAAATGTAAGTTGTGCTCTTAGTATTTTTTATATATTGGTATACCAAGTGGAGTATAGAAAAATATCTTAATTAAAATCACTTATATGAGTGAGAATATTTTTGAAAATTTTGAAAAGACTAAATTCTTTGAAGCACTATTGAATTTCAAAGTTGTTAAGGGCTAAAATGAACACAACAATGAGAACTAAAGGAAATAGTTATGTAGAAAACTATATGAGTACTATTATCTTGGTTTGTATAAGAGGTTAAATAATTCAAGATATCATGTTCACTAATTAGCCAAATAAATCGGAAATCATTTCACTAAGAAAAGTTCAAAGAATCCTTTTTTGGCATGTTATCTTAAGCCCGAGAACCCTTAATCCCGCATTAAAATACTATAAGATTTTATTATAACTTATAAGTTAAAGAGTGAAAATTAGAACCGTAGGGTACCAAAGTTTTTTAAAGGGAGAGACCTTAGTCTAGGTGGGATTTGGGCTTAAGCCACATATGTGCACTCACTTAGCTTGGCTCAACACATCATATATATAGGCATGGGCTTTAGCATGGGTTTAGGCACTAGTTAGATGAAAAGATCATACTTTCATGATGAATGGTAATGTTTATAGAGTCCTATAATGGGTACAAGCACAATCCATTTTCTATTTTAAAACGCAATTCTAAATCTAGATTCTATTTTTATAGAAAATAGTCTACTCCAAGCTTCTTGCAGAACCTTTCCTTCAAAAGGTACATAGAAACCTTTATATATCTTACCAAAAGGATTGATGTTTAGATGTTTTTTTTTTGCTTCTATAAGAATAAATCCCTTATAGGTCTTACTTTCCAAGTACCAAATATTAGACACTAATAGGGAAGAAAATATAGAAGCTTAAAGGAGTATTCTCATATACAAGGATCTATATTGTGAGCTAGTAATTGACTCAAATGTCAAAGATAGAATAACTATATTGTGAACAAGGCTGGTATAGACATGATAAATTTTAATAACTTATAAAAAAAATGGAAAAACATATTAAGATAGCTAAACATGACCTTACTTATTTTAATATATGAGACTTTTCCCCTACTATGAGCTATCATCTAAGATATCCCTTCTTATATAAAAAGACTATAGACTATCTTTACACCTCTTAGAAGAAATAGTAAAGATCTTCTTTGATGAGAAATCGTATGGTAAAAAAAATAAAAGAAAAACCTCTTACAATTTAATCAAAAGGCTAAGTAAGAGGCCTACTAGAGAAGTCTTAGATAAGAACGTTGTCTTTTATTTTTTTTTATAATTGGTTATTTACTTGTGTTCTTAAATTACTTAATTATATATAACTTCTCATCCTACCTTTAATCATCAACTTAAAATAATAAAGGACCTCATAAAGCCCCTAACATCTTCTTGTACAAAAAAAAAATATATTAAAGATGAAGTTCTTGTTATCCAGTTGAAAACCACACATAAGGTAACATATCTCATCAAAGTCATTAACTTTTAACAACTAATTTACCATTTATCATACCTTTTTTTTTTGTTATTAAGCAGGCATGTGTTGCTCCTATTTAACCTCTTCATTTGCTTCCTTCTATTGAGATGATAATAGAGGCTTATTATACATGTCGTCCTCAACTACAAGCCCTTCTTGAACATGAATCAAATTAATCAAGATTTGTTCTTCATTCTTTGCTATCCTCTCAAAGTTCATCTTAGCTCATGTATCTTGAAAAAGTTTATTAATTAAATCTTTGAACGTTTTTGCGTTAAGTCTCATGACTGGACCCAATGAAACTTCTAATGAATCTCTTGGTGTATAAGTAGGATTGCATCATTCCCTCTTTTCTCAAAAGAATTTTTCCTCGAATAATCACCTACATCAAATAAAAAAACATTAGATAGATTAAATATAGCACTAATACCATACTCACCTGATAATTCCACTTTAGAGGCATTATCATTGATTTTTTCAATAATTTGAAATGGTTTGTCTCCTCTCAAAATTAACTTAGATCTCTTTTGAATAAGGAATCTCACTTTTCTAATATAAACTTAAACTCAATCTTCTGGTTCAAAGACAAACTTTTTTTGTCTTTTGTTTTCATGAAATACATATTTCTCATTCTTTTTTCTCAAAATGTTGTTGTACCTTCTTAAATAATACTTTCATCACTTGTGATTTTCTATTACCATTAAGTCTAACCATTTTATCAACAAGTAAAGAAATCAAATCTAGTAGAATTAAACCATAAATTATTTTAAATGAAGAATAATTTTTCCAGTTTAAAAGATTAGCACATAATGATTTCTTTTGTAACATATTAAACAAAAACTGTAAATGCTCAATATGATCACCTAAATTTTTCCTATGAATATCTTTAAAGTAATCAATAACAAAGTACAAATACATGTATACAATATATAATTCATCAATCTCATTAAATTACTATATGCAATAATAAGATTAAACAATATGACTAACCATTCAAACAATCCACATGTAGTCTTAAAGTTATTTTTCCTTTTATCCCTTTCTTTCATCTTAATTTGATGATAACTAATTTTTTGAATCAATCTTACTAAACATACAAGATCCATGCAACTCATTAAGAATATCATCAAGTCTAGGGATAAGATATATATATATATATATATATATATATATATATATATATATATATATATATATATATATTTATTTTTTTTTATCTAATTCTATAT
>Ga0325404_1001898_pt1 | contig 22209 bp, 20 predicted proteins | sample PopdelMetagenome_18_FD_205664 | JGI IMG/M metagenome (GOLD analysis project Ga0325404, IMG submission 205664) | Populus deltoides microbial communities from Bellville, Georgia, United States - Xylem-Control-R1 | ecosystem: Host-associated > Plants > Phyllosphere > Stem > Wood/Secondary xylem...
CACCTAATCATTTAATAATTGAGATTTGGTTATTTTTATTTTATTGTTTTTATTTTGTTTTTAGGCGCGGGAAAAAATAGAAAACACTAAACAGGAGGGAGATGATAAAGATAAATAAAAAAAGCTACAGTTTTGGTTTGCACCGCACGCGCTGGGACCGTACCATACAGGAATGGAGAGAATCGATCAATGAGGAGCATCCTCTTCCCTCCTTTTTCTCCTTCTTGCTTCACAGTCAGTCACATTATCTGTCTGTCACTTCCATTATTTTCAATCTCACGCGCCTCGCTCCCTCTCGAATCCCTATTCCCTCCTCTTTCTGCTTCTTGCTTCTCAATAGTAACCATCATCTGTCAGTCACTTCCAAATTATTTTGAATTTCACGCGCCTCCCTCTCTCTCAAATCCCTAAGAATTCAAACCCCCAATTTCTCCTCTCGCAAATCCCTAATTCCACCAGTGATTTTTTTTTAATTTTAGATTTGTGAGGTGAAAAATGGTGGAGCAATGCGTGAGCAATGGTCCGGAAAGGAAAACAGTAGCGAAAAATGGGAGAAAAGAGAGAAAAAAGACAGAGACACAGAGGAGGACGAGTGATAGAATCAAGAGCAGGCAGAGAGAGGAGAAGGAGCAATTGGTGAGAAAGAGAGTGCAGATATTGGATGGGCAAGAAGATAAAGGAAACCCTAGAAAGAGACCGAATGTCAATGCGACTGAAGAGGAGAAGGAGAAGGAGGTTGCGATGGCTGAAAGGATTGTAAATCAAGTTTTGGGGTCAACTGAAGTGCAAAAGGAGGTGACTTTAGGTGATGCTAGCGGTGCGGGTGGTGCGTTGCCTGATAAAAGTGCTACTGTTAAAGTTAAGGATACTTTAAGGCTGTTTAACAAATTTTATCTCCAGTTAGTGCAGGTATATTTCTCTTTAGAAACCCACTTTTTTTCCTCTTCACCTACTAGTGTTTTGTTGTTGCTATGTTTACTGTTTTGCTTTTTTTTTTAATTTCTTGATTTCAGGTATTGAGTTGGGTGGTTTCATAATGGCTTGCTTGTTTAGCCTGATTTTTGTTGTGTGTTTAGTGTCATGGCTTGTTAATGTGTTGGTTTTTGAAGATTTTGTGTTTATGTTTCATTAAATTTGAGTTGAGGGAGTTTACATTTTTTTTCTATGATGCATAGGAAGAAGAGTTGAGGTGTGCGAAAGCAAAAGTTGATAAAAAGGTCTCCCAAGGTTCAAAAAAATTCCTCAAAGGTTCGAAAAAATCAGCTGATAAATCCAAGGTTAGCTTCTCCTTCTGACTTTTGCTTCAGTTATGCAATTTTCTTTGCCTCGGTCCACGTTGCTTTCGCATGGTTTACTACCCTTGATCACAATTTTTACTTTTCGTATGCGAAGGTATATCAAGTGGGTATGGATCGTTTCTTAATCTGCATCTTTCATGCAAACATTTGACGAATTACGCTCTTATGCCATTAGAGTGCCTTGAATGAAACATTATTGTCTTGATCTTCTCATTATGTGACTTCCTATCCATTTTGAGGTCCTCTGGGATAGTGACACTCTGGTAAGCTCCTACTTCAATAGCGTTGATGTGAACATTTAGCAGAATCTGGTCCATGGGCAGTATTTGAGAGATTCGGTGCTTTGTTTTTTATCAGTTGGTTTATATTATAGCACAAAGGGTGATTGGGGACCTGGAGGAGGATGATAAGGCTAGAAAGGAACTCAATAATAATATAAAACATCGTGTTAGTTTCTAAAGTGGATCTTTTGTGAAAAAATGGTGCTAAGGATGAAGGAATTATTCTCCTTGAAGGAGTGGCAATCACTGTTTTTACGGAAACGGGGTTGAAAGTTAGATGTAGTTGCATGCAGATTGCTCTCTGTGATTATTATCTAGGTTTTTGATGGGAACAAGCAAAAGACTACCCGTGGAAGAAGTATCCACTTTGTCCTTGATGGATGTCTTCTTTACTAATACGGAGGATTTTCTGATTTTTGTTTTGTTTATTTGTGTTCTTTGAATTAGAAAACCTATATTATTTTGATATCATTTCCTGTGAATGGGTGACGCTAGTTGGTGTGTGTAATTCAGTGAGTGTTTGTTTTTGCATTACAACCTACTTTTTGCAAATTGAATTTTTCAGGTGTTTTTAGATGATTTCAATGTGCTGATGTCAAAAATTAAAAAAAAAACAAAATATGAAAAAACATCATTTTGATATATTTTCAATTAAAAAGCACCCTCGTCACAACACCAAACACACACTTATTCTCTCTTTATTAATAAAAAAAAGGTCCATTGGTAATTCAATTTGTACAACGACATCTTGCCTATCAACGAGGAGCTTCCCGTGATGAGCAGAGGGAATACTTTAGGAAGCAGCCTTCAAATAAACCAGAATACTTAAAATTCAGTCATCCAAATTCCTCCATTTAACGCATATAGGTGTTCCTTTTATACGACACCAAAATGGTCCGGCTGTCCTAAACTAAATTGGAAATAGAAAAACAATTAGGAAAAAGGAAAACCATAAATACTAGATACTCCTAATGAATATTGTAATTCCCTAAATAAGCTAAGATTCCTAGATAGTACTAATATTTTCTAAGCATAATGAATCCCTAGTTAGACAACGTGTACAAGAAATCTTAAAATCTAAAATCAAATTAAAGTAACATACAAATTTTCCTTTTCTTGGTTGCATCATCATGCAACATCCATCTCTTGGAGTTATGAACGAATTTGAAGTAGGAGCATTTGAGTGATTGATTGTGTTTTAAAGCATTGAGAGTGTCTAAGTGGGATGCTATTACCAAACAAAGTTTGAATTGAGTTCTTTGCTGTCCTTCCATGTTCGGAGCTGTTCTTTAATTCTTCATCTTGAAATGTGCTTTTGTAACATCTTCTAACATATATGTGCACTGTTGATCTTCAAATAATATTAGGAAATTGAATGCTGTTTTGTGATCTGGGCAGTGCATATTTTCTCCTACATATGCTGATCTACAATTTTGGTGCAGAAAAAAAAACCATCTGAAGATGGTGACAAGAAAAAAGCCAAGCGTCCCGATTTAAAGGCAATAACTAGGGTAAGTGAAGATGCAACGAGTCTGACTCTTTTTAAGAAATTTTACCTACTTATGTCACTTCTTAGGGTGTTACTTCTAATAGAGCTACTCTTTATGAATAATTCATCTCAGGTGCAATTCCACCTTTCATGATTGCTCAACTTGTCATAAATGGATGAACATTGAGTATTTCTTCTTTGTTTCACTTGTGCACCTGCTAAGTTCGTGATTTTAAATTCATGATTCATAATGTACTATATATGCTTTTCAATCACCGAAAGATTGAATCGGTTTTCTCTATTTCTTTTTATCTCTTGGTCATATTTGTACCTGGACAATTATCATCTTTGCATCTTGATGTTATAGATATGATGATGACAATGTTCCTTGTCATTTTTTCCTATCAAACTCTGTACTTTGTATTTAAATTGAACGGGACTGATTGTAGAAAAACATGATGTTATCTTTTGTTTCTTTGCAACTAGGAAATAATCTTTATTTCCTCTTCAAATTGAAATGCTCTGGCAGATGTTTGAAGCTAATGCTACAATGTATCCTGAGAAAAGAATTGGTGATCTTCCAGGTTGGTAACTTGTATTTCTATTGTTTTTGACCATTTACACTTTCATACTTTTGTTTGACTTGATTAACCTGAATATTGTGTTTAGTATCTCCTTTAACATGTATGATTCTGAAACAATCACATGTTTCATGCTGGGAAATGACTGTTGGGTCCAACTGGCAGGTATCAGTGTTGGGCATCGTTTCTATTCTAGGGCTGAAATGGTTGCTGTTGGCTTTCACAGCCACTGGCTGAATGGAATTGATTATATGGGGCAGTCCTACAGGAAGGGGGTAAGCATCAATTTTATTTGTACTGTTACCATTATTCTTATTCTTTCCTATTTGCCTTGGATGTCAGGTAGATGTATGATCATGTTTTGTTTTTTGTTTTTTTATTTATTTCTTCATCTTGAATTGTCCAATTCCCTATGATATGTAGAATAGGCACTGCTTTTTGGGGGAGAAGTCAGTGGATCTTTTATTTTGTGAATATTGTAGGTTTTGGTATGGGAGAGGGCTCTTATTCCATGGAGATGTCTTGTGTCTTATATTGTTTGGTGTATTTGGATGGGTTGCAAATCACAAGTTCTTAAAAAACTATTCTTTTTTGTAGCAGATACTGTGAGATATAAGTCTTTTTGATTTTGTTCTGGAGTTTTTTTAGGAGTTTATATGGCTGATATTTGATGGGATCAAATTGCCCTTTTGTATTGATTTTGATGTGATATTTTTTTTTTTACATGGAGGATTCTAGTTCTCCACATTTTAATCTTCACTTCTTTACTTTACATTGATACAGTACTCTTTTATAAAAAATAGTGTTGTTTAGAATGAAGGATGCTGTTTAAGCATGTCTTTACCCAATCCCTCGGTATTTCTCAGTATTTTTTGGACATCTGTGATAGGTTATCCACGATTGAAGATTTCTTGCTTTGTAGCTTAGTCATGGTGTAAAATCATATTTTTGCACATCTAAATTTCGTAAGTCAATAACTACTAGTAATTAGAGGGTTTTTGACTCAACGAATTTGTACATCACACGATACGGATTGATGTGACAACCATTTTTCCTTCAAAATTTACAGGTGTACCATAATTATACGTTCCCACTTGCCGTGGCCATTGTTATATCGGGGATGTATGAGGATGACCTGGATAATGCCGAGGATGTTATCTATACTGGCCAAGGTGGGCATGATTTAACTGGAAATAAGCGTCAAATTCGTGACCAAAAGTTGGAGCGCGGTAATTTGGCATTGAAGGTGCAATTAACTTAATCCCAAAACCTCCTCAATGGGTATTTCTTTTCCACTGTTGGCATTTGAACTTGTACATATATTATTTAGTATTACGGTATGTATAATGTGTAAAGTTTGTTATGCCTTATATGGCATATTGGACTATTGGTTTCTACTCTCATTAGCTTAAATTTGAGTTGGATGTTCAAAATTTATGATAGGACATTTAGTCTTGTTATGTTTCCTTACGTTCTAGGGCCATTCTTTGGGCTAGGGATGGCTATCAAGAGTGTAAGTGCTGATCTTTTTGGGGGCGTCAATCAGATTTGTGAGTGCCCATTTGGCCTTGTCTCCAGTAAAGTCACTTGCCATTTTAAAAGATAACAAGTGAAACATCCTGTATTAAGCTAACTAGTAGTAAGCCAGGATAAATTGAGGGAGAGGAAATGATCTTGCTTGTTTGCTTCGGATATGACAATATTTTTCTCAATATTTTGAACACTGATGTAAATAGTTGCATTTCTTAATCATAAAATCATTTTATGCATCAATGGACCAATGTTGTCTTGCTAATAGGTGCACTAGATAATTTGGGTTGGGTTTCCAGGCGTGTTTATGGTTTAGATTAGCAAGTGTGTCACCCTTTTCGCTGTTGATACATAGGAGAGCAAGCACAAGGAAGGGGAAAGGTGAGATTACAGCCTTTATTGTCAGCATTAAAAGAACTCCAATTTGCTACTTGATAAAAAGTTGATCCTCACTACCCCCCCAATAATTTCACCGTTTTGTAGCATCGTCTTGTGAATCTCTTGTTAGAGTTGTGTCATGTTGACAGTCACTTCTGGTTGAAGTCAAGGAGAAATGCATCAGAGGTTGTCTTGATTTGAATTCATACACACACAAATTTGTACAAATGTCTGTTCAAGTGCATATGCGTGCACACCCCCCCCCCCCCCCATGTGTATACACATATGTAAACACCCACACACAACATAAAGGGTTCGAGATCAGACTATCAAACTGACATTTTTTTTTTCTCTCCACGAATGCATGCACTTTTGTTGGGCTGGCAGACTAATGTAGGATCCTGTGGTTTGGCTTTGGATTTAAAATCTCATTGCTTGAGTACTGCTTGTTCTGCATTTAATTGCAGAATTGTGTGGAGCAATGTGTTCCTGTACGAGTTGTTCGTGGCCATGAATGCGCCAGCAGCTACTGTGGCAGAGTTTACACCTATGATGGCTTGTACAAGGTACATCTTTAATTCACATGGTGTTTGTGTACTTGTTGTGCCAATTAACTTGATGCAACAAGTTGCGAGAAAAACTGTACGAGATATGTTGTGGCCCTTTTGACTGTTGATTCCTACTTTGGCCCAGATTTTGTTTTTTCTTAGTCATTTTAAAATTAGGTCCACTCTTTCAGTTTTATGCACATAGGATCTTGGTGTAATGAGGTTTAGACTTTAGATCTTCAATCAAGCTCTTATTTTCTAAAAGAAATTAATTGAAAATCATCTAATTTTAGTGACTAAGGGTATAATTGAAAATGAGAAGATGGAGAGTGAGCAGCAACTGTAAGAAGGAAACTGTGCATATTACTGTTATCTGGTTCCATGGAGGCTGCTCCATTTTCCTGTTTTGCAGGCTGCAGTTTGTTAAAAGGGCAATTGATATTATATCACCTGAATTAAAATTGAGTTAAAATCATTTATTGCTTTTGCCAACCATTTCAAGTTTAACAGGGGATCTTTTGAAGTTCTTCTCCTGGTTTTAAAGGAAAAAGAAAACATAATTAAACATCTGTGTAAGAAGTGACATCATGAAGTTCAATTATTAGTCAATAGCTCTCTCTCTGTCCATAATGCTGGTCCATTTCCATACAGAACGACTTTTGAACTAGTGTGGTAATTACCCTTCATATGTACACTTCATTCTTACACAGCAGCCAACCATTTGTTGGAAGAAAAAAGTTTGAACCTTATTGTTCTATTAAATATCTTGTCCATAGGATGAGCTTTTTGCTAACAGCGATGGGCAAAATAAGAACTTCCACAATAATCACTGTCAGGCTTTGGGCAATGGCATATACTGTAAGGGCTGGAAGAAGCAGCGTTGGACCTATACTATAGGATATAGGGGGCGGTTGCATATTTCTTTCTTACTTCTTTTTTCCTTGTTCATGCTTACCTCTTATATTTTTCCATCTCTTCCTATTCACGTTTTGCCAAGAGTCAATTGTTCTAATTTCAGCTGATAGTGCTTTTACTTGTTTTACAGGTTGTTCAATACTGGGCAGAGAAAGGTTTATCTGGATTTACTGTGTTTAAGTATCGACTGAGGCGTCTGGAAGGGCAGCCAATTCTGACCACCAACCAGGTTTTTATGTTTCCTTTTCTATTCAAAGACATTTTTACTTTCTTGACTGACTGTTGTTCATTGGCAAAATCTCTTGCTTAGAGATACCAGTATGGTTATTTTTTCTATATTCAGAATTGTCTGAATCAAAAGCTGCAGTGTAGGCTCCTGCAGCTCATTGGTCTTGTTGTACAATAGGCTCTACTATATGTCTTTATTTATTTGCTTGTGCGATTAATAAAAGCAAATTTCACTGGCAACACACTCTCAGTTGTTGATATCAAATGGTGCACCAATTTTAGGCTATTATCACAGGGTTGTCTATGAATACAAATGTGTCTTGTTTTAGTTTTTGGATTTTGTAAAAAAATGGTGTTTGCAAAGCATATGCTACACATCCTACGTTTTGGACATGCCCACATTTTAGTTTAAGATGCTCCAAATACACTTGGGTCCAGCTTATTAAAGCCCACAGGAGAATCAGCTGAGGTCAGTTTCATTACCATCTGTAGTACCTCAGTTCAGCATTCAAAGTGCTAGCTCAGATTGCCTCTGGGGTCACCAGACCTCGAATAAAATATCATGAATTCTCACACATGATGTGGGTTCTAGAGCATTATATTGATAGTATGGCATAGCCAAATAGGTTTAGTATTTATTCTATCATTCTCTCTGAAAACATAGAAGAAGAAAAAAAATATTCTCTCTTACTTTTACATTGATCAATCTATCCCTTATATACAAGATAGGAACCCTATATAGGAAAGTAGACTAATTAGAATCCCTACAATTAGGACCCTATATTAGGAAATAATTAGGCTCTATATTATTTTCTAATTATGTGCTATTTACAACCTGCAACACTCCCCCTAGCTGGAGCATAGATATTTATCATTGCCCAGCTTGTTACAAAAATAATCAACCCGAACCCCGTTTAGAGCTTTCGTGAAAATATCCCCCAATTGTTCTCCAGCCTTCACATACCCTTTGGAAATCAAACCTCGTTGTATTTTCTCATGAATGAAATGGCAGTCAATTTCAATGTGCTTAGCGCGTTTATGGAAAACAAGATTATATGCAATATGAAGAGCAGCTTGGTTATTTTACCGGTACTGAAGCCTTGAGGCCTACTTCAGTTAAGAGCTGATATATCCATATTATTTCACACACGGACTGTGCCATGGCTCTATATTCTGATTCTGCACTCGATCATGACGCAACAATTTGCTTCTTACTTTTCCACGAAACCAAATTGCCTCCAACAAAGACACGATAACCTGATGTGGATCTTTTATCTACCTTGGAACCTGCCCAATTTGCATATGAAAAACATTCAAAATGAGTGTGTCCGTGATTTCATACAAGATACCACGTCCAGGTGCTCCTTTTAAGTAACACAAAATCTGTTCTAAAGCTGCCCAATGGTGAACTGTTGAGGATGACATAAACTGACTTACAACATTGACAGAATAAGCAATATCTGGACGAGTCACTGTAAGATAATTCAACTTCCCAACCAGTCTTCTATATTTCTCTAGATCTTCAAATAATTCACCATCTTTTGTAAGTTGCGGATTAGGAATCATTGGGACACTACATGGTTTCGCCTCTAATTTCCCTGTCTCGGTTAATAAGTCAAGCACATATTTCCTCTGAGATAGGAAGATACCTTTTTTGCTCCTATTTACTTTGACACCTAATAAATACTTTAGCATCCCTAAATCTTTCATGTGAAACTGAGTGTGAAGAAAGGACTTAAGAGACGAGACTCCTGTAATATCACTTCCAGTAATGACAATGTCATCTACATACACAATTAAAAGAATTATGTCAGCATCAGATTGTTTGTAGAAAACAGAGTGGTCAAACTTACTTTTTGTCATGCCAAACTTTTCAACTGCCTGACTAAATTTTCCAAACCAAGCACGAGGACTCTGTTTCAAACCATATAGAGATCTGTGAAGATGACAAACTTTCCCATACTCCCCCTGAGCAACAAATCCAGGAGGTTGCTCCATATAAACTTCTTCGTGAAGATCACCATGAAGAAAAGCATTTTTGATAACCAGTTGATGCAAAGGCCAACTATAAGTAGCAGCCATAGAAATAAATAACCCATCAGGATTTACCTTAACCGTGAACACCCACTTACATCTAATAGCTTGTTTCCCTGGATGTAATTTGACCAAGTTCCAAGTACCATTGTCATCTAAAGCATTCATTTCCTCTATCATTGCATTATGCTAGTCAGGATGAGATATGACTTCATGAATAGTTTTGGGAAAAGAGATGGAATCGAGAGAAGCAATAAAAGAACAAGAAGATGACAAGTGGTGATAAGAAACAAAGGAAGTTTACAAGTGGTGATAAGAAACAAAGGAAGAAACTGTATAAGTACATTGGCGTTTACCTTTGCGTAAAGCAATAGGAAGAGCATCGCTTGAGGTTGGATCTGATGACGAAGGAGCTGGTGTAGGACATGTAGCAGGAGGGATTTGTCGTTTGGAGTAGACTTGAAGAATGGGAGGCTTAGCAACATCCGGTTCAGAGACAGGTTCAGAGGATGTGATAGTATAGACTAACAAGTCATCATCCTCCCCCTGACAAGCAGGAGTGGAAGATTGAAAATATGGTGTAGCTTCCAGGAAAGTAACATCAGCTGAGACAAGATATTTATTGAGACTAGGACAATAGCATCGATATCCTTTTTGAAGACGAGAATAACCAAGGAAAATACACTTCAAAGACTTGGGATCTAATTTGGTGACATGCGGACGGACGAACATCCCGAACAAAACAAGTGCTACCAAATATCCTAGGTGCAATAGGAAACAATGACTTGGTTGGAAAAAGGATACTGTAAGGGGTCTCATCATGAAGAACAGAGGAAGGCATATGATTAATTAAAAAATATGTTGAAACTGCATCAGCCTAGAAAGATTTGGGAACATTCATGTGAAATAATAGGGCTCCTGTTGTTTCAAGAAGATGTTTGTTTCTCCGTTCTGCTACTCCATTCTGCTACTCCATTCTGAGGAGTATCAACACATGAAGTTTGATGAAGGATGCCATTGTGAATCATGTAAGTTTGAAAAGATGCTGACAAATATTCTTTGGCATTATCACAACACAATGTATGGATAGAAACATTAAATTGAGTTTTAATCTCAGCACAAAAATGAGAAAACAACTCAGAATGACTTTTCATTAATTATAACCAAGTCATGCGAGAGTAATCATCAACAAAAATAACTAAGTACTTAAATCCAGTTTTAGACGGAACTGGACAAGGACCCCAAACATCAAAATGAACTAATTCTAAAGGAAAACTTGCTCTTTTATTGACTCGAGGACGAGAATGAAGACGATGGTGTCTGACAAACTGACACGACTCACAATCTAATAAAGACACCTACTAAACTGTGGACAAAGTTTCTTTAGCAAAGGTAAAGAAGGATGGCCAAACCGACAATGCACCTTAAGAGGGGTTGTTACACCATAACAAGCTATGGATTTGGGTATTTGAGTGTCAAGAATGTAGAGACCTCAGACTCATGTCCTTTATCAATAATTTTCTTCGTCATAAGATCCTGAAATAAGCAATGATTAGGAAAGAATAAGATGCAATAGTTAAGCGCACGAGTAAGTGTGCTTACAGAAATTAAATTAAAGGACAACTGAGGTAAATGTAGAACAAATGATAAAGGAATCAAAGGAGTTAGGGTAATTGTGCCAGACCTAAGAACACAAGATGTTGACCCATCTGCTAAAGTAACATTAGAGGTGGATGTATTTGACTGAAAAGAAGAAAAGAGATTGGAATTACCTGTCACATGATCCGTGGCACTAGAATCAATGACCTATTTGGAGGATGAGGAAATAAGACAAGTATTCGATTTACTTGACTCGACAATGGTAGGAACGTGAGTAGATGAAGACTTTAAAGATTCCTAGTACTGAGAGAACTTGACAAATTCATCTGCAGAGATAAGAAATGATTTTTCAGATGTATCATTAGTAGATGCAATATGGGCCGAGTGAGTTTTCTGAGTTTTGTTTTGTAGTCTTCTACAATCACGTTTCATATGTCCTGGCTTATGACAATAATGATACACAATCCCTCTTGAATCTTATGTACGATCAAAATTGCTTGCCTCTCCTTTGTTACCGCCTTTGTAATGTGATCGCCCAGCTTCATACTCATTAGTTCGACTGACAAGAGCACTACTATACTGGACAGGTGGAGAACTTTCTGTGCGAAGTACCTTACTAAATGCACCTTGTAATGAAGAGATCTCAGAACTAGAGAGAATTTGATATTTGGTAGTCTCAAATTCAGAAGGGAGACCAACAAGAAAACTCACGACAACCATCTTCTCCCTTTGACTTTGCTGTATTTTTACATCAGGACTAAAAGTTAACAACATATTAATCTCTTCATAAGTTATTTTAAAATCCATAAAGTAACTTGTAAGAGACCTATCATGTTTTTCTGCATGGTAAAAGGCTTTACACACCTCATAAATGCGGGAAACGTTCTCTTTTCCAGAATACAAGAAATCTAGATATTCCATCAATTCGTTGACAAATTCACAATGATTGATCAAGCCAATTACCTCATTATTAATGGAGTTTTGTATCTGCAAGAATAATCGGGCATCCTCCCTCGGCCATGCCTGTCTTGAATCATCTTTAGGTGGATCATTAGTCATATGATTATCCTTATCGATACTCCGTAAATAAAGACGAATGGTCTTACTCCAATCCAAATAATTGTTAAAAGCATCTTACACCACCGTCCCTTAACTAATCGTTGATAGGGCTCACCTCAACTTTCTGCAGAAAGTACAATTTTCATTACGGTTTCTTACCCCATAAAAGTTTTTGATTGTAAAACACTCCAGCGATGCTGCTTCTCTCAACCATCATTTTTTTATTCTATGCATAATATACTGGATGTTCCCTCCCTTTCAATCACTTTTCTTTGTTTGGATTTTGCTTATAAGAATGGAGTGTCGTTTGGATATTGTTCTCCATATTCTTCATAGCCAACTCAATGATTCTGCTTATACTTAATAGGATGTAGTGATTTCTATTAATCACTTTTTCCCTCTTCTGCATTCCAAAATACATTTTTCACTCTATATCTATCCTGAACAGCCTTGGATTGCACATTTATTCACTCTTATGACAGGTTCAATTCAGCTATGGACGTGTTCCCCAATCTGTTGCTGAAATACGAGGGTATAAGAATATCATTATATTATAGTCTTGAAGCTCATTGCCTTTTGCATTACTATGAGGCATAATTAGTTTCTGTTGTTTAATTTGCTAAGGTTGGTGTGTGAGGATATTAGTGGAGGTCAAGAGGATGTCCCAATTCCAGCTACCAATTTGGTTGATGATCCGCCTGTTGCTCCATCAGGCAAGTTAAACTCTTGAATTTGTTTGCTTAATCAGTTACTATTCTACATATAATGTGAAAGTGGAAGTTAACATAGTTTAAAATCGCGGCCACAATTGTGGCACAGCTGCAGTCAAAGCATTGTGACTGTTGCTTTTTGATTCATTAGTAACTCTAAGTCAATATTCAGTAGCACAAATGTTTAATATCTAATATGCTGAGTTAGAAGCTTGAAAAAGTTTTTCCTCTGAGCACTTGTCAAGGTGACAAGTTTGAAATGTTCTGGTTCCGCGGGCAACAACAAATCTGCTCATTTGGTGTAGCTATCCTTTGCAACTCAATGGATTCTGTATCAAAATTCAAGAGTTTAATAAACTTTGTAAGGGTATTTTTACCTATCTTAAAAACAAAATATTAAATTAAAAATCCCATTTTTTGTTTGAGAGGCAAATTGGTTGGTTGAAGGATAAGGAAACTGAAATGATCTGATTGTTTTAAATCAAGTATGGTATGTGAAAAGGTAAAAGGAATTTACTTCTTAAAATTCTTTTAAGTCCTGGCATATGAAACATATTATTGTTTTGATGTTCTTATTGTGTATATGACACTTGATTCAAATATTAAAAGAATCAAATCTAAAAGGATGGTAAAAAATAAAAGGTTTAGAGAAGGAATGTCTAGTCTTTTGCCGAGAACATTAACTTAGAGCATTGTTATTGTAATATATTGAAACAAATTAATCTGCATGCAATATAACTTTTTTTTTACAAGAAAAATGTTTTCAGGATTGCAAGAAGTTAAAAAAAACTTAGAGATGGAGATGAAGGTGATTTTATCAAAAAAAGAAAATAAAAAGAAAAAGAAAAAAGATGATGCTGTATGTGAGAGAGGTTAGAAATTAAATGGTATCGAGACTTTTTAAATCGTATAAGATTATACGTTTGTAACATTCAAGGATGCTTTATATTTAAAGGTTGAAATTATGAAAAACATTAGAAAGGATTAAACAAGTGAAAGACGTGAAACATGAAAGATAACTTGATAAAATGTGAATAATGAAATGGTTAAAGGAATTAATTAGTATTACATCATGGAAGATGATTTAGTTCTTTGTATTTTACCTTTTCTGATGACATATAACACATGGTTAAATCCTAAAAAAATGGTTGGGTCTTCAAAATGCATAGTAAAATTAGAAGATATATCTGGAAGATGAAAAACTGAAAAATTAGCTAGTATGGAGCATTGTTGAAATCATGGAAGGAAAAAGGATGGATATGTTTAAAGGTCTAAATAAATACCATTTTCGTTTTGATTTTTCTAGCTTACATTAACATGAAGCATGAAGTTTTATGAACTACAGAATTGGCTCAGTATACAACTAGATAAGGGAAGAGGGTTCAAGAGCATTTTTAATGCATTTATGGGTAATGCCAAAAAGAAGTGTGAAATTTGTGTTAAGTTTCAACCAGGGACCCAATTACCAGTGGGTGAGTAAATGAAAATTCCTTCCAGAATTGGAGCAAAATGAAAATTTACAAAATCAGTCTGGACTGGGTTTTTGGCCATTTTTATATTTTGAGGGCCAACTGTATTAGGAACTTGACTGGTTTCCAGTTTTCTCAGTCGATTTGCATACTTGTCTAAGTTTACAACATTGCTTTTAAGTTTTAAGTATGCATGATTTTTTTTTTATTTTATACTTTTCAGTATTACATTCGCTTACAAGCATTTGTGATTTATTACATCTTTTACGATTCTAATTTGTGGTTCCCTAGTTTGTTGTGAGATGCCTTTCCTCTTCCCCAACAAGATCATAGCTCTCATGCCACTTATAGGAACGTTGGATAGGATTTCTTTATTCTAGGATCTGCCCACTTATTATATTAAATCATCTCATGGTTTTACAAATTCAAAAAAACCCTTCCATTTGCAAAGTAAATAATTTATTCCCATAGCTGAGCATAAGTTTTGAAATCTGTTGGATACTGGGCCTTTTGCTTTGATGAATTGTTAGTGTGGGCTGCCTTGGAAAATGTAATGATAGTTTCTCCCATTTTTTCCTACCATCTGTTTGTTCAATCTTGTCTTGATTTGGTCACTGAATTTTTTGTACTTTGGTGCATTTGTTATCCCATCTGTCTTGACCTGCAACCATGAGGCTGTAGCCTCAAGAAGTGTGGTCACTGGTGATACCTAATGGCAGGCCTTCTAAGACCTTGGTTTCTGGGACATTACTTAATTGGACAGACCCTAAAAGGTCATTGGCCTTTTTTCTAAAGATAAAAGGAGCTCTTCGGTATTCTTGATTATGCATTTTGGCTTTGCTCTATTTCTTTCTCATTTGCTATCACTAGATCCATTAATAGGCCTAATCCAGGAGAAGAAAAGTTTTTCCTTCTCTTCTGCCCAGCCTACATTTGAAACCACATTCATGCCTGGGCTTGGCCCTACTTGAACCTCAGATTTTCTAGGACAGGCCTCATGCTTTGTGATTTTTTTTGAAAACATAAAATCATTTCATAATGAAAAAAATGTTTGAAAATTGAGAAATATGAAAAAAAAAATTAAAACATTCAAGATACCAAAAAATAACCAGTTGTACTAAATTGGAATAGTTAAAATTAGCTTAAATAAATATAAATGTATTTGTATTGGGCTTTGATGGCCAAGCCTAAGCCTAATCCCAGACTGTGATTATAAATGGTACACTGTTTCGTACTTGGAGAGCTGGACTGTTGTGCCTAAACCCCAGGGAGGAGTCAGCTTAAAAGGCATGGCTCTAGCTTACCTAGTGTACCCATAAGAAGTTCTAGATAGCATCCTCCTATGCTGCAAGAATTAATCTTGTGAATTTGAATCCTTGAAAATCTCAGGTTATACCTACTGCAAGTCTCTTCAAATTGCCAAAAATGTGAAGTTTCCTGCAAATGTGAGTGGATGCAACTGCCAAGGGACTTGTGTGGATCCAAGGACTTGTGCTTGTGCAAAGCTTAATGGCTCTGATTTTCCATATGTGCAAATTAATGGTGGCAGGTGAGTGTTATTTAACCATAGATTTAGCAGAACTTAGTCAAATCTTAAATTGTAAAGTCCTTTACAGTCTGTTTACTTGGTTATTCTTGCATAATAGTACTTTTTTTTTGTTTTTTTACCTTCAGGTTAATCGAAGCCAGGGCAGTTGTTTTCGAATGTGGCCCAAGTTGTGGATGTGGACCTGGTTGTGTAAACCGGACATCTCAACGAGGCATCAAGCATCGTCTTGAGGTGTCATTTATATCCATTTCCTTAGAATTGCAATCTTGTTTTCCACTTTGTCAAGTTGATTTAGTTTGCTCTTTCTCTAAATTCTTGCTGGTTAATGTCGACAGGTTTTCCGTACTCCTAAGAAAGGATGGGCTGTTAGATCGTGGGACTTTATACCTTCTGGGGCGCCTGTTTGTGAGTATGTAGGGGCGCTTGTGAGAACTGAAGACACAGATCATGTCTGCGAGAACAATTATATTTTTGACATTGACTGCTTGCAAACAATGAGGGGGCTTGGTGGAAGAGAGGTACCATAACAAACTCCTTGATATACTCTAAGACTGGAAATCATTCCCTTTTCTTTTTTGTTTATTTGTATTCTGCATCCTAGTTGTTTGGTGCAACACGGTGACAGTGGCACCCTGTAGTTATACAGTCAACATTTGATCTCTAGTAAATGGAAGTTAGCTGAATTTCTACTTGGAAGTTGAGTACCTCCCTAAATTGGCAATGTTATCTCTAAGCTTGTTTCTCCTTTTTAATTGAGCAGTCTTATAATATTTGGCCACTGGGCAATTTTATTTTCTTTTCTTTTGAAATAATGCTAATTACATTCAAGTATAATAGCTAATAGCATTAGAAATTAATCATCATTTTAGTTTGGTCATGTGTTTAGCACATATTAATTTACTAAGTACTTGCATGTCATTGGAATTTCTTGTGAAATAAAGTTTATTCATCATTTTTGACATACTTTAGCTTTATTGTTTGCCGATTATTTATCACGTGTTTATTGGTTTTTTTTTTTGTTTATATTTCCATACCAAATGTGTTCTGCTGATGTTTTCTTTTGCTTTTGTTCTTTTGAACAGAGGCGACTAGGAGATGTATCAGTGACAGCAATTAACAGCTTTGATGGAGATGATCAGAAGTCTGAAAGTGTTCCAGAGTTTTGTATTGATGCAGGTTCCACTGGAAATATTGCCAGGTTCATCAATCATAGTTGTGAGCCCAATCTCTTTGTGCAATGTGTCCTGAGCTCGCATCACGATGTGAAACTTGCTCGGGTGATGCTGTTTGCAGCGGATAACATACCTCCTATGCAGGTTATTCACTATTTCTCTGGCTCTGTTGGGTGCTGTGGACATGCTCAATTTTTTTTATCTGTTCAACTCAAGTTTAGGATAATAGGTACTGTATGTGTATGGATATCAGTTGTAGGCCACCTGGAATGGGAGGAAAACTGTTAGTCTCATTCCCAAAATTGCCTGGCTGGAAAACATAAAACCAGAATTCAATCATTTTGGGCATGCAACTGATTTCACAAGACAATTTTAAAACCTGGGCGGAGGATGGTTGTGACTGGAAATGGGACAAAAAGCACACTTCCATAACATCCTGTGTGACCGTGGACAGAAAATAGGAGCTTCTTCCCTTTATTTTGAGTATGTCTGGGGTTGTGGTAGAGTTGTCAGAAAATATTTTCAGTTGTTTGTCCTATTTGAAACTGTATTTCAAATCCCAAGAACAATATGGTTTTGAAAAATCAATCCCAAAAACCTTTGTTGCATTATGTGTTGGATGAATGCCTATCTTTGAAAGGATTCGAGGTGTTTAATCGTCACAGATGGAACTACTTGATAGGCTATAACTATTGATTGTCTTGGTCCTCATGGTTGCATCTGGATGAAGTCATTTGTATTTTTCTCTGTAATAAAAAGGTTGACTCCAAAAGACATCTTGAGGTCAGTTTGTCCCCTGGATGTCGTTGGTGATTTTTATCCTTAAAGTTTAAGGGCTAAGAAGTTCTGTTCATGACATTCGCATAACTGTATGAATCTTTGGCATTTGTTTAGGATTGTAACTTGCATTCCACATGAACTTACCAGTTCTGTTGTTTTCTTTCAGGAACTTACTTATGACTATGGCTATGCCCTGGATAGCGTCTCTGGCCCCAGTGGAAAAATAAAACAGATGCCGTGCTACTGTGGTGCAGCAGATTGTAGGAAGCGCTTGTTCTAGTCAGAGTTGGTCAAGCTGCTTTTGTTCATCCAAACTGACCGTCCTGCTCTTTTGACATTCTTGCCGGGGAATTTTGCCTTGCACTAGGGATGTGTACATTGACAATCGGTTAATATAGGGTATATCACACTGCTGCCTTGTGAAAAACATTATCTGATGCAGCCTGCAAGCCCTATTACCACCTTTTTTTAGTGAGATTCATTTTCAACTAAAATCCTGAGTTGTCAGAGGTCACAGCCATGTGTAAACGTTGTAACTCGCGGTAATGAACAGAGAAGAAATTTACATTTTAGTGCTTTTATGAATGTTTTGGAATTATATATGTGAAATTTTCACTGTTTCCACAATGCCCTTGTATATTTCACTGTTTCCACAATGCCCTTGTATAAAGATTTGCAACAGCTGTTTTGCATATAATTTTTAGGTACTGTTTGCGGCTGTGGTTTATCTTGCATTTCATTGAATTTTGATTTTTTTTCCTGTTTCAAATAATTTTTTTTTAGTATTTTTAGATTGTTTTAATGTATAAATGTTAAAAATAAGTCTTAAAAATAATTAAAAAATTATTTTAATTTATTTTTAAACAAAAATTATTTTTTAAAAATTATCTCCAAAGACTTTTAATGTGGTCGTTACAATGTCTTCAAGGAGTGGCCCCTTTGATTTTAGTATCTTGTTCAAGCCAAGTTGTGCCGGTCATTCACTGCGTGTATGTCAGGCTTTGGATGAATTTACTGATGAACTGTTCAGATAAAACTCTGTTATCATTATGCGACGGGCAAAATGTACAGTCGCTGTTTTGTATAGTAGTGTTCAATTTTAAGTAGGGAGTAGCCCAATCCCCAAAGTGGCTAGCAATGGAAGTATCTCGATGGTTTCTTGACAAACAGCTGCAATGATTAGTGGTGGTAGTATTCTTCCTTGGCCAATCCGCAGCAGAGCTGAAAACTTGCCCATGAAGTAATACTCCTCAACTATAGAAACCAATAGTATGTATTTTGCCAGCATCAATTCTAAAACAAAATATGGGCTAGAATCCAGCACGATATTAGTATACAGATACTTGAGTCAGAAGCATTTAGTATACAGGTACTTGAGTTGGAACCGTAAGAAGAAACGTTAGGTTACAATAATATGGAAGCTATCATGTTCAAGCAAATGCCAGAATGGTTCATGTTAACTCATGTCTCCAACTTGGCCTTTGTCCTATACTGACGGTCTGGTCTCCGGGAACTAGTCCTATCAGCTGCTGTTTCTGGTTTATCTTCCTCCATGGCACAGGTTTCAGTATCAAGGTCATCGCCAGCTGCAATCCTAAGAGGCACCCCTCTCCTAAGCTTGAAGTCTTCACTGGCATCATCCCGGTTTTGTTTAGAATCAATGCAGTTATCAGTCAATGTAACAGCACAAGTTTTCTTTTTTGGTATGAAGGTTAATGGTTTTGAAAGATCAACAGGATCGTCATCTGGATGTAATTCTGCAGTCTTTGCTTGCCGCAGCATCTTGAGGAAGTCCATATACGCTCCTCGGTTTGATTCTTCATCTACATCAGTTGATGAATCAAAAGTATAGTGTGTATATTTCGAAGGATTTCGCATGTGATCCGGAATTCCAGAAGGATAATCTGGAGAAAAATGATACACTATGGTTTCTTCTGTTGAATCAGTAGTTTCCATCTGCGTGTCTTCAACTCCATCATACTCTTCATCATTACCGTCTTTGCATTCCGGGTCAAACCGGACACGCTTTCGTAACTTAGAATCCAAATCATTCTCGATCGTCTTAGAATCCAATTGAAAATCCTTCTTCCTCTTCAAAATGGATTTCAGATTACCAGCATCAGATACACTAGTATTTTCCTTTACAGTAACCCTCAAAGAATCCATCTTTTTAGCTGCTTCTGCATCTTCCTTTAGCCTAATTTTTGCAGCAAGGTGATTAGCACGCGGATCCCTAGCAACATCCTCAAATGAACTAGGAATCTCATTTCCAGAATCAATATCTATACCATAATCTTCCATTGCTGTCACATAAAGGCGTTCGTCTCCAGCCTTTTCCCTGCCAACAGCTACTTTGTCATAATGATCTTCCTCTTCCTGCCAAAAGAAATCATAATTCTATCCGTAAGTCATCGCAAATCATATCCACGAGAATAAAAAAATATTCCCTATTGATACTCATCATCAAGCACACATAAGTAAATCCCACTAAACCATCATCTTACATTTGTTTTTGCTATAATTCTACCGGGCTTAGAGATACCCACAATAGCACTTATGTCGGGACCTAAGCTTAGATTACCTTCTTGACATAGATTATTATACAATGTATGTGTGCGTTCTAGCTCAAGAAATCAGATTAATTAATCACAAGAAAAAAGAGCAGCAGCGGCAAAATAACATGATAATCAACAAGGAGGAAACACATAATTGAGGAACAATTAATTAATGAATACCTCATAATCAAGAGTACAATCCAGGCCAATAGATTTCTTGATGTCCCATTCTTCATCGGTATAATCTTCGGGTTTGAGTTTCGAGGCGCGTGACGACTCCTCGCCGTCGTCTAGATCATCAAGGTCTCTTTCGATCTCATCAGACTTGAAATCCATATCGTGGGGTCTTTCTGGATTAAAGTACGGTTGGGGTTGGGTTTCGATTTCAGGGCTGTCCTCCTTGCGGTCTCGAATCCATTGGTTTCGCTCGATTTCTTCGTCAGTGAGACGCCATAGAGAGCTTATAGAGGAGGAGGAAGAAGAGGGTTGCTGGGTTTGTACTGTTGAAGAAGAGAGGGAACCGAAGGCTTTCTCCACTCGGGCACTGAAACTGTCTTCCATGGAAATGGGAGAGAGCTTGGTTAGCTAGCTAGGGTTTTATAAAGCTTTTGACTTTGACCCTGTCTCTGTCTTGACGGAGTGTCTGTCTTATGAAGATAAGGAAGGAAAGGCGCTTTCCCCACTCTCCCTCTTGTGCTTGATTGATTTTATTGGTTTTGATCCATCAGTCCTTGTTTTTGTGTTAATTTGTTGAATTGGTCACCATGGAAAATATTTATTCTATTATACCCCCCTACTCATCACATTTTGCTAATTGAACTAAATTGTAAGCAAATTTACCATTTGTTGAAATTGAGTTGAATTGACCAAATGTTTGATGATTTTTTTTCAATAAGGATTAATTTGTCAATGGGTCAACTGGGCTATTTTTAAAGGCTGGCTAGTTGGGCCGAGTAAGCCTTTGGATCTGAACCAAATGAAAATACTGACCTGGACCAAGCTCTTCGCCAGTATTCTCAATGGTCCTACCCTCGTGTCTTGTGCTAAGATTTGATGACGGACCAGGCGAATCATGGGCCCAGTATGGAGACCAGTATTAATCTTGAATCCACTGGCTGTGCGTTCGGTTTGGGCCTGAACATGGGGTGCTAAGCCTACGGCCCAAGAGTAGCGAGAGACACAACTGGCTCGCGCTGAAAACAACACCAATTATTTTATACTGATATTAAATATATACTATGTTGCTAAACTTGTCATTTACTACCTGTCTCATCCTCGATCCATTATTTAGTTATTTCGAGGAACGAGGTTTTAAAAATTTAAAAAATTTTATATATTTTTAAATTGTTTTGATGTATTAATATTAAAAAAAATTATTTTAATATATTATATATTTTTATAAAAATACTTTAAATCACAACTATTTATACAATTTTAAATACCATATTCATCAAAAATTAGTCCATTAAACCTACTATATGAGCATTAATATGTTGTAATGGGAGGAATGTCTAGCTTCTAATGCATTTTAAAGATAAACCAGAAATATACTTATATTTTTTATGAGTATTAATGTGGTTTTTTCTTTATTTATTTAATTATAACTTTAGTATCATATATAACGTTTTTGGAATTTTTTGAATTGAATTCAATAAGAATATTTTAACTCAAAATAAAATCTCATCTTATGTTCATCCAGTATTAATAATTGAATTTTAAATTTAATTCAGTTTCTAAAAATATTATAAAAATAAATCATATATCAAACCATCTAATTTACAATTTGAATGATAAAAAAATTAATATTAATATTATTTTTTTAAAATACTAATCTAGCCTCTCTCTTTTTTAAGACTTTTGAAAAAATGAGATGAAAGCAATGAGGGCAATATTGTAAATAAAATGAAATGAATTTTATTTTTTTAAAATATTTAAATTTTATTTATTTATCATTTAAATTCGAATCAAATACTATAATTAAATTTAATTATAATAGAAAATTGGTTCTAAATAACCTAATTTTTTTAATAAAAA
>Ga0325404_1001899_pt1 | contig 22202 bp, 13 predicted proteins | sample PopdelMetagenome_18_FD_205664 | JGI IMG/M metagenome (GOLD analysis project Ga0325404, IMG submission 205664) | Populus deltoides microbial communities from Bellville, Georgia, United States - Xylem-Control-R1 | ecosystem: Host-associated > Plants > Phyllosphere > Stem > Wood/Secondary xylem...
TGGGAAGAGGACGATGAGATCTTGTGATGAAGAAATTTTCATAGATAAACCCAGCGAGTCCACCACCAATAAGGGGTCCAACCCAGTAAACCCAGTGGTCTGTCCAGTCCCAGCTAACCAAAGCAGGTCCAAATGATCGTGCTGGGTTCATTGATGCTCCAGAGAATGCCCCACCAGCCAAGATGTTGGCTCCAACTACAAAGCCAGTCAGCATTGGACCTAGCCCATCAATGGATCCCTTCTTGGGGTCGACAATGGTGGCATAGACCGTGAACAGCAAGGAGAAAGTCAGTACGATCTCCCATACTACTCCTTGAAGGTAGTCCATCCCACTTGCAAGTGTATGCACTGGAGTAGCCTGCAAAAAAAAAACAATTAGAAAACCAACAGTGGTTAATTAATTATTAGAAAAAAAGTAGCAAAAAATATAAAAACAAATATGGGGTAGGCGACTGCAATCTCCGGCCTATACTAGTACAATGATTGAAAAACACGCCACAACAATTAATTTTTAAAACATGTTAGGACTTAAGAATCAAAAGGAACTAAGTTCATTGTATAGCTCAACTTTGCTGGAAAAAGTTCTGAAATCAACATTTTTTTTTTATATATCCAAAGTTTTTCAATTTTTCCAGATTTTGGATGGATTATGTCACTATTCTAAATTAAATTGGTACTAAACGTAATTGCACGGGGCAAGGCTTCAATTATAGATTTAGAGGGTTGACCCTAAAAAAATATTATTTTTGATCAAATAAGACTTTTAGAAAAAATCAGCAATTTAAGGTTTGGATTTTGACATGATAATATTCAGGTTTTATTCACGTCAACTAATTTTTTTTTCTTTTATTTTTTCAACTTGATCCTATCTAGATCCTAAATTGATCAGGTCTCAAATCAGTTGTTACGTCAAACCGGTTTAACAGCTATACATGATTAGATGCACATGTTCTAAAACATACATGTGTTATCCCTAAGGTCTATGGCTCAAGCCAATTGCCTTACCAATCCTCCGGTGAGATACTTGAGGAGGAAACAAGCAGCTGTAGATGCCAACAATTGGTCAATCCAGTAGAGGATGGATCGGACAACAGTGATGTGACCACCAAAAAGAAGGCCAATAGTCACTGCTGGGTTGAGATGACCACCGGAAATGTGGCCAGCAGATATCATCACGGCCACAACAAGTGCATGTGCCACAGCCACAACAAACAAGCCCAGTAGAGCATCTCCTGTTAGCTTATCTGTTCACGGAAAGTACACAGCATAAAATTCTTCATTAAACTTTTTTCTGATATTTAAAATCCTGGCATTAACTATCAACGAAGATTAAGAAAGAAATTATAATACGAGAGTTGGGGCGTAAATTTAAGTGAAAGTACCAGCAGCCATGGCAGATCCAACACCAGCAAAAACAAAGAGGAAGGTGGTAACGAACTCCACTACAAGGGCTTTGAGGCAGTCAGGCTGAGCAGCCTCATGACGAGATCCCAAGGCAATTTTTGTCATCTTCACCCACTATACCTAGTGATTGTGGACGCCTTAACAAACCTTAATGGGATTGGGAGCTTATGATATGAGTAATTAAGTTTGGAGCTGCAACATTTATAGGCATCATTCATGCGATGCCCTCACTAGCAACTAGTACTGATGGCACGTTATCATGCAATAGAATTATTTTGTAGCCAAATTACTTGGATACCCATTACCCGTTGACTTTTTTTTTTTTTTGTTATTTTTATTTGTCATGTCTGAAATTGTTAGGAGTTTTTCTCTGGCAATATAATTCTCTGATGAATCCCACATAAATATCAGTACAAAGAAGGAAAACTTTATTTTCCATTCAATTTCTACGTTACACTTTTGGTATGAAAAACTTACAATATCCATCCATTTTCGTGCAAGAATTACGAAAATTAATGTAGGCAGGGGGATTAAAAAGAGTAAAATGATGCTTTTTTATTAAACCATATATGGTCCAAGTATGAATGTTGGTGATGATAAGAAAGGGAAACGCATGGATAAGAATTGAAAGGTCGATTTGCATAACTACTGCTAGACTTTCTCACAAATCTATGTGGTAATTTTTAGTCGTTGGTGATTTGCATGGTCTTGGGTAATCGTGTTAGTGGAAACCGAATGTGTTTAACTTTTTCTCAGTTTGTTTTTTCAACGATGAGATTTGATCGACTTATCATTATCATTTTAGAATAGAAATTCATACTTCGGAGTGTAGTGCAAACGTTAAAACAAACTCTAAAGATAGCAGGCTAGGGCTAGGAAAATAGGATAGGATAGGATAGTAAATACAAAATTAATTCATAATTTTATTATTGAAAAGTTTACAACTCCTTAATAAATCTAAAATTCAACCTAAATAAACTAAGAAATCTGAAAATAAAATAAAAACAACAAAAATCCTAAACAAATTAGAAAAAATAAAATTATTAAGTATAATATTTAATTTCATAAACTAAATAGAAAAAAATAAAAATAACAAAGGAAAAATAAATTTTCCTTAAATACCACATGCATCAGTTTCGTTATGATAAAAAAAAAATTCACACTCGAGTTTAAATTTTTTTGTCTCGATCTTGTGGATGTCCAATTAATACTCTATAATTCCTTTTCTTTCTTCATATAGAATAATGAATTGAAAACCTCAAATTTCCTTCATCAACATGTGTTGCATCTATATAGTCCTTAAACAAACCTATCTTAGTGATAATAGTAAACTTATAATCAAAAGAAACAATACAATCTAAATCAATAATTTTTTTTTTGTTGAGTACTTTCTATGTTCTTTTTACACATAATTTCTAACTTATCAGTAAAGACATAGTTAATGACATCATCATTGTCATTAATATCATTATTTTTTGTATTATTATCAACATAATCATCATTAAAATAAATGTCATAGATTGACGGAGAATATCAACTCACATATATCTCACCATAAATGGAATCACCAAAATCTCCATGATATTTATCCTAATTAAGAAGTTGTTCATCTACTAATATTTCTGAAACGAGTTCTTGAAACTAGTCATGAATCTATCTATGATCACTCTCCTTATGATCCTTCAATTTTTTCATTTTCAACTCCAATATTGATAGAATAATTCTTTAACTTGCTTCTACGGTTTATTATCTTTAATCAGTGGGTTAGTTTTATAATTTATCTCTACATGTCTTTTACTACGTACTAGTTCATGAACATCTCTTTCCTGAGAGAAACTCATTCCTTTTTATAAGAGCATGTTCTATTCTGCGACCATCTATTTTATCCATGAGTATTCAACAGGACGCAACAACTAACCATCAAGAATTGTTGGTCTCTAATACCAACTGACATAGATGAAAACATAAACAAGAAGACACAAAACTAGAAAGATATAATTAAAGTCGAATATGATTGTCATAAAGAACTCTAATTCATAATATTATTATTGAATATATTTTTTCAATTAATTTTTCTCTTTAAAAAGTTTAGAGAAAACTAATCTAAATAAACTAGGAAGACTTGAAAATAAAATAAAAAAGAAATAAAAAAAAGTTTTAAACAAACTAGAAAAGACAAAAAAAAATTAAGTATAATATTTAATTTTTTAAAATTAAATAAAAATAACTAAAAATTAATAACTTTCCTTCAAAACCCCCTGTATCAAGTACACTACCTATGGAGCCCATTAGCTCCTCCTAAATTAAACTCTTTTACATGATCATCTAATGAGAAGTAGGTAGGGTGCAAATTAATGATCGTCAAGAACATGTGTGGATCGATATGTAGGTTCAAGTGACGAGACCAGGTTGATTATTCATCTGCCGTGTAATTTACAGTGATCGATGAACTGAATTTGTTTCATCCTGATCACAGACACATATATATCTATAATGAAAACTGAATATATAGAAGAAATGAAAAGACCGTCTTCTATATATGTGTGGGAATCTTGGAGAAGTTTGGTATATATGTAATTGAATGATCTCCAAATCCACAAATGCAATTATATTTTGAGTTTATTATCTTCATAAGCTTTCCAGCTTCATAGAAACAATCGATCATCGAAATGAGTTGAGAGTTGAAAAGGATTAGATAATAAGACATGAAGATTGATTTTGGCCTTCATTTTCATACGAGTTCAAGTCCACTTTCAGAACATAATTATATCGATATGGACCCTACCAAGTTATAATTGTTCTAAGGCATGATGCATCATTTCTGATCCACCACCAAACTCATAAAGCAAAACTGATCCGAATCCTTAAGAATGATTCAGTGGTGAATTCTCAAAAAAAAAAAAAAAAGGGATTCGATTCGGAGGTTCAAATTAAGTATTAGGTCAACATCCACATGAACCAGAACACATCATGTATGCAACATCCACGATGATTTTTCCTTTTGGAATCCCTAGTGCTCTTCTTTTTTTCGATCGCTGCTTCTGTAATTTAAAGAAAAGAAGGGTTTGTGTTCAATCATGCACCAAGCTTTCCATATAGTAAGGGAAATTAAACAGTATGATATACCCCCACCACCCACAAAAGCTGAGTTGCTGGTTCGATGCTGACATAGAAAAATGTCATATTCAAATAATGAGCATGAGTACATTGTGTCGTCTTCTTCATTCTTTTCAATCAACTCGGTTCTATGTCTTATTGTCCTCTTTGACATTTTAATAGTGAAGTTCGTTTTATCGCCCATGTGATCATCCCTCTCTATATCTACACCATTCTTGCTCTCTTCATAAATTCTTGAAGAGGAACTAGCTCTGGCTGATCACAAATATACATAAAAGATCATTAATAAATATGTTTAATTGGACGTTCTTTCATTAATAAGATTGATAGGCAAGATACGTGCTAATCTTTCTTGAAAAAAAATATTTTATATATGATAGTCATTTACAGGAAGAAAATGAATTTTCGTAAGAGGGGTGTCGAAAAAAATAAACTGCTAGAATGAATTTTAAAATTAATGAGAAAACTAGGAAAGATTATATATATATGGATAAAATATAATACTTTTGAAGGGTTAAAACGCTTAATTATTACGAAAAACTAAAATATTCAAGAGTCAAATTAATTAAAAACTTTCAAGACTTTGAGTGTGACCTGGCTCCCAAAATAAAATATGGTTTCCACCCCTCATCATTCATGTCATTCTTCCATCACAAATTCATAAAAAAAAATGTAGGATAGCACTAAAAATAAAATAAAATAATGGAAATTTGGGGTAGCTTTGCAATACTTAGAGCTCATAATTAAGATTCCATCTCTCATGTCCATGCTTTCAATACCCTTAATTTGTGAGCCAGAATTCTCTCCGAGTGACAAGGCCACTTCATCGGCACATGGAGGAAGGCTTGAGACAATGTCTCATACAATGTTGACATCAAAACAAGATAGACGCAACACAAGGACGGTTCACACATTCGCGTGAGAAAAATACTAAAAAAGCCTACGTTCTTGACAAAATAAGTAAAATAACAATTAGAGATGGAACGGAGGATGCATTATTGTGATTCCCAGCTAGGGCGAGCACCATGTTGCCTTATTAATTATTTAAAGAGGTGCATGACTGATTCATCTCTTTGTCGTTTAGCCCATCATGATTCCAAATAATGTAAGGTCCAATGACAATAATTAGTGCTAAAATACAAATTTTACTAAGGTACTCTATTTAGTGGCAACAACACCCAAGAATGAAAGCTATACAGTGCATGGATGAGAAATTGACCCAATGAAACTGCATAGCATTTTGTCATGCTGATCCTGGCCACTTCCAAGCAGCTTTCTCATGCCAAATTAAGGCATAGATGGATTATCTCTCCAGAGCAGAATTTGAAGTCAAAAAAAGACACCCAATAATTCATAGATGGAATTACTAATGACTGATTCTTCAATTTCTTTTTTTAATTATAAAATCCCATGATTAAATATTAAGGTAGGGTTTCTTAATTTGGTCAATGCTATATAAATATATTTTTTTATTGTTAATGGGAAGCTAAAATTGATTGGCAAAATCTTCTTAGTTTGCCAACTAAGCAAACTTCATCACGTTAGCGACAATGAGACCAAAAGAATAAAAAAAAATAAAAAAAACTCCCATCATATGCCACGCTCGATGCAAGAATTATAACACCAGTTAACTGTCTTTATACAATTGATTAAGCATAGCAAATGAAGCTAGGGTTTTGTATCGAATTGGCTAGCGATAACATGTTGGTTTTGAATTGGAAAAAAAAAATTACCGTAAGCAGAGGCGGAGCAAGAACAAAAAATAAAAATAGATCAAATTAAAAAAATTATTTAAAAAATATTAAAATTATAAATATTTATAAGAAAGGGGCTGAGAAATATGGAAAAACATTTTCTTAAAAGGATCGGGGCCTCTACCAGCCCCTGTCTCCTCTACTGGTGGTAAGGGTGTGCATAGTTGCCATATATATATAAAAGCATGGACATGCTGAAAAGAATATTTTTTATCTATATGATATATATTAAACTTGATTTTTTTCTGGTGAGTTGATTTGAAACCAATTGATTTAGATAGGTATAGCTCGAGCCAAGTTTAAAAAAAAAAAATAAGACTTGATATAATGTGATATTGTTAAAAACTCAGGTTAATTAGTGTTTTACTAAATTAAATTTTATTAAGTGTTTTTTGAAATGGATATTATTATAATTTTAAAAACATATTAAACTTGGTTTAATAAGTATGTCAGTGATTACTGACGTTTAACTACTTTTACCTTATATTTTATTTTTCCGTTAGGCTTACTTTGAAAATTAAACTCCCAATCATAGCCCACCCCACCACTAGAAGATCATAATTGCTCCACGAATTGCTTATATTTTATTGTCTACCCAGCCTTCCATTGAAAAAAAAAAGAAAAAAGAACAAAAAAAGTAGAATTAGGCCCATAAATATATCCATGTAGATAGATAAGCCCAGTATTTAGAATATGGGTCACATGAAAACAGCCCGGATGCCAATGGCAAAACGTGCAAGAGGACAACAATTAACAGAAAAGTCAGAAACAGTTGAACCAAGGAAGCAGGCAGAGGTAGGAGAGGAAGACAGGAGACCAAAACCAAACTATAAACAGACAGAGAAGGAACAGAATAATGTTAAGGAACAGTAACAGTGCCATCATTATCTTCTTCTTTTCTCTTATCTCAATGTCTAAACACAGAATAAACCTTCTCTTCTCCTGCATTCCTTCAAACTTTCTTCCCCATCCAAATATGCCAATAACAAGAGTCATAGTAACAAAACAGTCACTAGCAATTACAATCCGTCAAGAAGACTAGCTCTCTTTCAGCTTGGAACTGGTAAGCAAGAACCCTTTACTTCCCTTTATCTCTTACTACTAAATGTAGTAATTAGCGATGCTTAAACTGACATTAAGTATTTTGGGTTTTTCTACAGATATCCCACAATGTACAGTTCTTAAGTGGAAACTTAGCACCAGCAAGAAGTAGTGAGGTTGCTGAGAAAAATGTACTAGAGTGGGTTGAGAATGACAAGAGAAGAACGCATGCTTCATGGTGCCTATAATGTTGGGGACTTGGACAAGGCTATAAAGTATGTCTCTTTAGCTCCTTTGAATATTGCAAAGTTTGTTCTTGTGTTAATGTAGCAATGTGAGGTTCTATATAATAACTGTGGCTAATTGGATGTTTGGGATATTCAGATTTTATACTGAATTTCGAGGAATGAAGTTGTTAAGGAAAAGTGATGTACCTGAGGACACATATAGTAATGCTTTTCTTGGATATGGACCTGAAGACTCTACTCTTGAACTTACTTATAGAGAGTAATTATCTTTCTTTCATTAATTGGATCTGTACTGTAGTATTGTTTTATGCATATTCCTGCATCCACCATTGATGTTTCGAATGAACTTCTGGTCTTTTCAAAAAAAAAAAAAATTATTTGGTAATGCTTGCAGATCGTGAAGATAACAAGTATGATAATGGAAATGGATTTTTACATTTTGGTACTGCAGTGGTGGATGCAAGTTAGTCTTTCTTAAAGTGTTTGCTTGCTGCGGAATTCGATTGTTGAGTATCTTTCTTAACAGGTTACTAGGGAACCGGGTCCGGTTAAAGGTGGAATTACAAAAATCGCATTTGTTGAAGACCCAATGGCTACAAGTTTTAGCTCTTGGAAAGAGGCCTGACTCCTGAGGCCCTATGCCAAGTGATGCTTCGTGTAGGTGATCTTGATCGCTCCATAGACTTTTATAAGAAGGTTAGAAGTAATCAATGCTGTAAGAAGTTGCTTCGTTCATTGAAATTAAAGCAGTGGCATTGCTTCTTCAGATGCACCAAATTCAAGTTTTCTACTAACCTGTTCTTAATCCTTGATGTTACAAGCTCTTCTACATAGAAGCATTTCCCATTTTCCTCAAGTATATTGCTAGGCATAAGATGCCACTCTAATTAGTTGCTTGTTATTCTACCTTCTCATAGCCATGATGGGTTATGGCCCTGAAGATAAAAATGCAGGTCTGGAACTGACATGTAACTATGGGATTACAGAATAAAACAAGGACAATGGCCACACGCAGGTGAGTTCTTACCTTCTCTAGCAGCATATACTCCAATAATTTAGTTTCACTCCATTTAAATAATTCTTCCCTATCACGGTTATCATTATGTCATATCTTTAGTCTTCTCATCTGGTTTTTATTCGGAGTTGTTATATGTGAAAACTGGATGTTTATATCTCTACCGGATTGCAATAGGCACAATTGATGTCTACAAGAGTGCAGAGGCAGTCAAGCTGTGTGGAGGAAAAATTGCCCTAAACCAGTTATCAACACCAAGATTACTGCATCCTTGGATCCTGAAGGTTGGAGATCGGTATGATTTTTAATTTTTATGTTTGTCTTTCCTAAGAAGCAAACTTTGAAGTCATAAAAAAAGCTTACTTCTAAGCTGTGCTATATCACTTTGTTGGAACTCAAGTGTTTGGTCTTTGGTGCAACTTCTCATGCTAAAGAAGAAAAAAGCAAGAAGCAAGCTGGTGAAGAGACGGGGAACAGTGGGATATTTAAACATGGGCTTCTAGAGTTACAAAAATGGAGGCACACATTCTGTGATACAAGAAAAGGGGCTCTCAATAAAGATAGTGCATCTTTGTCCTCAGCTTAAATCTTACTTGCTTTTCATCTCCACTCTTTTGTGCTTTGATACGTAAAGAGCTAAAGGCTCGATTTTTCTTGAGAGGCGGGATTCATGATTACTTAGGTTCTCCTTTGTCTCCATCATCACTATCACTGTATAGAGAGAAATGGGGCCTTGCTAAGCAATTGGTAGAAGGAAAATGCAGCAAGCATCATTTGTGAATAGCACAACTTTCTTATCTAATTGTCTGTACATCATGAAACGCTTCAGCATCATGTAAAACATGCACACCTAAGACTTGAATATAACACTCTTAACTCATTGTACAAGTATGATTGCATAGAATTGAAATTGGAGTATAGGAGCAAATTTATCTTTTGTTTGAATTATAATTCACAGAGATAGTAGGAAGAAAAAAAAGATAATCTACCAGCCTCTCCAAAGGTTCCTCCACCACATCATCCAATCACATCACCACCACCATCCAATTCTTTGCCTACTCCAAACAAATTTCTCTGTCAAGAACTTTGAGCAAGCTCCGCAGTTTTGCAGATCTAAGGAGGGAGAATACGATAACCTACTGCTACATCCACTTATTTTTCCAAAGCCAGCACCAAAGTGTTCCCTGTCAAAAGATCACCTCCCTCTTCTCCCTCTCTGTGAAGACGCCACAAGCTCAGAAAAGGTTCTCATGGACCCACCATCCGAAGATCCACCACGGGATCCCATTGCTAAGTCATGGCTGCAAGTGGAGAGCACAAATGATGACCTTCCTTCAGACAAAGAATAGTTATTTTGTGATTTTAATCCTAGGATATCAACTAGTTTTCAATGGTGATATCAATTTAAATGTTGTGGTTGATTTGATATCATTAAAATGTCGTGGCAGTATCAACATGCAAAAATATACTATTTTATCTGAAAAAATTCGAAGTGTATTATTCTACTGAAATTTAAAAATAACTATGCTAATTTACAATTTATCCAATAAAAAGGAGGAAGAAAAGTCCTTGAGAATGCTTTGAGAGAGTAATGTAGGGCACTTTTTTATGCTTTTCTATTTTAACCCATCGTATTTATTTTTTCCACTTTTTGCCTAGAGTTGTACTGTCTGACCCCCTTTTTTACTCCAAAAGAACACAAATTTTGGCACTACTTTCTTCTCGAAACCAGTATGAGAAGAGGAAAATACCGACCGACCAGCGGTATCTCTGCATTTGCTTTTTCGTCATTTGCTTTAAGTCTCATCATGTCTAAGCCCATTAAAGGTCCCACACTCCATTACCAACAACTAAATATGGTGATTAACACTCCTAGCTGCTTGATTAGGGTTTTTTTTTTGGGTAATTGTTGTTGAAAAGTATTTCTATAAATTTTGTTTTTTTTTTAATTTTAAATTATTATTTTTAATTTTTAAATCATCCTAATGCTATGCTAATATTAAAAATATATTTTAAAAAATAAAAAAATACATTTTCAAATAAAAGACATTTAAAAAAATAATTCATAACAAACTCTTACCTTCAACCCTCACCAATTCACTAGCTCCCAGATTTTCAAGATTGATACTCAAATTAGCAATCCACAAAGGCAACAGTGCGGGTAGGCTATGATAACAAGTTAACAACCTATATAATATTTGTAATCGTGCACGAACACAAATTTGGATAGCATATTTTGGGGAAATGGCTGCATATTTAATTATATTTTAAAAATCGTATTCAATTTATCATTTTATATTTCATTTCATTTATCTATCTTAAAAATTGTTTTGCATTCATCTATATTTTAAAAATTATTTTTACTCCAATTTACCCTATTAGATTTTTCACCGTAAAACTAATGAAAATACATAAACGATTTGTACATGACCAAATTTGAGTTTTATATTTATCCAAAATACCCCTCGTTAAAAGAGAGAGAAGAAAAAATTGAAAAATAGGGTTAGTAAACTAAGATTCAATAAATTAAAATTTAATAATCAGTTTTCATAAATTGCACATGCAAATTATTTCAGTGACAAGTTTTGAAAAACAAATTCTAGCATCTCCTTTAAATTCTTTTTAATGAGTATTTTGATCACATGATATTATTTTGTTAGTTTTATGATAAAAATCTAACAAAATGATGTATTAAAGCACATGAAATTTTAAAAAATAGATTGGATGCGATTAAATACATAAAAAAAATATTTAAAAAAATTCTTGAAATATAAGAATACATTGAGCCATTTTCCCAAATATATTTTAAAGCAACCTCGATATTGTCCAACAATGTTGATGGTTTAAACCCACATTATACGTTTTAATATGAAGGTGAAGGGAGAAAAAAGATGATTGTGCAAACCTCAAATTAGAAACTTTCATGTAGTCACCAAACTAAAACTTTTGTCAGTTGGATCTTCAAAACGTATTAGGCATTCTTCAATTGGGTCTCCTTTTATATGAACAAAAGGTCAAATTTTCCTCAAAATCGCATCATTTTATTGCATAATGCATGCATTCAGGCAATAATAATAATAACAGACATGATAATAATAACAAACATGGATTGTGGACCTTAAGGAACAGCAAAAGAAAGGCCTTTTTGTCATGATATATATGCATAACAGTATGTAAGAAATGGTTACGGTGGCGAATCTAGGTGACAGATCAGTAACAGTGGATGTGGCAGAAAACGTACTATGATGAGGTATCGTGAGGTAGCATGTTGATGGCAGTGCAAGTGATTGATGCTATTGCAAGGAATGCAGTGCTGTGGGTCTAAAGAAAATGCATGCATTAGCAGCGGTACCAGGAAACCATACATGGCTTATACGATGGGATAATCTCTCCAGACATTAATATGCCGATAAAAGAACACAATCTGTTGGTGTGCCTATTTAACCCAATGGATGAAAGCTTCGCCGAAGACAAAACCTTAACAAATGTGAAATGTTACCCTTTCAACTCATAACAGTCTAAAAAGTGTAACTCCGCTATGCATACTAAGAGAAAAATCTAGCTGTGTATCGCCGCACCAAGTGGGAGCCTGTAGGCCTAAAATGATCTACAGGCATGGAGCGGGAGCCTGTAGGCCTAAAATGATCTACAGGCTCCATGCAATAATTGCGACAGTGATCGAGCATAACCTATAAAGATAAATTTGCAAGTTTTGCACCCATGATGGGGATTATTGGTGAAGCATATCAAATAATAAGCAAATTATCAATATCCTATAACCTAGAATAAATCGGTCATTTCTGCTTATAAAAGCATGTTACCGCTCAGGATATTCTATACGCAATAGGTGACTTGCCTTCAGCTAAAAATTGAATACTCTGGTTATTATCACTCCAGAGCTTTATTTAAATGCAAGCATATACTACCTGCAAGTCTATCAGCAGCCTCCTCGTCTGGTAGTAGTAGCTTAACTCTCACTAGATAGTGCATGTCTGCATAGCTTTATTCTTCAACCCTGAGTCAGTGTCGTAGAATATCATATTTCTGTAGAAGTTGACTCATAATGAAACATACACCACAAATAGAATTTAAATGTTGAAACATGGTATGAACCCCACAAAAGAAGAGCTTTTACTAATTTTAAAAATATTGCATTATGAGTAGCCCTTCTTTTCCATAATCCCTGTGGAATTTCTCACGTATACATCTTGTAGTCCACTTGTCGTATTCTTTGTCACAGCCTTCGATGACAGTTTGAAATATCTACTTTTCCCAAGACCTAGGCATACACAACTGATTCTTATTATTTGACAACAATAATACTTTGGAAACATAAATTATCTGACACAGAAGAGTGAAAGAGCATATTCTTTCTTTCCCTGGCAAATTAGAATGGCAACAGGAAGAATTGTAATCTAGATTGGTTCAAAATTAAGAGTAAAGATGTTAATTACCTCAATGTCTAGGATTCAAAGCTTTCCAGAATCCACACACCAATTCAAAGATCTAACAAACCATCTTCATTTGCATCCATACTTCCAATAGCTCTTTCCACTCAATAAACGAATTTCATACAAAACTTTAACTATAGCAATCTGAAAATGGAAATATATAAAGTTAAGCATGAAAAATGTTTCCCAAAACTTCATTACAAGATAAAAAAAAAAATAATGGCAACTGAGAAAGCTCCACAAGAACAGGCAAGATGACACAGTACCTGAAACACTAGATTTTGGTACTTCTTTCAGATTATGAAGAATGCAGGTACCTAGATTCAAATTGATCCAGGTAAAAAACCAAGGTTTGGATTGAAAAATAAATTCATTACAAGATAAAAAAAAATAATGGCAACTGAGAAAGCTCCACAAGAACAGGCAAGATGACACAGTACCTGAAACACTAGATTTTGGTACTTCTTTCAGATTATGAAGAATGCAGGTACCTAGATTCAAATTGATCCAGGTAAAAAACCAAGGTTTGGATTGAAAAATAAAGCACTAATAATGGAAAGTACTTTATTATGAATGAAATAAGTACATGTCAAAACACCCATACACGATCCAAGGATAGAGGATCAAACAGAACAATCTACATATCCTCAATTGAACAACAAACAAAAAACAGACTTAATCATTTTTCCATCTTAAACAACAATAAAACCAAGCTTTGATGGGCCCAGCACCATCCAATGTGTCTACTTGTAGTCACCTTGTGAATAATACATTTAAGTAACTTGACATTCTTGATGCAAAGAGATCAAGCCATCCAAACTTCATGTCAGAGACATTGCGATCCTGGATTCTGTCCCCCAAATTACAGCTGTAAATATAAAGGAAAGATCAGCAGTTGAAGAGATGGTACATTGTTTCATAGAAATTATTGCCATGAAAATATCCATGAATAAAAACAGTAGAGCACAATCACGATGCATTAAATACAGAATAATCTCTGAAAGTGATGTTGCCATACCAATTACTTCGCTGAAGAAATTCTCATCAACCTGCTTGAAGCACCAGCTCTGTTCCCAAGCCCACGGCCAATGTTCACAGCATCAGTCGACCCATCTAGTTTCATAAAATCCCTTCTGGATGCACTGGGCGGAACAAAAGAAGTTGACGGCATTGATGCATTGTTCATATTCTACAGAAACAAAATCTCAAATAGCTGTAATTCCACCAAATTTACAGCACAGTGATTATAGTGACACTAACTAGTAAGAAAAAAACTGTCACCAAATACATAGAATAAGTTGCATCAAAGTACAATATCAGCTATGCATTCTAGCTACATATAGACATATGAAGAGAACATAGAGAAGAAAATACTATGGATCACAAGAATAGACGACTCACATGTTTGTCAAGTGGATTATCAGCAGTTAAATTCCGAGTAAATGATGACCCCAACTGCATATGAGTATCTGGACGAGCAACCTTATTTGATCCTCTGTGATCAGCAACCTCAGCAGAATAAGAGGCACCATTGACCCCTGAAAGTGAAAAAAATGAACATATAAAAATGATGTTTTCTGTAAATACCATATAACAACAGATGAATTTCTAGAATCCAATAGAGCAAACTCTTTCATATCCTAAGCAGATAAGTTTCATGGCATCCCTCTCCATGATCCCCTGTCCACTACAAAACTTGGTCCCTAATTCACTCAGGTGCATCTTCAGTTGAGAATCCAATAAGAAAAAGGCCTAATGGAATGACTCCACATAAAAAAAGGACTAAAAAACATAAAAAAAGTTTTCTAGATTCACTATGGATTGAGTATAAGTTCAACATGAACGAAGAAAAAGGATTAAAAAAGTTCTACTTAGGTGTTAGAATGGTTAACTATAAATTTCTCAGAATCTAATTGAGGTCATTGTATCATTGTTCAGTATTTACTAAGCCATTGCAGTACAGCAGATGAACTTTTAAATCCAGAAATCACACGTTAATGTTGCCATAAAATGAGACCGGCATGATTGTTAAAATAAACTACAAAGAACCTATCAAGGAGAAGTTCACTTTGAGATTTCAAACCCTCATTTCTACTTTTATATTTTTATGCTTAAGCTTAAGCTTATGCCTACAACCAATTCCCATGCAAGTGAATTAAGCATTAATGTGCTCCTTTAAAATGGACTGGTTTGATTTTATTAAGGTGTCTAACATCCCACCAACATCCTCCCCACAACTCCTGCAAAAAGCCAAAGCCCTCTTTCTCACCGCAAAAAAAACAGGAAGCCACAAGATTCAAATATGATGGAAAATTAAACAAGAACAGAATAGCAATCCTTGAGATTTAACCTTTATCCTTATTGAGATCCATTGCCATTGCTCGACTGCTTGTCACTCTAGAATTTGGCTGCAGGTCCTGAAAAATCACACATAAAAGAAAAAATCAAAAGAAGATTAATAAAACACTCCAGAAGCAGAGTGGATTAGTTTACAGAATGATTTGGTGGTAATTTTGGACCAATTCAAAAAAATTAAATAGAAAAATAACCACAAAAAAAGAAAATGAATTACAATCTCAAGAATAAAGGTCTTTGTATGACTCATTATAAATATTTTAAAAAGAGAAGATTCGAATAACTAACAGATGATTGAGGTTGTGGCTTTGGCCTCTGTGTCTGCTTGTACTTCAGGATGGTCCAGTCAAAAACAAAATCAAACTCAAATCCTGCCAGAAATGGGAAAAAAAGTAGATGAAGCCATAGAATATAACTGTCAACTCCGATGGCCCACATGGATGTGACTCTAAAACAAAATGGACTACTCAAGTAATGGACCAACAATTGTTCAGTTATCAGTTTCCAGGATTCGCAGTCCTCAATGACCAACAAACATAATTTCCCTATCATCCCCCCTCCAAACCAAAATTAAAAAGAATTCCTCACAATTTAATTAAACAATTACCTTCCCGAGTAAACAAGTCACGAAAGAGGCGCTTCAGAAATCCATAATCAGGCCGTTGGTCAAAAGTTAATGAGTGGCAATAATGGAAGTAAGAAGCAAACTCCACAGGATGCGACTTGCATAGCACCTCCAGAGAAAAGAAAATGTGATATCAACAGACTATTAAAGATAGAAGGTAGATATTCAAACTATTAAAAGGAACCAAAACAGTATCAGAATTCAATTTTCAAAACCACAACTCTCGAAGCTCTTTTTCTTCTTTCCCATGACAAATGAGCTATCGAAGCATTTAGTAGGTTTCCCAGACTTTTTAAGAAGATGAATCTCTATATATGTTAAGGGAGAAGGAACCATGTTGGGATATCTTGATTCAGGGGAAATGCAAGGAGGTTGGCTTCTTTCAAATAGATAACATGGATTATGGAGTCTTAATTTTTTAGAGAAGTTGGTAATTCCATGAATTTCAGGTTGCTAATATATTTTTTGGGTTTCAGATGAGTGTGCATGTGATATATGACAAGAAATAGGATTTGATGAAAACATTTGAGAAAAAGGTCTCCTTCTGAGGGGCCAGTCTTATTATCATAGGGGGAAAAGGCAAATACCTCCCTCTAAATCCAGGATACAAATTCCAAGTTGATTAATTGCATTTGACCACATACCTCAATTGGAGTTGATAACTTCTTCTCGCATATTTTATCATACTTTTGCTTCTTTGTTGCTGCTTTCAGACCCTGCCAAGGAAGGCTAAACACAGAAACCAATTATCATAAAATCAAAGACCAACTAATCATATCCTGTTAAAACATCACAGCCTCCAAAAATGATCACATAGTAGCATACCTTCCTCTCAAAAAGTATAAAAGAACGTAGCCAATAGACTCCAAATCATCCCGACGGCTTTGCTCTGAGTAGAAAATAAAAGATGAGTATGGAACAAATGGTTCATTTGATATGTCAAACACACTAGCAAAACATCTTTGACTTACCAATTCCTAGATGAGTATTGCAACTTGCATACCTAGCAGTTCCTGTTAAGTTTTTGTTCTCTCTTTTTGAGGGGGGGAAAGGGAGGAGAAAAAGGAGCCTTAGTCAATCATGGTAGATAAATGAAGATTCAGGGGAGGGGGGTTTGCATGATGTGCAAAAACAAAGGCGCTGAGAAAAGGAACACGTAGATGCATGCACATCGTCAACAAAGGCACATATCTTGATGCTAAACAAAATAAAAGACACCTCCGGAATAACAACAAGACAGTAACATCATCTTAAAATAAAACCCTGAAGATAAGAGGCCTAACTCGACTACGCAAAACCAAGCCTTTTCCAACTAAATTTGATGAATAGCTAATATAAACTTTATGAATGAGAAACGCAATGTCCTGACTACCACTTTTGAATGTTATCTAGCAAATACCACACTTGTAACCATTAAACCTGACAACAGAAGCTAAGTCCATAGCTAAACTACAAAGTTTCAAAAATCATAAATAATTCAACCCTCTTTCTCACATGAAAACTGCATTACCATTTTCATTCTCACATTGACACTTAAGAGAAGAGATGTTCAAAACCCACTAGAAATCAAACATGAGCTTGGTTATAAGAATAACTACCTGTAAGTAATATGTTGGTGTGTTGTTGGATCCCTATATCTTTTCGCCAGTCCAAAATCAATGACATAGACCTGGCACGCGCAACAAAATTAAGGGAAATTTATTAACTAACAAAAAAACCCAATAATCATCCACATATAAGCAGTGCACTTAACGCAAAATGCACAAAAAAGAGAGAGCAAACAATTACCTGACTAGCTTTCCTTCCGAGACCCATGAGGAAATTATCCGGTTTAATATCCCTATGCAAAAACCCCTTCACATGCATGTATTCAATCCTCGCAATCTCCATTAAGAAAAAACAAACAACCAACAATCAAAACTCACCATCCAAACCCGAGAAATGCATTCAAATACTATAAAACTGAATCTTATCATTGATCATTACCATCTGATCAGCCAACATTAAGACTGTTTTAAGCGAAAACTTCCTCCCACAGTACACAAACAAGTCCTCGAGACTCGGTCCTAACAAATCAATTACTAACACATTATCTTCTCCATCAACTCCACACCATTTTATATTCGCGATACCACCTGTACAACACAATTTCCACAAATTAAATTACCTAAAATAAATAAAAAAAATAAAATCAACAGTCAAGATTTCCTCATACAAAATTTCTGAAAAATACTTACTTCCTCCGCCAAGAATCTTATACAGTTTGGCTTCGTAGAGTAATTGCGGATGCTTCGTACTCCTATTTTCCTACAAATTGATTACAATTAAAGCTTAATAATTAAAAAAAAATCAAGATCAAAAATCAAAATTAAAAAAAAATCGAGACTTACAATTTTGACAGCAACGATCTCACCAGAGTGAATGTGAGTAGCTGATAAAAAAAACGAAAATCAATCAATCGTAGAGTAAATAGTTAGGGTAAATAATTGGAGAGAATAAAGAAAAAGTAGTACCGAGAAAGATTTCACCGAAGGATCCGCTTCCGATTTTGCGACCTAATTTATACTTCTCTCCTATAATTCTCTCCATTCTCAAGCATCAAAAACAGAAACTTATTTGCTGGAGAGAGCTGATAAGAGACGATAGGAGAGGAGGCGACAAAGCTAACAGAAAACGAGAGAAAATGAGAGAGAGGGTCGCGATGAGGAAGAGGAAGAGGAAGGTGGGGGAGGGTAATTGGTGAACGTTGTTTTATTTTTGTTTTTTGTTTTTTTTGTTATTTTCGAAAACGTGGAAAATGAAATTGGATAAGAATGACAAAATGACATGTCGGTTGCTGTGTAACTGACAACTCGATCGACGACTTAAAAACACGCGACCAACCCCGAGCCCCAACTCCCAAGTGCCAACCCCATTCTCTTTTTTTAAAGATTAAAAGATAATTTTTAGGACTGAACTCGTTGCCCTTGCATTGTTGGGATCTCGGCTTCAATAACATCAATGTTAATTTATTTATGATTATGATTAGCATGTTGAGTTGATCATATCTAATTTATTTGTGTTAGTGTTTGTTATTGTAATGAATGTCTTTTTATTAAAAATAAATTAAAATAATATTTCTTTATAATTTTTTATATTAGGATATCAAAACTATACATGAACTTCTAATAAAATTAATTTAATATTTTTTTATGTAAAAAGCAATTTTAAAAACAGATTTGTTTAAGACATTGAATTATACATATGTTTTTATGAATTAAATGTTAGGTTTTCAAGTGCTTTTATATCATTAATATTTCTTGTGTTAAATTTTTCTTCAAGAGATGTTGCTAAATTTTTCTTTTCATATACTTAAATATATCAATTAAAAAAAACTAACACACATACTTTTATATCATTAAATATTGAAATATTTTGTGAATATAATAATAAATTATTGGTCTTATCATCCAACGTTAAAAAAAAAAGAATACCATATATAAATCAATTATTATTTAGAACCTTTAAGTTTTTTCTAATTTAAGAAGTGAAATTTAGATATTGAAAACGTAATGTACAGAGAGAAAAGGTTGAAGAACTCTTAATACATATTAAGATTAATTTCATATTTAAAAATTTCTTTAACATTTTTACTCACTTAGTTTTCATTGTATTAATTTTTTAGATTGGGTTATTTGAAGCATATTTATGGTTCTATATATTGATTTTTTATGTGCTATATCTGTATTTCATCATTTATAATTATTATTTTTGTTGGGATGCATGAATATTTTTCTACAATAGATATACTAACTAAATTATTTTCTTGGATCATTGAATTTAAATCTAATGTTTTTATGTGTGCTTCCTTTTATGGTGGTTCTATAATTTTATTATTTATTTTGATTCTTTTTTTTTTAGAAATTCTTTGACTCGTTATTGTGTTTTGAGTGTATTTTTATTCATAAATATGATAAATTGATTTTTTAAGTTCAATGAATTGAAATTTAATATTTTACGTTTTTATGTGTGTTTTCTTTATAGTATTTTTATAATTGTACTACTTATTTTGATTTTTTTGTGTGCACACAATTTTTGGAAAAAATTATTAACATGTTTCTTTTTTATTAATTATATATATTTGTGTGCTTTTTCTCTATGATACTAAATGAATCTCTTTTACCACGTATCTAAATATAAAAGATAAATGTTAAAACACCATACCAAGTTTAATTAAAAAGAGAAAACATGAGAAAAACCTTTAATGAAAAACTGTGAATTACAGTTTCTTAACACATGTTTTGCAAAATGTTTTTACTTAGATCAATTGAAAGCTAATATTATAAACTTTGATTTAAGATGTCGTCTACGGGTGATCATTTTTTATACGGTTTGATTTAATTGGTTTTTTTTACGATTTATTTTTTTTGATTATTTTTTTATTTTCTCGGTCTAATTAGTTTTTTAATTATTTTTTTTTCACCTTTAATTTCGTCAATATATTAAGCATTTTCAGGCAAAGGGTCAGGGAAATCTCCAATATTGATGGGGGTGGCAGGGTAAGTTATGGACTATTTATTGATTCTTGATGCTCTGGCTTTCTGGTATTCTTAAATAACGCAGAATTTATCAAAGATATAATGCCTGTTTTCTGTATGAATTATTCAGTAATTGCAAGGATCATTTTTCTCCAAAAAAATTTTTGAAAATTAGGTTTAAATTCTCGACGAATTCCTTCAACCAAAACAAACAATCAAATACATACATTTAAAACTTTCAATGGCACGTTGTGTATATTGTCTGCGTCGAAGTTTATCAATGGAAGTTCCTTGTGTAAAAGTAATAGCTCGTCCCCACATAATTTTTTTTGTAAGGAGCAAATAAATTAGTGTTTTGTTATTCCAATGGCTAAACAACGGACCGTAAAATATTTAACGAAGTTTTTTTTTTTAAAAAAAAAGGAATCCATGAACTTACAATTCTATTTCAAAAAGAGATTGAAATCCAAAATATTGTTTTAATTTCAGAAATATAGAATTGTAAGAGAATAAAGGAAGGTGGGTTTTGGCATTCCTGTGGTGCTTGTGATCTTGTCAACTCCTTCATTCTTCTTGGCTTCTCCCATTTACGTCAAGTCAGAGGCTAAGGCAAGCTGGCTAGCTGAATTTGCTCGAGTTTTGGTGGCCTCCTTTAGAAATACAAGTATCAAATCATCATCCCAAGCCAAAGACGAGAGGTATCAAACCAAGGATTTTAAGAGGACTCCCAAAAGGTCATTGTTCTGTCTTATGTTTCTAAATAAAGCTTGCGTTATTCAAAACGAAGAAAACTTGACCCCAGATGGAAGAGCTTCAGATCCATGGAATCTTAATTTGTGCAGTATATGAAGCAGCAGAAGAACTTAAAGCGCTAATCAAGGTAATCCCAATATGGTCAACAGGAGTCTTGATGTCTACAAATGTACTTCAACACTCTTTTATAGCACTCCAGGCATCAACTGTGGACCGATCGACTTCATTTCAGTTATATATTTTCTCATCCCTCTAGCATAAAAAATGAGGAGAAAGCCAATTCGTCTCAGCTTAAAACAAAGAATAGGAATTGGCATTCTATCGTCTTCTACTGCCATGCATGGCAGCATTGGAAATTATAGAGAGTGTCTGGCAAAAAACCGCAATCAAAGGAAGGATTTTCAGACGACCCTAATATTGCCGTGCTACACATGTCAGCAATGTGGTTGTTGCTAAATTTTTTTCATAAATGAGTTTCCTGTTCAGAACGAGTTCTTCTATACTGAGTTGCCTAAAAGCATGTCTGGTGTAGCCTCCAATCTGTTTGAGATGGGACTGTCTGCCGCAAAATTGGTAGCGAGCTTGATAGTAACTATTGTCCGCAACTTCATGCATCAAGGGAGAAGATCAGGAAAGTTGGTTTGCAAGCAACAACAAGGGGCATTATGAATGCAATCATTGGCTCCTTGCTGGTTTGAGTTTTTGGTTAACTTCATATATTTTCTTGGTTGTAGCAAGGCTTATGGTCCTTGTAAGTGAGAGGATGGAAGCAATGATGCAGATGAAGGGGAAGTCTTGACAGGTGAGGATTGGTAGTTAAAAGTGAGGGAATTGTGTTCAATATTATCATGACTTTTAGCTGGATCTTCATACATATTTGTCCATGAGAACACAAACAATTTGAAAGAAACTCAAAGGTCTT
>Ga0325404_1001906_pt1 | contig 22156 bp, 9 predicted proteins | sample PopdelMetagenome_18_FD_205664 | JGI IMG/M metagenome (GOLD analysis project Ga0325404, IMG submission 205664) | Populus deltoides microbial communities from Bellville, Georgia, United States - Xylem-Control-R1 | ecosystem: Host-associated > Plants > Phyllosphere > Stem > Wood/Secondary xylem...
CAAACTCGACGGGTTGAAACTCTTTGAGTGATTCTACTACCAACCCACCTCGAAAAGGGGGGAAATTGAGCTCTTACAAATTCTTGAAGCACTGCACTGTGTACCGTTTATTCTAGTAGATTGAGTTATCTAGTAGATTGTTGCGATGTCGCGGTCGCATAAATTAATTACCCGAACTTTAAATACAACACACAAGATAGTATAAAGCAAGCAAGAGGTCGATCCCATGAGAAAGGTTCAAGTCAGATTTTTATGCTAGATGATATACAATTTGGGGGGAGTTGGACGTTATATAGGCTAAAGCAAAAGAAAACAGAAAACTATCAAATAAAATTTAATAAAATCAAAAAATTATCAAGAGAACAAATCTTGGTCGCGAACACACATCCACCTACAAAAATCAGAACTGATCATGGAAACGAAACATCAATTTATATTCTGAATATTTATCTTTTCTTAACATTGGTTAGTTAACGGATCCGCTGTATAACTAACCCTAACCATCAAACAACCACAGTGTCCGCACTAGTAATTTAATTCAATTACAGCCTTAAGAACTAGATAAGTTGATTAATCAAGAAAACATAACTATCCGCAGTCTATATTTGATTTGATTGAATGTTCTTCCTAAGATTAATAATGTAGATCCACCACAATTATTAAACTCAGTTGCTTCACAAGTTCATATATCACAACTCCGGTTTTGATATCAAACTTAGCAATGGATTGTCTACAATAATAACTTAGAGTCCGCTCTAACAATTAAAATAAACAATCATGAAAAAAATAAGCATAGAAGAACAAACATATTCATCATATAAACAGAAAAGAAAAGGTAAAATAAATCTCACAGTTTTTGAAATCCGAAGGTTTCCGTGTCCTTGCAGCAACAAAAAAAGTTTTTTGCCTTACATGTTTGTTGAACAACTAATCAAAAAGAAGGAAGAATGCATAATTCCGAGTTTCTTAGAGGAGGGGGGCGTTTTTTTCCTCTTGGCTGGTTGTCCCCCTTCTCTTCTCTCATTCTTTTTATATCCTAGGAAACCCTAGTCTCTATTTTACAAAATAGTCCTCCCTTGAGTACTTCAATAACTATTTTCCTAAAAAATAAGAAATAGTCTTGCATGAAATCTTCAAACTTTGACTTAAAGGAACTAAATTGCTGAAATAAAAACTTGGATATCGGTTTAGATGCTTCGAAATGTAATTTGGACTCGTTTCTTCACGAAACCTGTTTGCTGGCAGAATTCAATTGTCATCTTTGAAAAATCATATCTCCCTCATATAACATCATGTTTGGCTGAAATTTGGAGCGTTTATAGGCCTTTGAGTCAGGAATCCAAAACAATTAATTTTGCATCAATTGGACTTCTGTAGCTCCAGATATTCAAGTCGTAATGGTTGAAGGTCAACACTGGCAGATTGCGAGATTTGACTTTGAAGGGTGCGATTTTCATGCTCTTCCTTATTTTATTTTCTTGCCTTAGATGTTCAAAAATTTATGGATGTTAGCTTTTTAATGCCACTTGAATCACTTCATTTCAACCTCTAAAGCTCATGCTCTGCACAAAACATAGACTGGATGTCAAATCTACCAATTATCTCCAATTTACTCCTTTTTTGCATCTTTCATCCAAAAGTGCCTTCAAAACATAGTTTTGAAACCCGACCCGGTCATCGACCCGGTCAAGTGACGGGTCACGGGTCAGATGGGTTGACCCGGATCACCCAAAAACAACACCTATAAAAAAACATCAGAAAGAGTTTGTTAAGTAAATATTCAGTCCCATGATGTGCCAATTCAATCAATTCAAATTCAGTAATAAGGAATGAAGTGGCAAAAATCGGTTGAGAATCTTCGTTAAATCATCTGTAGAAAATAAACAGTAATGCCACTAGATATATTAAATACAGCTTGATGATGGCAGCACAAGATACACCATTAAATGAGTGGTTAAATCAGCACCATAACTATAATGTTATCTTTAGTAGCACAACAAGCTTACCTTATTTTCATCACCAGCACAGACATCTTTTTGCTCAATGGAACCAGAGATTTCTTGGCATATGGAACCAACAATATCGCTGTAATCATCTAAAGATACACTCAAAGATTTCACTACCTGTATCAAGTAAGGTTTAACCTTCGTAGCACAGGTTTCAAGTACTTTCTCTCCCAACTTTTGGGCAACAGGTAGAGCTTCCTACAAAACAGTAAAAGCCGGAATTCATCACAAAATATAACATTAAGCATTACATATGTTGCCATTTTGCAGATTTAAATAAATCAAACAATTAACTCAAAAAACCCCCACATTACCTACATTACTACAGCAAGACCAAAAGTAATCCTTATATCAATGCCAAATGAATTCCAATGTGACCTCTAAAAATGCTACGTCACCCAAAGCCTCAAGGGCCAGACAACCACGATCATGCATATGAGACACAGAAGACAATCAAGCAAAAAGGGAAAGGGAGAAGCATATTTGAGTATAATATTTCTTGCGAAAAACATATAATCTTTAGGGTTATTTTCAGGGCACATAGCTAAAGGAAGCAACTGAAATTACAAGACGAAAAGGAGCAACTGAAATTCAAAAAGACAAAAGGAAGCCACTAAAATCAACAAGACACTGCACTTTCTCCGCGGCCACTATCGACACCTAACACTTCATTCCTTATTACTGAGCAGAGGACGTCTCTTTTTGGCGTCTCTGTTCTTCTTCCTTCTTATTCTTTAATTCCTTCTTCAGTGCACTACAAGAGTAGCAACATACCCAAAAGCCACAATCAATCCATCACTGAAAAAAAATAGAAAACAGAATTTTCAGTAAAAACAAATGAGAGAGAGACTAACTTTTTGCTTATGGTTTTCTCACAGGGAGCAGAAGAGTCGGTCTCCTTCATTGTTAAATCAGAAAGAGACAAGGCACGCAGTTCAGCTGTTCGATACCCAAGGTTTGTAAATTGTAACTGATATTGCTTCGTTGTTCTTCATTTTCCAGTTTTCAGCGTTTTGGCCTTTTAAAAGGCCAAAACAACGTCGTTTAATAGCTGTCAAATTTAAAAAAAAAATTGACCGGGTCTCACCCGGGTTTGACCGGGTGGATCGCGTCCTGGGTGGATCGGGTCCCGAGTCGACCCGCTGGATCGACCGGGTTTCTCTGGGCTAATTTCCAAGCTAGTTTTTGCCTCCACCCGGACCGGTCCCAGGCCCGGGTCGGCCGGGTCTCAGGTTGACTGGCCGGGCCGGTCCAGGTTTTAAAGCTCTGCTTCAAAACATAAAACAAAGAATATCAAGGCATTTTATATAAAAAAAAATAGGCAAAATATTAGTTAAATATAGGTGAAAGTATCAAATAATATGGTTGCATCATGGATTTATTTACAATAAATTCACAAACATTGTACTAGGTAGTGAAAAAGAAGCAAGATCATTATTTTGTGACCTAAACTGGGCTTACTGCATGTATATTGCGAAATCAAACAGCAAGGAATTCAGAAATTTACAGCTTTCCTGTTGATGATCTAACAGTAATACTAGCTCAGAGCATTAATTATCAGTAATGATGCAGTTATTTTCAGTTCATAGGAGACACTTAACAATGAAAAAACTATATCACTGCCCATTTGTTGAGAAATTTCAGAGCCAACTAGAGACAATACAGTGCATTTTATGGATGATCAAGAAGATTAACTATTCACAAGCAAGGAAAAAAAACGATAGTAACAACATATATCATATCAAATGAGAGCAACGTGTGTGTTTTGCCAAGCAGTAATTGAAATGAGTAGCCAAACTTGTTAAAATTATTTTGGGTGGGGAATTTTAAGTTATCAACCACTATAAGAATATACTGAAGGGGTTAAACGTATTAGAGAATTATATAAATCATATTGTGTGATCTTATCTAACAGTTTAAACTATTAGATTAAGATGATTTTTTAATATGGTATCAGAGTTTTAATGACCAAGTGGTTACGAGCTCGAATCTCACCATCTTTTTATTTGATAAAAATTAAGCACGAGGTAGTGTGGGTCTGTGTAAGTTTCTTGAGGGGGGTGTTAGAGAATTGTATAAAACATATTTTGAGACCTCACCTTAAGCTATTGAATCAAGATGGTTCTTTAATAAAATTATGTTAAACTCACACTAGGCACTTGGATTTGGAGGGTGAGGGGATATGAAGAAAGAAAAATGAAAAGTTATATAATTAAAAAGAAAAAAAGGGTTTATATATCATTTTTCTTTGTTTTCGCAATCCTGAAGAAAACTTAAGGATAACATATATAGAAAAATTTTATTGAAGCTATCCCAAATCAATCACGGCTAGAAGATTTGTTTTAAAACTATAGTTAATTAATATATTTGAGCTCAAATTAAAAATAGATCTACTCATTATTAAAGTTAAAGTTTTATTGAAAAAAATTTTTTTCAACAAAAATTCTTTATCATAGAATATTAATATGATTAAAATAAATTGTAGGTAAATAACAAATTAATCTCAAACAATCTTTGATAAATATGTTTTTGTGAAACTCAAAATTTTTTATTCCACGTTAGATAAATACAAGATTTTCTTATAGTTTATATAGTGAAAAGTTGAAGAATCATAAATAAACCTAAAAAAGTTGGATTTGGGTTTAAGCCACATACGCGTGCTTGTTTGGCTCAGGCTCGAACCTGGACATGAACTTTGGGTCTCAGAGACTGGGTTTGGGTTTGTTTTTTTATCAAACTATTTTGGACTTGAATTCAAGTTTGTTATAAAATAATTATTTGGCTTATGAATAATTTTTTTCTTGTCATCCCTTTTATTTATTTAGCCCTTTTATTTATTTAGCCCATAGATAACGAGTCTAAACAGTTATCTTCTTTAACCTAAACAATTTTATTTATACACAAAACATTGAATTTTAAAGCCAAAAATATATTAGGTTAATTTCATTTTTATGACAAATAATTACAGTAAAATGGCAGAAATTAATTATAATAATTACCCGAATTAGTTCTATACTAGTTTTGGTTTCAAAATGTACTATAAATGAGGCTAGAGGAAGAGTGTTTTACATAGTTTTTCAAGCTCTTCTTTACCTTAGTTTTCAATGTTTCTTTCCTAAGATTTAAGCTTTGTTTTTCCATTTTATTTTCCTTTTGCTCTAGAGCTTAGTTTTGTTATTGTGGAGAGATTTTGAGTTATATTTTCTAGAGTTCTTGAACCTTATTTAGTAGTACAATTAAATAAGGTGGTGATATTGAAATTCTGGTAGGTTGATAACAATCATTCTATTTGTATTAAAAGATGAGTAATAAATAAAGTACTGAAATATTTAAGGTACAACTTGGATTATGAGTTGTACTATATTGGTTACCTGGCATACCAAAAAAATATAGTGATGCCAATTGAATATCTAATACTAGGAATTAGAAAACCCACTAATGGATGTCTTTACACTCAGTAGAGTAGCTATTTATGGAAATCCTCTAAAAAAACATATATTGCAAGATTCATGATGAAATCAAAGTTTATTGCTCTTAATAAAGATGGATAAAGAGCCAAGTGGCTTCAGAACTTCTTGGAGTATATTCCATGTTGTTCAAAATTAGTGCTTGTGATTTGTGTACATTACGACAGTAAATCAAAAATTGAGAGGGAACAGGGTAACAGGTATAATGATAAGTCAAGAAATATGCATAATGAACATAATATCATTGGATACTTGCTCTTTAATATGATTATTTACATTAACCATGTAAAGTCGGCAAAATAATGTGGATTTGGTAACTAAAGATATGACGAGAGAGCTTGTGTATACTTCATCAAGAGGAATGTACTTAAAGCCTTTAAGTATGAAAGAATATAATGATGGTAAATCTACCTAGATGACTAGATATCCCAAGATATAGGTTCAAAATATTGGATAAAAACAAGATTTTCTTGTAATTTATACAATGCAAAGTTGAAAAGTCATAATAAGCTTAAGAAAAGCGGTTTAAGGCTTAAGCCACAAACACGTCCACTTGTTCAGCTCAACTCAGGTTCAAGTATGGGTTTAGGCATAGACATGAAGTCGAGCTTTATGCCTTGGGTTTCAGGTCCTAGAGATTGAGAATTGGGTTTGGGCCAAGATTTGAGTTTGAGTATTTTTCCAACTTAATTTAGACTTGGATTTGGGTTTATTATAAAATAATTTTGTGACCTATAAAAAAATATATTTGTCAGCTTATTTATTTATTCGACTCATGAATAAGGATTATGAACAATTATCTTTTTTAACTTGAATAATTTTATCTAAAAATTTAAAAAAATGAATTGTAAAGCCCAAAAAAAAACTATTAGGTTGATTTTTTTATGACAGATAATTAAAACAAAATGATAAGAATTAATTCTGGTGATTCTACATCATCTTTTGTTCCAAAGTTCACTATAAAAAGAGGTTAAAGGAAGAGTGTTTTATATAATTTTTCAAACTCTTCTTCACCTTAAGGTTCCAAATTTCTTTACTAGGATTTAAGCTATGTTTTTTTATTTGTTTTTCTTCGGCTTTATAGCTCAGTTGTGTTATTCTAGAAAAACATTGAGTTATAATTCCAAGAGTTCATGAACCTTATTTAGTAATGCACTTAAAAAGAATGTGTTGAAATATTGAGAGGTTGACTATTATACACGAAGAGATGAGCAACAAAGTTTCAAAAATAAATGATTAATCATTAACAACAACATATTTTCATCTAAATTTTATTCTAAGTTTTTCAACAAGTAAAAACATTTACATTGTTTTTGAGTTTAATTATAATAATTATCTTTATATATTACAATATACATTGTATTATCTTTGATATTTCATCAGTAATTCTACATATTCAATTAAATGCTCAGAATGCATATTAGGTTTTAGTTTTAATCACTCTTGCATGTTTATGTTCTTTACCTTATTTTTGCATGCAATATAAATTAAACATTTATATCCTATAATAAGTTTTGATAGCAATGACAAAAATACAATGTGTGTAAAAAATATTATATTTCTGTAGATTGAAAAATAAAAACTACATAAACAGGTGGGTGCTAGTTCGAGGTGTCATGGTCTAACTGAGTTCTTATCAAAAATATAATTTCAGTAAATCTTAACAATAATTATTTTATATCATGGTCTTAAGATATTTGTTTTTTGAAAATTGTATATCAAACATTATTTATATACATTAGCCAGTCATATACATTAGACATAACTTGTGACTAAACTTGTAAATTAATCCATTTGTCTTGATATATTAGAACTATTTTCTAATATGTCTCGGAACCTCAATCTATCAACTCTTAAATATTTACATATTTTCTAATGGGTCTTTTTATTAAAATTTATAGTATGAATAACTTCAAAATACAAAGAGAAAACTTAATTCAAACAAACCAAAAAAAAAAGAATTGCTATTGAAAAAACTAGAAAAAATTGAAAGTATATATTGAGAAAAAAGAAATAAAATCCTGAAACTATTTTACTTTTTTTTGTTATTTTTTCAGATAATTTTTTTTTTTGTATGTGTGTATGTGTTTTGAGAGCTATTAATTTATTCAAGAAAGATGAAACAATAATTTAAAACGTAGTAAATAACTAACTTTAAAATTCAAGTACACCACGGGTAGGATTCCAAATTAATTTTTAACACAGTACAAAAAGTACCAATGTTATAAAAGCATTTTATTGTATCATAGTTTTTTAATTGAGAAATGTGAAGATGTTATTTGTGTTTAATAAAATAAATTTAAAAAAATAGATGAATCAATCAGCTATGAAAGAATTGTTAATATGAATTAAATACTAAATTGTTAGGCCAATATTTTTTCTAAGAGCAAAAGATAGATGAATATTCAAATATTTAACATCCACTTTTATTTTAAATGTATGCCTTTTATATTTTTTATATTAGATGATTTTTTTCTCACCAAGAACAAATATTTTAAAAAAAATACATCATATAGTGACATGCATGACGTCGAATGACGGATCTGCTTCCTAAAATTAAAGGGGTTTTTGATTTAATCATAAAGTTATGATTTGAGAGAGTTGTCACCTAGTATCATGGTTATTAGAAAACCTATGGTCTACAAGAGTTTGAGTAAGGAGACTAGTTTTGTAAGGAGAAGACGCATCATCCCCAGTACACCATACCTAAAGTAAGTTGCATTGTTGTTTGATTGTGAATTTAAGTCATATTTCTATCTGTTGATTTCATCTAAGGTTAAAGGAATATCACTTTTTGTGAGGAAGTCTCTATCTCATCAGGTTAAATCATAACCGTTCTAAGCCCTCTAATTTTATCATCGCATGTATTTTCTATTTTGTATCTTTAATACCTGAGGGTATACTTTATATTGTAATTTTATACCCTTAAATCCTAAAGTTTACAACTAAATCCTACACTTAGAATATTAATTAAACAAAATAATTGATGTGGGAGTTTTGGTATTTTGTTCAAATCTTAAGGGATAATTATAAACCAGTTATGATACCCATTTTATATTAAAACAAAAACATGATAAAAATGCGATTTGTTTTAGAAAATATGCATGAAAGACTTTTAGGATTTGATCATATGCACTGAGGATTTGTTTTGGATTTCTTTTGAAATTTTAGAGAAAAATCAAGTATTTTTAATACCGGATCCGTATCTTATCGTGTAAGTCTACAATCCAATATTAAATAAAATTCTTGAAGAATAAAAAATATTTTTTTATTTTCTGAAATAATAGAATTTTTTTTAATTGTTGAAATTTTTTTAAAAGAAAAATCATGTATTTTTAATACCAGGTTCATAGTTTACAGTATATGTCTACAACCCGATATTATGCAAAATTATTGGAAAAATACGCTAGAGACCCACAAATAATTCCAAAATGGTCCCTGAATTTTCTCATAATGTTTGAGGTTTTCTAAGTGTATGTTTGGTTATACACACAAATTAAAACTAAAGAGAAATTTCTTAAGGCCCTTAGCCTAAAGCCAAAGGCATTAAAAATTCCTTAAAAGTATGTTTAGCAAATGTGATCTAAGAACCCAAACAAGACCTTATTTCTTAAGGAAAAAAGAGGTGTGCCAAACACAATCTTAGGTCTGAATTAGGCTTGGCCTAACCACATAAGTTGGGCCTATTGAGCCCCTAGTCTAAAGTCCACATGTACAGGCTGAGCTTAAGCCTAACCCAACAAACTTCTTTCTTTTTCTTTTTTTTATAAGTGTTTTGGCTTGAATTTAAAATTAAAAAATATATCATAGAATATATATATATATATATAAATGAATGTACATGTACATGTACATATATATGATCATAAAAGGAGGTTCATTCCAAATGGAAAACTAAGCATGTATGAACATATGTAAATATGTAGATTGAAATTTTGATGAGTAAATTATTATCATAGTAACAATTAAGCTATAGTTACAACTATAAGTTGGGTTTGGGTTTTAGTTATGATTGTATCTGTGAAAACCTGCTAAATTATAATCTGAGTAAAATAAATAAAGTACCGAATAAATTAAATAAAAGGATTTCAAGTATTGTAATTGGATACAATAAAATAAAATATAAGATGTTAAAGTGAGAATTAAGTCAAAAGAAGAGTTGAGTGATAAAAATAGAAATGAGAAGAAATGAGGGTCAATGTGTAAATAAGTAAACGTTAGACTATAAATGCTCTCTTTTTTCTCTTTTAGCCGTGAGCTTTAAACAAAGAGAGGGGGAAGAATTGTGTGATCTTTGTACTTCAATTCTCATTAATTTCACTAATTAAAGTGAGTAATTAGAGTGGTTAACTTAATTAAACATCAAGAGGGGGTTAATTTTAAGGTGGTGAGTGCATTGAAGGAAGGATTTCAAGCTAGGGTTTAAAGAGGGAGAAGAAAAAAACTTGATTTTTCTTGCATTCTTTCCTTAAATCCTTATCAAAGTGAGGTAAATAACATGCTCCAAATGATTAATTCCTTTAATTTTATGTTTAATGAAGGATTATGCAAAATTATGATTATGTGAAATTGTGAATTTATGTTATAATTTATAGAAATGATGCAAATTATGTTTGAACCATGTTAGAAAGCATGAATTATGATTGGGTAAGTGTTTAATTTTAAGTAAAAGAAACAAAAATTATTTTTCTTCATTTTAATTGAATATTTGGCCAAAAGAGGAATAATTTAGGAGATTTGAGGTTTAATATAATTGTTTGGAAAATATAGGAAGATGAAGGTTTATAAGTTATATGAATGGAGTAAGAATTTTTCAAAGAGAAAAGAAAAATCTTCACTTCCTTCCCTAGATTGTTTTTAGCTAAATAAAGAAGAAAAATTAGAGAATGGAGTTTAAATGATATTATTGAGGAGTTTTTGGCTAAATGGAAAAGAAAAATTAGAGAATGGAGTTTGAATAATATTATTGAGGAATCTTATCAAATTGAAGAAAATTGATGTTGATAGGTTATATTGTATAGGGACTTTTGTGAAAAAAAATAAGTCAATGTTTCACAAAGGAGGGTTTTGTCCTCCTTGAATTAAAAGTCAATTAAACTTAATTAAGGGTGTTAGATTTAATCAAAGAATATATAATGGGTATTAGAATTTTTACCGGTTCAAATGAATGAACAATGACAAAGTAATTTTTGTTGGTACAGAGGAGGCCGCGGGACCTAATCAGCAACAAGGGACATCTTCACGTGCACAGACACCAGGTAGGTGTTCGACACCTTGGAGTAATTAATTAGTTCATTTTTTTATTGTAGAATGAATTTTTATAGATTGCAAATTCTAGTGCTGGTTACTAGAAATAATGCCCTGGTGAATGGGCAAGCCTTGAAAAAATATTTCCTGGTTACTGGAAATAATGCCTTGGTGAATGGGCAAGCCTTGAAAAATTATTTTCTGGTTACTGGAAATAATGCCCTGGTAAATGGGCAGTTACTGGAAATAATGTCCTGTTGAATGGGCAAGCCTTGAAGATCATTTCCTGATTACTGAAATTTATGTCTGGTTGAATGGCCATGTTAAGAAAATTAATTTACAAATTAATAGGATAATCACTCGATGTAAAATAGATTAATTGTAAAACTTTGAAGTTAAATATGCTAGTTTGTGGGAGACACTCTTGATATTTTTATTTTAGTAGATTTATCCCTATGTTTAAAAGAGAATTTATGAAATTAGAAACTTCAAAAGAAAATAAGACAATTTATTCTATGATATGAAAGTCACTTTAATGTATATGAATAATTAGTCCTTAATCAATTACTTATTGAAATGTGCAATTTTTTTAATCATGTTTCATGCGATAATGTTTTTAGGTACATCGCACCCTCGATCTGGAAAGTAGATGCTTGGATAAATAATTTTGTTATGTGATTAATGTAATTGGAAGAACTAATATTTTGTTGTAATATACTTCCATATCTAAAAATATAATGTTTAACTTATTATCTTGTTTATGATGTAATTTATAATGTTATTATTATTATTAAATTGAATTATGGTTGGTTGTGTATATATTTGAACACAAATACATAAAAAAAAAAAAAAGACGATGCATGTTAAGAATTTATTGGTTTTATTATAGTGTTCTATAGAAAATAGAATTATGATATTGAAATATGCTTGAGTTTTGAAGTCTAAATGATGGGACGAATATTGGATTGATGTTACAGGTTGAGAAATGATTGAGTCGATAACTTGATAACTAAAGAATACAAAGGAAACTCTGTCAAAAATATATATATATATTTTTTGGTAACTACGAATATATATATTATATTTTGAGTTTACAATTTGAGACTGTTACAATTGGTATCAGAGCCCTGGCTTGGGTTCAGGAATGGAAAAAAAAACAAAAAAAGTGGGTTTAATAAATTTTTTACTTGTACCAGGATGATTCGCACAAGGAAGGGTACAATGATTGGAGAAGGGTTTGAGGAGAGACAATGAGAGGATCTATTGGAGGATACTGCCTCTCATATGCCCCTAGAGCCTCAGCAGTCAAGAGTGGAAGAGTCGACTAGACTCATTCGTGACACCGACATGAGACAAACTGAGGGGTTACAACTCGAGGGTTCAGACCAGCAGAGACAAGAAGTCGTGCCTCCAGCTATGGCTCCAACGACGACTCCAGCACCTGCAGTGGTTCCTACACTACATGTCGACCCTTTGTTCATAGTTCAGATAGTGAGAGCAGTGATTGAGGCAATGTCTGGTGCCTCGGCCCCGACAATCCCAATAGCTCCGGCAGTACAAGCAGCTCCAGCGCCTACGACAAAAGTTGAGAATGTGGTCACATTAGTGCGGATTGTAAAAAGCATAAGAGAACTTGGGTGCGAGCCCTTTTTAGGTGAACCAGACGCCGAGATTGCAGGAAGATGGCTTCGCACAATTAAGGATACTCTAGATCAGATGCATGTAACAGAGGGCTTGCGAGTAAACTGTACCGCTCATTTGCTTTCTGATAGGGTACGGTCCTGGTGGGATACAGTGAGATCGAGGAGACCCGCAGGATCCTAAACTTGGGCTGAGTTTAAAACGCAGTTTGAACATCAGTTTTACTCCTCCTATCATCGAAAAATTAAGGAACAGGAGTTTCTGGCCCTAAGGCAAGGAGACATGTCAGTACTTGATTATGAGAGGAGGTTTCATGGCCTCTCCATGTTTGCCTCGCATTATGTCCCTGGTAAGCAATATAGGGTGGAAAGGTTGAGGGATGGATTGCGGCAAGAGTTGAGACAAGGGTTGATTGCATTTAAGTTCGAGACCACTAGAGATCTTGTTGAAGCAGCAGAGGCCCTGGAAGCTTGAATTAAAAAGGGCCAACAAGGCCAGCATGGTTTAGGTAAACGAAAGGATACAGAGTACACCCATAACAGACCCTCTTTCTAAAAAAAAAGGGAAAGGACAGTACAGCCAGTTTAAAAAAATGGGAGGTACATCCGTTGCATCAGTTCAGATTACTGAGGTGGGGTCGACAAGAGGACAGCCAAATCTTAAGGGTAATTTTTCTAGAGGAGTGTCAAAGAAGAGAATGATCACTTATCCCTTGTGTGTTCACTGTGGGCAAAGGCATCCAGGGGACTGTTCTGCAACACCAGGGCAGTGTTATACATGCCGAGGGGAGCACGTATGGAGGGACTGCCCGCACTTAGGCCGAGGCTGTTATTATTGCGGGGGTTAAGGGCACTTCCGAAGAGATTGCCCCCGTAGGACTAAAATCACCCAAAATCAGCAGCAAGCTTAGAGTTAGCAGCAGTCCATTACCGTGAATAGACCAACCAGACAGGTTTTGTCAGGGACCAGTGGTAGTAGGAGCCGAACTCATGCCCAGGGTGACAGAATACAGGGGGGGCGAACCCAAAGTAGAGTATACTACATGACCCAGGAGAAGACCAGGGCTGTTTCTGATGTAGTGGCAGGTACATTGCAGTTAAATTCTCTGTTAGTTCATGTATTGTTTGATTTGGGTGCCACACACTCATTTGTTGCAAATAAACTTGTGGGGGGATTAAGGAAAAATCCTTGTAGAATAGAAAATGGGTTTATTATAAGCACTCTATTAATTGAAACTGTGAATGTTGATCATATATATAAGGGGGTCTAAATTAATATAGGTGGTTGTGAATTAAAAGTAGATTTATTACCACTAGAATTACATGATTTTGATGTCATCTTGGGAATGGACTGGCTAAGTATGAATAAAGCTCAAATGGACTGTTTCACAAAAACAGTAACTCTTCAAAGGCCCAATGGTAAGAAGATAGTGTTTAGGGGGGGAGAAATGTCATCCCAAACTGTATTATCTCAGCTATGGCTACTAGAAAATGATAAAAAAAAGGGTGTGAGGCTTACCTTACCTATGTCTTAGAGACCAAAATGGGAGATATTCAAGTGTCAAATGTTCCAATAGTAAGGGAATTTCCTGATGTATTTCCGGATGAACTGTCGGGAGTCCCCCCGGAGATAGAAGTGGAGGTCACTATTGATGTACTACCTGGTACGTCTCCGATAGCCCAATCACTGTATAGGATGGCGCCAGCCGAGTTGGCCAAACTGAAGATCCAACTACAGGAATTACTAAATAAAGGGTTTATTCGTCCAAGTAATTCACCTTGGGGAGCTCCTATGCTATTTGTGAAGAAAAAGGACGGGACCCTTCGACTTTGTATAGATTATAAGTAGTTGAACAGAGTAACAATAAAGAATAAATATCCGCTCCCGCAGATAGATGATTTATTTGATTAGCTAAAGGGGGCAAGAGTGTTTTCGAAAATAGATCTGAGGTCGGGATACTATCAGTTGAGGATTAAAGAACTAGATGTAACAAAAACCGCATTCAGAACTCAGCATGGACATTACGAGTTCTTAGTAATGCCATTTGGGCTAACAAATGCACCAGTTGTGTTCATGGATTTGATGAACAGGTTCTTCCAACCATACTTAGACAAATTTATGGTGGTATTCATAAACAACATCTTAGTTTATTCAAAGTCATATTTAGAGCATGAACAACATCTGAGGCAAATATTGATGACCTTAAGGGAGCATCGACTATATGCCAAACTTAGCAAGTGTGAATTCTGGCTAAAGGAAGTGATTTTTCTAGGACATATTATATCGGCTGAAGGAATATCGGTGGATCCTAGAAAAGTTGAAGCAGTATTGAAATGGGAAAGACCTACCAATATCACCGAAATTCATAATTTTCTTGGATTAGCAGGGTACTATCGAAGATTTATTGAGGGATTTTCTACCATAGCTATTCCCATGACTCGGTTGACTCAAAAAGAGATAAAGTGGGAGTGGACTCAGGAATGCGAAGAAAGCTTTCAAGAACTGAAAAAAAGACTCACTACTGTATCGGTGTTAACACTCCCATCAGGAACTGAAGGATTAGTGGTCTATAGTGATGCATCGAAGAAGGGACTAGGGTATGTGTTGATGCAACACAGTAAAGTAATTGCGTATGCCTCAAGACAGTTAAAGGCTCACGAGATCAATTACTTGGTGCATGATTTAGAATTAGCCGCTGTGGTGTTTGCCTTAAGAGTATGGAGGCACTATTTATATGGGTCTCGGGTTTAGATATTCACGAATCATAAGAGTTTAAGGTATCTAATGACGTAGAAGGAATTGAATATGCGACAAAGACGCTGGGTGGAATTGATAAAAGATTATGATTGTATAATCGATTATCATCTGGGGAGAGCAAATGTAGTCACAGATGCTCTTAGTCGCAAGGTCAAGACAGTCGATGCTCAGTGGGAGGATTGGGATGAAAAAGAATTGCTATAATTAAGAAAGATTGACCCTCAAGTAGATGTGGGACCGGATGAGTCATTAGTGGCCCAATTAAGAGTAAGGTCAACACTCCGGGACAAGGTACTAGAAGCTCAGCAAGAAGATCTGGAAGTTTGTAAGATAAGAGAAAAGGTGAGGTCAGGAATCGAGACGTCATTTCAAATTCAGAAAGATAGAATGGTGGTCCTTGGAAGACGAATGTACTTACCAGATGATCAACTGCTAAAAAGGGAAGTTTTACAGGAGGCCTACAAGTCTAGTTTTGCAACACACCCTAGAAGTATTAAAATGTATCGGGATTTAAAAGATTTTTATTGGTGCCCGAATATGAAGAAAGAAGTGGCTAAATATGTGGCAAAGTGTGGGATTTGCCAACAAGTAAAAGTGGAACATCAAAAACCAGCTAGGTTTTTACAACCATTATTGATACCTGAGTGGAAGTGGGAAAATATCACGATGAACTTTGAATCTGGATTATCGAGAGGAAAAGGAGGAAGCAATGCTATTTGGGTCATTGTGGACCGATTAACTAAATCTACACTCTTTTTAGCAATGAAAATGACAAACTCAGTGGAGAAATTGACAAAATTGTACGTGGATGAAGTTGTAAGGTTACACAGTGTGCTAGTGTCAATAGTTTCAAATCGAGATCCAAGGTTTACCTCTCAATTATGGCCAAGTGTTCAACAGGCTCTCGGAACGAGGTTGAATTTAAGCACAACTTTTCATCCTCAGACTGATGGTCAATCTGAGAGAACTATTCAAATATTAGAGGATTTACTAAGAGCCTGTATATTGGAGTTTGGAGGAAATTGGGAAGATCATCTACCGTTAGTAGAATTCACTTACAACAACAGCTACCAGGCTACAATAGGAATGGCTCCCTATGAAGACTTATACGGTAGAAGATGTCGGACGCCGATATGCTGGGAAGAAGTAGGGGATATACAACTAATTGGACCAGAGCTGGTACAGATTACCTCTAAGAAGATAAAGATCATAAAAAATAGAATGAAAGCAGCTCAGGATAGGCAGAAGAGTTATGCGGATAATAGGAGAAGACCCCTAGAGTTTGAAATTGGTGACGAAGTATTTTTGAAAGTCGCCCCGTGGAAACAGGTGTTAAGATTTGGCTTGAAAGAGAAATTGATGCCGAGGTACGTTGGGCCTTTTGAGGTCACCAAAAGGATTGGGCCCGTGGCTTACAGATTGGCTCTACCTCCACATCTGGCCAAAATCCATGATGTGTTTCATGTCTCTCTGTTAAGAAAGGCTAAAGTGGATCCATCTCGAGTCTTGCCTCAAATTCCTCTGGAAATTAATGAGAATTTAACATTGGAAATGAAGCCGGTGAAAGTCTTAGATTACAGTGTGAAGGAATTGAGAAATAAGAAGATTCCAATTATCAAGATATTGTGGAGGAATTCCCAAATCGAGGAGGTGACTTGGGAAAGAGAATCTCAAATGAGATAGAAACACCCCGAATTACTTCTAGATTCAGGTACGAGGTTCAATTTTAAGAATTATGGTTGGTTGTGTATATATTTGAGCACAAATACATTAAAAAAAAAAGACGATGCATGTTAAGAATTTATTAGTTTTATTATAGTGTTCTATAGAAAATAGAATTGTGATATTAAAATATGCTTGAGTTTTGAAGTCCAAATGATGGATGAATATTGTGATTGATGTTACAGGTTGAGAAATGATTAAGTCGATAACTTGGTAACTAAAGAATACAAAGGAAACTCTGTCGAAATTTCGGGAAAAATATACATATATATATATATATCATATATTTTGAGTTTACAATTTGAAACTGTTACAGTATTTATGATGACTATAAAAAAAATATAACTGAAAAAAATTAGAAATAATATTAATTATTTGATAGATAATTGTTTTTTCAACATAAAAAAATAAATATGCAGGGCTTATCCAACATATTGTTTTTGACATAAAAAATCATAATCATAAACCAAAAAGTTCATACATGCATTTAATTAAATAAATCAAGAATCATCTATATTAATAAATAAATAAATAAAAATTGTAGACGATAGCTAAAGACTAAACTGGAAAAATCAAAAGATAAATATAGATCAAAATATATGATCTCGCAACACAGCTCATGTAACCATTTGCGTTTAATAATATTTTTTTTATTAGAATTAATTTTTTATTTAATCAAATAATAATAGAAATAGATATACACATGAAAACGATTTAATAAAATCAAATACAAAAAATATTATGCAAGGTTGCACATATTAAAAAATATTGTTATCATTTTATGTGAAAATCAAGTAAAAACTAACCAATATTTAACCAAAGACTAAATTTAATAGTTGAGAGATAAATATGGATGTAGATATCTGATCTTGAAACATAGTCATAAAGTCGATTGTATTTAATAACTTTGTTTCTTGCAACTAATATTTTATTTAATAAAAAAAAAAAGATACGCATAGGAAAGCGATTGAATAAAACTTAATAAATAAAAAATAAAAAAGAATGCCTCCTCATATTAGGGGAAAACAATATTGAAATCTTATATGTAAACCAAGTAAAAACTAAAATGTTGTACATTAAAAAAAAATCATAATTTTTTTTTAAAAATGTGTTAAAATTAATATAAAAAAAAAACCAATGAAAAAATGCAATAAAGTCCTAAAATTAAAGGATCAAATTGAAAGTAAAAAACAATTAAGAAAAAAAATCAATGATAATAAAAAAGAGGCCAAAGCACACAGGCCTGGCCTGGGTGGCCTAGCGCGCCTAGGCTTAAGAAAGCTCATACATGTTGGCCTTATAGCCTACGCGTAAGTGCTGAGTTTTTTTTATTCTTTTTAAAACGGTAGATAAACTGTCGTATGCCCCGAATCTTTTTTGAAAAAAAAAGTAAATGACGTGTTGCTTTTTGTGATAGACAACATATCGCCTATTTCTTCACATAATTCGACCACGGTGGTGATCGAAAAATCAAGGGTGTTGGTTTTTTTTTTTTTATCTAGAAACCCATTTTCAACTTGTTTTTCAACTCAAAACACTATATACTCTTTGATAAACTAATATATGGCATAAAATAACCCAAAAACCTCCTGAAAAACCCGAAGTAAAAAAACTTATCAAGCTCATATTTATCATCTTATATGATGGGAAGGCCAAAGAACATCTTGTGAGACTCCCCTCATCAAATAGAATGCATTGTCAACAAAAGCAACTTTTATTGTGGGCTTAATTTATGTCAATTGAGACTTTTTTTCTCTCTACCAATAGAATATAATTACTTTTTCTCTTCTCTCTTGAACCAGGAAGTGAAAATTAAGGAAAATGAAGTTTTAGACTAAAATTGAAATTTCAAAAGTCAAAAGGACTAAAAAATAAATTGGAAAGTATGAGTACTAAAATAAACTTTTATTCAAATTTAAAGTTGCCATCTATTTTGTATGTCTTTTTCACTTTGGTCCTCCACATTTCAATCATACCCTTGTTTAACAAAACAAAGCCAATTAACCATCGATTTGGTCATAAAAGAAGTGAATCGTGGAGAAATAAACTTTGATGATAAAAAAAAAGGCACTATAACAATCTACAGTGAATTATATATGTGAACAAGAACATGGAGCTACAATATTTTTTCTATTTCATTTAGTGTTTTCTATAATAATAATAATGATGGGAAAAAATTAGAAATACTCTAAAATGGAGCTCTCGTATAACCAAACAAAGTTTGGTTGGAAAAATTAATAGAGAAAATTTGATATTGATGCAATATTTTTTTTTTCATTTTAATATATCCTTTATTATTTTACCAAATTAGAAATAAAATATTATACAAAGTTTGAGGTCATAGTTTCTCAATATCTAATTGATTGAGACTGAAAAATATTAATGTTCAACCGACCCAATCCAATGTTTTTGAAAAGGACTCAATTAGTAATTTGATACAAGTAAAGGAGTAGAAGAAAAGATGGCTTCTTTTCATGAGTTTTTTTTTTTAGGAATCCAAAATTTTCACAAAGAAGAGGAGACGAAATAAGTTAAATCCCGATCCACCAAACTATATATAAAAAAAATTGAAGTGAAAAAATAATTACCCTTTTGGAGTAAAAAAAAAAATATCCTTATCTTTCTACCATAAATATGTCCCAAATTATTTTTAAGAGGACTCAATTAATAATTTAATAGAACTAAAGGGCTAAAAGAAAAGATGACTTTTTTCATGACTTTTGTTTTGTTGATAAATCAGAAATTTTCACAAAGAAGAGGAGACAAGCAGACAGTTAAATCCTTGAATTTAAAAAAAATATTATTGTAAAAAAAAATTTATTGATCGACCAAACTGTTAAAAAAAACCCTGAATTTTAGTGAAAAAATAAGTATCCTTGTAAACATACAAGGAAAAAAAATAATAACCCTTGATCTTTTACCCTAAACAATACTTCCTTTGTCCCAAAATTTTAATATTATTGATCTGGAGGGGTATAACTCAACTGGTTAAGTTCTGAGTTTGCTTCTCAGAAGTCGCCAGTTCGAATCTCAGAAACCTTAGGGTTACTAGAGGTTTATATAGTCGTTAACTTCAAAGCTCATGGGATTAGTCAAGGTATGCGCAAACTAACCCGAACACCCACGTTAATCTAAAAAAAAAATTAATATCATTTGATTTCTCACACAGTTTAATATAATATAATTAATTGTATAGCATGCATCTACCTTGGAATTGCTTTCTAATGTTACCTTTTTATTTTATTTAGGAACGAAACATATATAAAACTTGTAGAATGAGGCTGTCGTGAAGGGTTTATTTACCATCACGTTGAAAGAAATGGGTTCAATTCCATCATTTATTTTTTCTTACATATTTATACATCATAATTATTTTTCCATAATTTTGAATTAGGTTCATGAAATAAAAAGTGGCGAATGTCTATTATTGTTGTTTAACATTACTTAAAAAGAAAAGTGACAAATTTCTTAAAAGAAAAGCAACAAATTTATTGTTCTTGAAAAAGAAATTTATCACCAAGCTTAAATGTAGTGATTTGACATCCTTAATTATTCATATTTTTATCTTTTATTTTATTTTTTATTTGAATAAATCACAAAATATCTAATATAAATGAGGAAGATGATGATCGGATTAAGAGAATTAAAATGAGTTGTAATTCTAGAAGTAAAGAGATAAAAAAAAATAGCTAGAAAAATAACAAGAGAAAACAAGCTTTTTATTAGCTACATTTTAACTATGAAAAAAATTAATCTTATTATTGATTTGTTAGTCTTAGATAGAAAAACTCGATGTAGGTTGTTTTTTTTATTAACAATATTAAAATAGATAAATCAAAATTTTAAAAATTTGTTTTGTTTCTAGTTGATTTTAAACTTCTAGTTTTATTAAAAGGTGTTTTGAGATAGAAAATAGAGTTATTAAGGGTTTTTGAATTTTTTTATGTGTTTTTAGATGAAAACATACTTAAAAATAGGTTTTAAAAACATGTTATTATGCTTGTTGGAGGCTCGTTAAGGCCTTTTCTTCTTCTTTTTTTTCCAAGCATGCTTGAACTTTTTTAAATTGCCCTTCATTTTTTTTTAATTAGATTAAAAATCACATTAAATAATATTATTAAAATAATTGATCACATCATAGTTTTCAAATAATATTAATAGTTACTATGTATATAACTATACATGAACTTAATATGGGATTTTTTTAATAAAAAATAAATCTCATGAATATTCAATGAGGATAAAATGTCTCTTTTATTATTATTTGTTTATTGTAAGCTTGTTATATAATTTTTTTAAATTAATTTTTTATATATATAATCACATAAAAAATATATGAGTTGTAATCTCTTTTTATTATTGAAATTCTCTCTTTAGATCATTATAAGTTTTCATTTAAAAAATAACACTTCTAATATAAAAAAAATCATAAAAAAAACATGAATAAGGAAAGTAATTTTTGATTAAACAGATACATTGATTCCTCCTTAATTTAAATAATTTGAAATTTTATATGTATTTATTTTTGTTGCTTTTAAACTTTGTTGCTTGTGAGCCAGGTTGGTACAGCGATATAAAATTCCATATAATAGAAAAACCAAATCAGACACGCAAATACCAACAATAATTGAGAGACGTCCCTGTTTGTATTTTGCGGTTGGAAAGTTTTGAATTAATTTTTTTTATGTTTTAAATTGTTTTAATGTATTAATAATAAAAATAAATTTTAAAAAAAGTATTTTAATATATTAAAAAAAAACATTACTTGATGGTTAAAGATTCAAGTATAAAAATTGATTTTTTTTATTAGTGTTCTAGTTGAAAAAAAAATATCAAAATAAATAAATATGGATGACCATATTGAACTTTCGATGAATAAATTATTATCATCCTTATAATCACAATTAAACTATAATTACAAGTTTACAACCATTGAGATTGCAGTTATGGGTGAGAAAAAAATTGAAAAACTGATTAAATCAGAAAAAAATAATTGAAAAAACCGAACCGTGAAAAAAACTGATTAAAATTTTGAAAAAATCAACCGGTTCGGTTTCGGTTTTATAAACCTGAAACTGAAAAAACCGAACCGAACCGAACCCAAACAAAAAAAAAACGAGCGAAACCGGTTTAAACAGGTTTTTGCCCAAAAAACTGAATCGAAATCAATCGGTTTGAACCGGTTTCGGTTTTTTATATAAAAATTTAATTTAATTATTTTTTTAATAAAAACTAAATTGAATCGAAAATAATTACCCTAATTATGATTACAGCTATAAAACAGCCAATCACTCCGAAACGTCAAATGACATACAT
>Ga0325404_1001907_pt1 | contig 22146 bp, 16 predicted proteins | sample PopdelMetagenome_18_FD_205664 | JGI IMG/M metagenome (GOLD analysis project Ga0325404, IMG submission 205664) | Populus deltoides microbial communities from Bellville, Georgia, United States - Xylem-Control-R1 | ecosystem: Host-associated > Plants > Phyllosphere > Stem > Wood/Secondary xylem...
CCTTTTGAAATTCATTCACCATGTCAATCCAAGTCTCTGCAGATGCCTTTCTAGACGGAACACTCCCTCCTTCACTTAACACCCCCTGCAGAAAACGGAAACAGAATTCTTCAGCTTTCCTATATGACTCAATTCTTCAGAAAGTAAATCCGCGAGTGATGTTTATCAATGAAGTAGTCCTTCATCACCTGAGCTGATGCAACACTGCGTTCAATGTGAGTCATCTGACCAATTTTCTTCTCTAGTGTCATCCGGCTCATCAAGTCCTTAATGCTAGAATTTATGGGTTTTGTCGCTTTTTTATAGATCATGCATTCTGCTTTTGCCAAGGCTTGCCTAGATGACAAGTCACATCAAGAAAATGGGAAATATTATAGCCATTTTTCTGTTCCTGAAAGGCATTCCAGTTGTGACCAGAGTTGAAAATATAAAATTCTGATACAGGAAAGAATAAAACTTCTGTACACAGCAGTATAATGGTTTAAAATCAAAATAACTGCATTTGATCTAGTCTATCAGAGCACTGAGAGAAACATATCAAACAATTCCATTAATAGTACGTGGTATATGTTAGTACTCATAATCATTACTGTCAAACTATAATCATATTTTTTTGTCATTTGGTTCACATTTTGTCAAGAAACAAATACTCAAACAGAGCATTTCTAGGAAGAAAAATGAAAATGATAGAGAAAACTCAAGACTTACAGAGAAACAACAGTACGGATCTGTTCTGTTCTGAGAAAGAGAGAAGTTTGAAAGGGTAAGGGATGGAGGTGACATTTACAAAATTTTCATCCTAGCTATTCTCTGTTACTATTTTTTGCTCCATTTCTTTCATCAATGCTTACTAGTAGTAGTAAATGATCAAACTGCAAAGTCGGTATTTGCACTTATTGTTACTAACTATTATATTGTAAAGCTCAATTCGGTCAGTGTAGTTAGTAAATAAATTTTTTAAGAATTTAGTGTCGTCATCATCACAACTTTTGCAGAATTTAGTTCCATGTTCTCTTGCTTCCGGGCAGAGCTAGTGACTGGCATTGAACAAAATCTCACCAGTGGTTATTTAGGCATTCGATGTCCATTTCAGGTTTTAGACCGTTTAGTGACAAGCGAATGAATTTGTGCAAGGAGATGTTGTATATAGATTTATGCATTGTCCTAGCAACGAGGTTACTGTCTGTGCTAAAGAATTTTCATTTGCACTCTCGATAGTCTTTCTAACAGTAGTAATAATTTTATTTAAGAAAAAGAATAATCGTTACATTCATCTGACTCTCTCTCTCGTAAGAGGCACCTTCAGTGTTTCAGTAAATTTTTGTGATAAGGATTCTTGATTTGGTATTACATTATCAGATGAGCCGCAATCATCTTGCAATACTTGCAAGCCACGGACATACTGGTAAGGTTGTTTTTCCTAGGATTTGGACTCAGGATGAATTGTGCCTGACCACAGATTTCTGGGTCCAAACCTTTGCCATCAGACTAAACTCATGCGGACAGACATCTTGTAATTATTTTGCTATATTTTCCTTCATTTTGGTGACAAGGACCAAGCAAATTATCACATCATCAACAAATATGTAATGTTAATGGCTCTTTATCTACCGGATTTAACAAAATGATGTCTAGATGGTCTTGGTAGGATCAGTAGTGAGGCCATATCCGAATGGGAAGAGGGCATCATAATGTCGATCTCCAACATTCATAGGCAGCTGATCAACAGTCTTGAACCATGTTCGTGGAAGCTTGCCGGTGAAACCATAGTCACCAAATAGAACATCAGCAACACCTTGGCCTTCAGTTCCAGGGAGCCAAGCAGCAACGAGAGCATCCATCAAGCTGACATATGGTTGGATTACTACAGGACGGCCGGAAATAATAACAGTAACACATTTAACAGATCCGCAGACATTTTGTATCGTGCTTGGGCCAGGTTCAGAGATTGTCAAGCTCAAGCTGTCACCAAATGTCTCCGCATATGGAGGCTCGCCTACTACAACGATGGCGTAAGAGAAGTTGTAAGACTTGACAAAGTCTGCATCAGGATTCTCCTTGTATACAACTTCAGTGCTTGGATCGACAGTATTTTCTATGGCAGTTAGGATTGTGGTTCCTGCAGAAATTCAATTTTAGTTAACCTCATCAAATGAATTACAGAGCCTAAAGAGAGATGCTGTTCCCAATAAATATTTCAGAAAAGATCTCCTAATTGACTTTTATGCCATCAGTTATTGTATGATTACAAAAGACTCGTTACAGGTAAATTTGTTTTAGCGGTCACCGATATTGAAAATTCAGTTTCTTGTTGAGCAATAAGGACTGAAGTTACCAAGTTTTTTCCATTAAAACAGATTCTATTAGCAGAAAGTGAATTGAGGAGGAACTGAGAATGTACCACTCGTGAGGTTTTTGCCGCTGAGTCCTTGCCACTCAATCGTCCATCCACCACATTGATAGCCGAGATTGTCTGCATGGCTGCCAGCAACAAGTATTTTCGACGCTTTCTTATGAAGGGGTAGCAATGGCTCATCAGCTGATTCACCATTCTTTAGCAGCACAAGTGATTTCCTCACAGCTTCTCTAGCCAATTCTCTGTGCTCCTGTTATTATTACAGTACAGGCTATTTTAAGTTCATCCCCATCTTCTTGTTACCTGTTATACAAGGAAGATAAAATCTAAGTTTAGCTAACCTGACTGCCAAGCTCATTAACTAGACTTTTATCAGCCAATGGGTTCTCAAATAGACCCATCACAAATTTAACCCGCAAAATTCTCTTCACTGCATCATCGATTCGGCTCATGGGGATGACTTTATTTTTCACGTGGGATGTTAGGCCATCAATGAACTCTTTGTAGTTGTTTGGAACCATGATCTGCAGCATGGAATTTCCAGAACAAGTATTATTGGAAGACTGAAGCGCATGATAATGAATACAGATCAAGTAAAAACCATTAACAAGTATAAATTACCATGTCAATTCCAGCGCTGATTCCTGCTTGAATAGAATATGAGTAGTTAGCATGGGGAGGAGAAGTGATCCTATCAATACCCTCCCAATCTGAGATGACAAAACCCTGAGCCAATCCATAGCATTAGCACACAGCTCTTGGTTTATCATTCTCAAGCTGTTTAAGACAGGAAAGCCTAAGCTAAGGAAATCGTTTTACCCTGAAACGAAGAATGTTTTTGAGAAAGCCAGTGACCATGTCACGGTTAGCATGCATCTTAACTCCATTCCAGCTTGAGTAAGAAACCATAATAGTTGACACACCCTTGATAATTGAGTTATAGTAGCCTGGCATGTGGGTGCTAAGCAAACCGTGTCTGCTTATTTGTGTATTGTTCTCATTAATGCCATCTGTTGTTCCACCATCACCCAAATAGTGCTTCGCACATGCAGCAACCTTTGTTCTGTGAAAAGCACCAGAACAACAGGATTCATTATTATGACAAAAAACTTCTAGATGATATTTTTTTCCTTCCTATTTTTTGAAATGGACAAGAGACCTCAGTCAAATGAAGGAAAATAAAGAAACAAGAGACCTCAGTCAAATGAAGGAAAAGAAAGAAGATAAATAAAGGGGCCACTAAGTGTGGAGATCAGCAAGTTGATCCTGAGGTAAAAGGTAAAAAAACATTTGATAGTACCAAGTGGCTTATTGTATCTTGTTGTTTTCAAGCTTTTCTGTGCTCTTCTCCACAAGTTCCATTCCTATTTTAATAAGTAGAAAGCATCATGCCACGACTAGGGCTCCAGACTAACACTAAAGTCTAAAATGTTTACATCAAATAAATATTTAACATATCCATCATCTGATGAAGCTAATTGCAAATCTACTCCATCCTTTAGGGAGAAAGAAAGAAAAAATTAACTACAGAACTTTAATTCCTCTCATACATCTAAGTGAAAAACGTTCTGGTTTTCTTTTCTCTGGATAGCCATTATAGGTGGACTAACAGTGGAAGCGATAGGGATGGATGCATAACTTAATGTAACAGTAAGCAATAAAAATCTGGATGGAAAAAGAATGTAACATGCAAATTTCTTACTTTCCAGCGACAAAGGGAACACCCTTTGAGGAGTTAGCAGGGATGTCGCCTTGTAATCCTGGTACAATCTCAGTCATTACTTGAACGAGCTTAGGATCTTCACTGTAGCTTTCATAGCACCGGCCCCATCTTGGATCTCGACAAACCTGTATAGTCAGAAGTAATAGAAGGAGCTAGAATTTTAATAAGATATGATTTTTTCCTTATAGCAATCATTAGTTGGATTAAGGAGTTACCGCGATACAAGGTGCAAAAACATATGGAATGCCTGTAGCTCTAACTTCCAGTGCAGTTGCAGCTCCAATCCTCTTAACAAGTTCAGGCTCCCTGCTTGATGGCAGGAGTTTTCATTGTCAAAAACCATCTCAATCCAAAAACTTAAGTTATTAGATGAGATTACAGGACAAGTTTTATCTGAACTCTGTAATGCATATTGAGGTTGATCGGAATACTATGGAAAAGAAAATCCAATCATCAATTAAATGACACATAAAAGTTGGCATTACATCACAAAATTGATCAAAAGCAATTCTCTGTATTAGTTATCAGTGGCGGACTGAAAGCCAGCCGTAAAAAAACTGAAAGGAGGAGTGGATATAAAATCTTATAAAAAAGCAAAGGCAGATAGAAATGGACACCATCTATCCTATTGTGGATTGATGCAGATGTCATCATATGACTACTTTTCCTTGAGAAAGCTCCCAGGAGAAGAAAAAAGAGGGAAAAGAGAAAAAACAACAGAAGGAACTGGAAGCACTGTCGAATTTTCAATGCATGACACTCGAGATGATGATCACTGCCTCAAATTGAGAATGTAACTTTCAGATCTCAAACATGACTGTCCTCTTTCTTGTTTGCTTGGCAGGGAAATTTGACCATATTTCATACCCAAGTATTACAATATGGACTTCTTTCAGACAAAATTTCGGGATCCTTTGGTAACTGAAATAAGATTTTCTTTTTTTAATGAATTTATCAAATTCATTTGGACAAAACTTAAATATACCTACACTAATTGCATGAAGCAAAAAAAGAAATGTCATCAATTCTTACTTGCCTGGTAGCTCCAAGTCCAACATTGTGAGGAAATATGGTTGCCTTATAAACATTGTTATGTCCATGAACAGCATCGATTCCATAAATCATAGGAATTCCTAATCGGGTTGATAAAGCACCCTTTTGAAATTCATTCACCATGTCAATCCAAGTTTCTGCGGAAGCCTGTTTGGATGGAACACTCCCTCCTCCACTCAGTACACTCCCTGCCAAAGAAGGAAACTAACTTCTTCATCTTTGAAATCTAAATCAATCATATTACCTCACAATTTCTTCAGAAACTAAAACCAAGAGTGATGTTTACCTATGAAGTAGTCCTTCATCACCTCAGCTGATGCAACATTGCGTTCAATCTGAGTCATCTGGCCAATTTTTTCCTCTAATGTCATCCGGCTCATCAAGTCCTTAATGCGAGAATTTAAGGGCTTTGTTGCATCTTTATAGATCATGTATTCTGCTTGTGCTAAGGCTGCCCAGATGACAGCAAGTCCCGTCAAGAAGATGGGAGATATTCTAGCCATTTCTTTTTTAATTCCTGAAAGGCCTTCCTGTAGTGACCAGAGCACAAAACATAAAATGCTGTTACAGAATAAATCTAGTATTGAAATGCTTTAACAGCTGCAAAAAAGCTGCATCTAATTTAGTCTAGCTCTAGCATTGAAAAGAAGCAAATCAAACAGTTTTATTAGTAGAACGAATATACAGACATAGGACCACTCATGATCATAACTATCAAACCATAATCATATTTCACGCATGGTGTTATTTGCTTTTCACATTTTCTCAAGAAACAAAGAGTCAAAACAGAGCATTGCGAGAAAGAAGAGAAACATGGAAATGAGAGAGAGAAACTCAGGACATACAGACAAACAACAAGAACCCAAAACACTCTCTGTTCTGTTCTGAGAAAGAGAGACACAGGTTGAGTTTTGAAACTTGGAGGTGGCATTTATAGGATGTTTATCTCTTAATTTCTCACTCTGAGATATCTTTTCTTTTTTTGTTCATTTATTTATTTATTTTCAAGATAACGCGGTATCGTGCCTGCGATCTGGGCCATAGAACATGACCACAAGAACGTCTGTAAATTAATGACAATGATTAGCAGTCTAATTAAGTGTATTTTGTGGAATTTCTTTCACACCAGCTGTTACCAGTAGTTGTAAATGATCAAAATCCAGCGTTGTTGCCTGCAAAATCATCTTGTTATCATCTTCCATATTGTCAAAGCTCTATTCTGTCGGTGTGGCTACTGAAGGGCTCTCTATGCGATTTTCCTTCAAAATAAAAGGATAAAAAACAAAATGCGTAGCATAAATCTTGAACTCAACAGGTTCCAATCTTTTTCCATCAATAGTAATATTTGTTGTATATTTTCGATTTCATTATCAAGAACGAATTAACAGGTTGTGTGTTAGAAAAAATATTAGGATCCATTACTGTGCAAGTTGTTCACAACAATTCTAATGTTACCCGTAATTTTGAATTACTAGATATGTAGGGGTATAACATTCCGGAGCGATGATTTTGTGAAGTGGCTATTCATTAGCCACATAGGAGAGGGATCTTTCATGGATGAAATCTGGCAATGGAGTTGCAATTAATAATATTGTATTTGTTGTATGAAAATAATATCGTTTTTGTGCCAATTAATCATTTAATATTTGAGATTTTTAGAAATAAATTGAGAAAATAATATTTAATAAAATTTCTATTTTCCTTTTATCAAATAATTAAACAATTCTGTAGATCATAAAGCATGCTTACGTAGAATCCAAATATTTGAACATAGAATTGTCAATATATAATGCTATCATTTTCTTTTGGACTAAAAAAAAAATTTGAAATATAAGATTAGAACTTACAACAATCAGAGTAGTCCTAACAATATGTGCTATATTTAATTTTTATATAAAGCAGTTAGATGTGAAAACTGCATTTCTTCATAGAGAACTTGAAAAAAAAATTTATATGCTTCAACTATAAGATTTTGTTGAAATAGGCAAGGAGAACTTAGTTTGCAAGTTGAATAAATCTCTATATAGTCTCAAACAAGCATCTCAATATTGGTATAAGAGACTTGATTCTTTCATAATTAGTCATGGGTGCAACAAACTTGGTTCAGACAATTGCACATATTACAAAAGGTTTGAAAAAGATGGTGATTTTATCATCTTACTGTTATATGTGGATGACATGACATGCTGTTAGTAGACCCTAAAAAAGATAAAGTCTAAGAATTAAAGGCATAATCAGCTAGGGAGTTTGATATGAAAGACATAGGACCAGCAAAAAAGATTCTAGAGATGTAAATTTACTGAGACAAAAGCAAAAAAAAAAAAGATTTGGCTTTCACAAAAGAATTATCTAAAAAAATCTTGCAACGCTTCAACATGCAAGATTGTAAGCCAATTTCAACCTCATTTCTTGTTAACTTCAAAGTATCATAAAGTATGTCTCCTAGAAACAAAGCAGTGATGATGGAGATGTCCTGAGTACCGTATGCATCAATATTGATTAGCTGGATGTGTGTCATGACATGTACAAGATCGGACATTGCATAAGTAGTGGGAGCAGTTAGTCGATATATGGAAAATCCCGGTAAAAAGCATTGGAATACTATTAAGATGATCTTGAGATACATCAAGGGTATCTCAGATGCTGCATTATTTTATGTAGGATCATAATTTGTTATCAGATGTTACATTGATTCAGCTTTTACAAGTGATCTTGAGGAAAAAAAAATCAACTTCAGACTATGTGTTCACAATTGTAGAAGGAGTTGTAAGCTAGGTCTTTATACTACAAACTATTGTAGCTTTATCCACAACAAAAGTTGAATACAAGGCAGCTACCCAAACTTATAAAGAAGCAATATAGATAAGAAGACTTATAGAGGAGCTCAAGCACAAATAAGAGATAATTTTCTTGTATTGTGATTGTCAAAGTGCTTTGCATATTGTATGGAATCCAACGTTTCATTCAAGAATAAAATACATAGATATTTAGTATCATTTTGTTCGTGAAGTAGTGGAAGATTGAAGTGTGGATTTCTAAAAGATTCACATTAAGAAAAACCTAGCAGGTGCTTTGATCAAACTAATCAATAATAACAAGTTCATATGGTATAAATCCTCATATAGCTTAGCAAAAACATAAGCAACATGAAGATGGAAAGTATAGAAAGAATAAAAGAATCACAAATAATCAAGTGTTGAAGATATGATTAAAAATCAAAGTCTTCAAATGGAGAATATAGAGGAGTTGCATGTTTAACACGCAAGTGTGATTATTGACTTAAATGAAAGGCACTAAATGGTTCTATCATAAATGCATTTGGTGCCTTATTTAGAAAATAAAAAGGCCTTATTTAGAAAATAAAAAGGAAGGCTTGGATGCTCAGCCTATAAATATGTTGCATCCCAGGCATTTCATGCAACACATAAGAGAAAACACAAGAAAGAAAGAGAAGTAAAGTGAAGAAAAAAATCCCACAAAATTATAAGGTATTTGTGAGAAAGTGTGTGAAGTGTTTATTCTTACTAGTAGTAAGATTTTTAATTGTTCTCTTACTAATAAAGAGTAGTTGTAATTCTTACATTACCTAGTAAAATCCATTTATATTTACTCATGAACATAGTTAAATTTGGGTCAACCACGTAAATTATCATGCGTCTAATTTCACATTTTCCCATGTTTTCTTGAGTTATGTATTGTTGTTTTATATATCAGAATCCTAACATTAATAATAGTTGTTCTTTCAATATTTGTTGTATAAAAATAATATTGTATTTGTGTGATCATTTAACATATGAGATTTTTAGGGAAAAAAATTGATAAAATAATATTTAATAAAATTACTATTTTTCTTTTATAAAATAATTTGACAATTTTATAAATCATACCGTAAGCTTACGTAGAATATAAATAATTATCAATATATATTAATATCAATTTCTTTTCGATAGAAGCATAAATTTGAAATAAAAGATTAGAAATTCAAAGAAATCACAATCCAAATACGATTGGCATGACCACAATTTCAGCCTATATTTTTGAAGCATGACTACTCAATATTCTCATACATTAATTTCCAATTACTAACCAACAAAAAAAATAGTCAAAGCATAGTATATACACTCTTCAAATTATCTTCTTATATTGGCCATGAGACTTCGCATTGCATGGCAGGTCGATTGCCACAATCACTCTACCGTGGCGCTACCTTCTTTATTTTCAAGACGGCCAAATTGATTTAATTTGCAATTAAATTTGGTAGGTCACAATTGTTTTGAGTATCTTCGTAAATCAATATTGAATTTTTTTTTTTTAACCTTTTAGAGTCTTTTGTTATTGGATTTTTGAGTTTTTTTTTTAAATGCATAATATGTTAGAGAATAATATAAATCTTATCCTAAGGTTTCACCTAACTGCTTAATCTTTTGGGTTGATCAGATGGTTCTTTAACATGGTATCAGAGTCTTGATGACCAAACAGTCACGAACTCGAATCTTACCATCCCCATTTATTTGATAAAAAATTAAGCACAAGGTAATGTGAGGCATGTACAAGTTTCAAGCTCAAAGGGCTTTCACTTGAGAGAATGTGTTAGAGAATAATATAAATCATATCCTAAAACCTCACCTAACAGCTTAAGTTTTTGGATTGAGATGGTTCTTTAATATAATATAACCAACAACTTCTTATTGTAATCATGGTTTCCATTAGCTACACCCAATTATCATTATATATTCTGTTTAGCTGCCGGTACTCAAGACATTTAAATATAGGAATGAATAAAAAGAGGAACAAATCTCATGAGAAATATTCTAGATATGAAAATGGGAAATTGCATAAAATGGAACCTCAAATGGGCCGTTCTTGTGGCCGGAGCCCATGGTCTGTGGCCCGTATTCCTGGGCCACACATTCTGAGCATGCGGTACTGGGCATACAGCTTATTAATTAAGCACTACTTTGACCTAAATTAATTATCTAACTTTCGATTACATATGCCAGGAAGAGGATTAGGATTAGGATTAGCAGCTTGGCATTATCACCTACTAAAAATCATCCAATCAGCTTACATGATTCGATCAGACAATGAAGGGAGCCTCCTAAAGAAGTTCAATGCCGGCGATGGCATTCTATCACGGAATATCGGATGCCGGAAAACATAGAATCCTGATGCCATAGCCACCATCTTGGAGGGTACCATATAGAGGATCATTGCCACCACAAAACACAGCCCCACAAAGATCCCCGTGGCTCGCGGGTCCCTCCATGTCACCAGTGCTTGCAACCGTTCCCCTTGCGTGGCAAAATCCCCCAACACCGTCTGCACACGTGCCCCAAGCATGCGCAGCTTATCGTACCTTGTGCGCACCATCTCCGGCGGCCTAGAACTCGGCAGGGGATCAAACTCCTCATCAAGTTCATCACGATCAGCAGTATCAGCCAATGAGAGCTTGAGATCAAAGTGCGGCAATGGCGCCCTTGACCGAAACCTATAATTCCAAGCACCAATCACAAACACATAAAATGCTAATGTGGGGACAATTAAATCAGGGAACCACACAAACACGATTAGCAATGCATGCACAAGTATTGTAGACGTTGGATTCTGCCATACACGTGTATCATCGATCCATCGTACGATATCAATCACGCTAGCAATCACGTTGATAATCCTAATCCAATTGGCTCGTATCTTCCTCATACTAAATGCATGTGTGTCCACATCAAGCATGAAAGACACCACCTCTCGTCGCAGCGATGGCTCGGATCTTGACAAGTGTGTGGCTATTATCTTAACTGCAGAGCTCCTCAGCAATTCTTGTTGGACCACCCCCAATGGCTTCAGATGATGCATCAACGGCAACAGGGGCTGTGTGTACACGTGTAAGAAATCCAGTGTTGGAGTTGCACGAACAAATTTTACAGCCACTTCAATCTCTCCCATTTTCTTAACTCCATTATTAGTCAACAAAATCAAGGGATATCTATTTCTATACACTTTACCCGTCTCCAAGGTAGATAGACGTACTCGGACTTTCCCCATACGAAAATCAGGACGCGTGGCAGTTTTATCACCATCGATCTCGTATACTCCCGAGCTATCAAAGACCCCAATAGTCAACACGGTACATGGGTCGTAAACCTTCCACGTGTACTGCTCATTCCATTTAGGATCTAAGCTATCACACACGGTTCTGGTTCGGACCCATTTGGGACCGTACTTCGCCACACAATAAGCATCAGTACAGCCCTTACCGTCTACCGTTTTCATCGGTGATAAATTCTTGCACCCAATGATACCCAGCTCAAAAGTCCCCACCGGTTGCTTCCACAGTTGCCTTGCCGTTGGCCTGTAATCGCTGCTCATGTGCGCTGCTTCATCCATCACGTGGTACCCACCATCGAAACATAACCTCAACTGGACCCTACCTCTGTAGCCCACTTTTTCACTCCTTGGATCTTCCAAGCTGAACCACCTAGACGCCACTTTCCTGTCGTCTACCCGTCTCTCGATAGCTGAAAGCGGGATCCTCACCATCCCACTTGTAACCGGACCTTTTGGTTGCCGGTTTTCTAATGTGAAAATCAATTGATCACTACATGGCTCCGCTGCCACAAATAATAAGTCCTCGTTCCATGACGGGGTGCCGTTACGGGAGACTGAAGTCTTTGTTTTTTGCACTTGGAAACCTAGTTGGGCTTTGACTTGAATTGCGGTTTCTCTTAACGGCATCAACGGAAAAATGTCCTGGGCTTCTAATACAGTAGCTCTGAGGTACCATAACTTTGGAGACAAGTAGACTTTAGCTCTAGAGTTGATGTTACCGGCTGTGTCGGTCTTCCAAGCATCAGGGAATGAATCATCAGCTTGTGTGCCTACCCACGTGGCAAGCATCAAATCGCTTCTGTAGGCTCCACCTCCTTCCAGCCTGTACCATTGTGGGGCCAGTGGGCTGTCCGGTGGGTCCCGCAATGGGATCTCGGTCACATCAAAGCAAACTCCACCTAGGAAATTCGCCGCCGCTGCCATCTCGGATGATTTAGGGTCATGTGGGTCCCACACTGAAATCTCGACTATGGAGGAGGAGTCAGGTGCATCGCGGCCAAATGCAAAAGTCTGATCCCACTCGAAGCATGATGTTTTCCTGGCGGGTTTTGATTGTACGCGGCTGTTTGAAACCTCAATCCTTACAACCGGGTTCCCACTGGTTGGTAGGTACCGAGCCTTCACTACCCGAACAAACAAGTAATGCATCTTTTCAACCAGATCAAACGCTGACCGCTCAATTGAAATACTTTCCTGTGGTTCCAGTGTGTAATTCGAGGTTGGAGCCACCGGCCTTATGATGGGTTGTGGAGCGTTGATTCCTGATACTTTGATTTCGGGAAAGGATCCTGTCGAAGCTCCCACGATCTCTGGTGGTGCCGGGCCCCACTTTCTGAAGGTTGGCTCTAAGACGATACCATCACCGTCTTCTTGAGCAGGCTCGTTTACTGCTGCTGATGAAGGTGACGGGTCCTCTTTGTTTTGACCACTAGGTCCTTGTGGAGGTGGTGATGGTCCCACATCAGATTCTGGTGGTTTATCAACTTGAATAGGTGCTGGTGCATTATCTGAAGGTGGTGGTGGTGCTGCCGCTGCTTCAGCTTGAGCTGGTGGTTCCTCATTGGACTTTGCCTCTTCAGCAGGTTGCTCTTTGTTTGACTCTGTCGTTGCCCCTGTTTCTACATCAGATTTCTGAGCTCCAGCTGGTTGTGTTGCTTCAGATTCTGCTGGCGCCGCTGCTTCAGCAGTTGGCTGTGGTGGTGAAGACTCCTGGTTCGTGTCCGCTTTCGCTTCCTCTTCCCGTGCTGCTGCTGGCTGTGGTGGTGGTGGTGGTGGTGGTGGTGTAACTTCATCCTGGTAATAGATCCTTAATCCGATCTCACCTTGTGTCCAACTAAACAAGTATTTTTTCTCCAAGGGATAATATATCAAAGCCTCCTCGCCTTTTCTAACAAACTGGCTCGAACTTAATCTAATTCTACCAAGATGGTTGATTCTTCTAGTTGGACCATAATTCTTGTCATGGTAAACATCGAGCTCAAGCATGTCCCCAAAAACATTAGATGGCTTACCAACATTGAACTCAAGCGTTTCATTCCATGTTGGGTTCAAGTCACGAATTGCTGATTTCGTCCTCTTTCTTTGCCCATAGAAATCGATCACGACGTATGGACTCGAGCTTCCATGGCCATCTTTTGGTAAGAGGCTCCGGGCATCAACAACTTCAACTATTAGTTTCTGCTTCGTGGCCATTACTTGCGGGGTTGATTTGAAGGAGGAAATCACTAGCTAGCTAGTGATTAATGCGATGGTGGGTTTTTCTTTTCTCGATCGGGTGCAATGTTACATTATTGGGGGTGGTGGTGTAGAAATAGTTGATAAGTTACCGTTTCAAAGTGTGAAAAGAGGAGTGTTTTGGGTTTATAGAGAGGTGATATATAGTGAGAAAGAGTGAAGAAATCAAAGAGAGATGATCATCTCAAGGATAGTGGGTTCTTGGTTGTGAATGCAAGGGGACGCAGAAAAAGGAGAGGGAAAAGGAAGAAGGTGGAGATAAGAAAAACTATAAAGGTGCTTAACTTCATGTGCAAGGACATCTTTAGACCAAGACGGTCTCTTCAAAACCAGTTTTAGTAGCTTTGCTTTACTTGTTTACGGTGATCCTTTTCCTTTCACATTGAAGATTCCTTCCTTTACCTTTCGCTTTTCAAGCCGATCGCCTCCTTCACCGGATTTAAGTTTATTTATATCAAGACTTTATATCAATTTGAGACAAGCTTTTGTCAAAGATAAACTCTCTTTTGTCTCACCGACCTTGAAAATCTTGTCACCTTACAACTCTTATAGTAATTGGGTAATTAATCTGATAAAAGATGACGCGTTAGCTAGTCACTGAATTCCCTTTCCAACATCTCAATGAAGGATTTTGGTGATGATCGATCATATGATGCTCGCTCTTATCCATGGCTATATTGCAGATATGCCATGCAAATGCAAATGTAACTTGCTCACTAAGTGAGTGTTTTCTGGACTGCGGTGTAACCATTATTTTATTAAATTTTAAATTATTTTTATTTTTATTTTTTTAATTATTTTAATTTGCTAATATATTTGAATACATTTTAAAATAAAAAATATCTTGAAAAGTCACCTCCTATACTAAGTTAGTTGCTTAATCATTGCTAGCGTAGTTAATCAAAATTTTTGTATCGAGGGACTTTAAATTTGATAAAAACAAAACTGTATTTTTGTATAGAAATAGGCTTCTCGAAGAACAAAACATGCTTATAGAATATATATATATATATATATACACACACACACACACACACACACACACACAAAAACAAACAATACCAAACTATGAGAGTATTAAAGGGGTTACTACCATTTCATTAGTTGGATCATGCAAAGTACATGTATATTTTTATTGAAGCTTTGGTGGAAGTATGGAATGATCCATAAAAAGGATTTGTTTTTTTTTTTTTTTGCCCTTTTCTTCTTTATCAAAGACCCCAAAAAGGTTTTGATGTTGGCAAGAGGCAATTGAAGAAAATTAAAGAGGATGGGAATGAAAGACAAGAGGTGTAACAATAAAAAGGTGAATATTATTATTTACGCATTATCTAATCCAAAAAATATTAGTAGAGGTGGTATTAGATGTCCATGCAAGAAGTGTAAGAATAAAAAATTTATTGATCCAGATGTTGTAATGATGCATGCATCTTCTACAAAAAAAAAAAGTTCATGGAGAAATACTTATGTTGGTATGCACACGGAGAACCATATGTTTCTCATGATAGCATGATATAGAGGATGATTGGGTTAACTTCTAATGCTAGTAACGTGCATGGAGTTGTAGATGTCAACAATAATTTTTATATGAATATGGTTATTGATGTGATAAGGATGAATCAGAGTCATGTCGATCAATGTCCAATTATAGATGAAGAGCCTAATGCAGACGCAACCAGGTTTTTTTTATCTTTTGAAAGATTTTGACGAACCATTATGGGATGGTTACACAAATCATAATAAATTATCATCTATTGCAAAGGTGTTCACCATCAAATCAGATCATGAGTTCAGTTAGGCTAATTATAATAGAATTATCGAATGGATGAGAAGTATTTTACTCGAAGGGAATAAGTTGAAAGAGAATTTCTATGTTATTAAGTCCATGATGAAGCCTATCGGTCTAGGATACTAGAAAATTGACATGTTTCCAAACTTCTACATATTATATTATCTTGAAAATGTATAGTTGATCGAGTGCATAATATGTGGGCATTCTTGTTATAAACCTAGAATTGGTAGGGGAAGGAACTTGTCGCATATAAAAAATTTAAATACTTCTCAATCACATCTAGACTATAAAGGTTATTCATGTCACCAAAAACTATTGAGCATATGACATGGTGGATAGAGTGATGGTTTACCCTTATGATGATAAAGCCTGAAAACATGTTAACAATGTGCATCCTTATTTTTCAATGGAATCAAGGAACATGCATCTTAGGTTATGTATAGACGGATTCAATCCATTCAGGTTATTTGTTGCTCCTTATTCTTATTGGCCAGTGATACTCACAATTTACAACTTGTTATCGAGGATGCGTATAAGGCTGAGGTTCATGTTTTTATCTATAATCATACCTGATCCTAATAGTTCAGGTCAGAATATAGATGTTTATTTTCAATCGTTGATTAATGACTTGAAGTAGTTCTGATCATCAAAGGCTTTAACTTATGATGTATCAAGAAAACAAATTTTTCTGATGAAGGCAGCTTTAAAGTGGATTATCAATTATTTTTCTGCTTATGGAATGATTTCTAGTTGAATCACATATGAAAAATGAGCATATCCATACTATATGAAAAATAACAAGGAATTCACATTAATAAACAGAAGTCAAGTGTTTTTTTTACTACCACCAACGGTTCTTGCCAACAGATCACAAGTACAGAAAGACCAAGAAGGACTTTTTTGTTGACAGAGTTAAAAAGAATGTTGTAGCGCCACTTCTTTTGGGTGGGGAATTGTGTAACGTGGTGTCGGAGTAGGGTGACATTGTGTTTAATTTTCAATCTTGTAAGTAGAAGTTTTCTAATTTTGATTTGACCCACAATTGGATTAAGCGTAGTATTTTCTGAGAGCTTCTGTATTGGAATATCAATCTCCTCTACCATAATCTTGATGTTATGCATATAGCAAAGAACGTGTTTGGGAATTTTTTAACATGGTTATGCACGTGAAGGGAAAGATAAAGGACAACATCAAGGCTATAATGGATATAGCTTTGTTTTATCACCGTAAAAATATAAAGTTGATTTATGTTGGTTCACGGGTTGGAAAGCCCAAAGCCAACTTTGCCTTAGTTAAAAATGCACAATTACATATCTACCAATGGCTTAAAAGTCTGTGTTTTCCTGATGGACATGTCTCGAACATATCAAGGTTGGTGAATTTGGAGGATTGTTGATTTATAGAATGAAAAGTCATGACTGTCAACTGTTTATACAGACACTCATTCCACTAGCTTACCGAGATTTATTGTAAAATGGGATATTGGATGCACTCATAAAGATCAGTCATTTCTTTAGAGATATATGCTCTAACACGTTTCAGATACAACACATGGAAAGCCTTGAAACGAATATCATCCAGATAAAAAGCAAACTTGAGATGATATTCCCTCCATTATTTCTCGACTTAATGAAATATCTAACCATACATTTACCATTTGAGATAAAAGTTAGAGGTTTGGTTCAATATAGATGGATATATCTATTCAAAAGGTTAGGGATTACACATGCATCATAATAATAATAAAATATTTTATCTTCTTTGCATAATTCAAAACATTCGTTTAATTCCTTGCAAATACTTGTTCAACATTAAAAGAAAAGTAAAAAAAAACAAGGTGCAAGTTGCAGCTTCAATATGCGACGCTTATATTGTTGAAAAAATCTCAACATTTATCTTGTACTATTCCGAGTCTAAATTGAGAACAAAAATCAACTGTGTTCCAGGGCATGACAATGGTGGGGAACTGCCTTCGAGTGGGAACTTGTCAATATTCTCTCATCCTTGATGACTCATACCAAAAAAATATTGTGAGGGGAAGATATTTGTCTAAAATAAAATTCAGACAAGCACATAATTATATGTTATTTATTTGCGATGAATTAGGACTTTTTATTCACTATGTATACCACTTAATATGTCATTATTTTCAAATAATTTATCTCTTATAATATCATAAACAATTACATCATTGTAAGCAACATCATCAATATTTACTATATAGAGATTTACAGCTAATTGAATCCCGAATCTTTTGATTATAAGATGAATAATTTTCCACGTGGTTCATAACACGTATAACTATTGTTTAATTATTCTTATCTCTCAAAATACTTAAGTTAATTACACATTTCGTGTTAACTATTCATAGTTGTATTTTATTATCAATTGGGAATTAATACTAGTGTTACTTTGTCTTTACTAAGTTTGGGTCTTGAAAGAAAGGTGAAATGTTACAACAGAAATTTCATCAATAGACATGTGTTTCATATTGAAGAATATGAGCATGGTAAAAAGACATATAACAAAAAGGTTTGTGTTAAGGAATCGACTTATATTGAATTTGAAGTTGACTATTATAGAAAATTAGAAAAGGTAATTGAATTGCAATATCATAGCAAACATAATATAGTTTTTTATTCAAATGTTATTGATATGACACTGATAAAGGAATCAGAGTATATCATCATCATGGTTTGGTTGAAATTAATTCAAAGGCTAAACTCCTTAACGTCGATGATGTTTTTGTGTTCGTCAAGTAACGCTAACAAGTTTATTACAAATACACTCCTTTCTTTAAAAAGAATTATTCAAAAGTTGATTGGTTATTTGTAGTGAAAATCAAACCCTGAGATGGTGTTGAGGTTGTTCAAGTTGGGAACAATGAATTAACTATGGGAGATGTGTCTTTTAACTTGATGAGTTAATTGATCTATATTGAGTTATGTTTTTTAATGACTTAGAAGAAAATCTTAGGTAGCTTCTCGTATATGGGAGGTGATGCTAATTTTTTTTAAAAAATAAAAATTATTTGTTTATCCTATAAATTTATGTGGATGACTAGGGGAAAGTCTATTACACATCATGCAGACATGATCGCTGCTAGTTTTTCTAGCAGCGATGCTGACAACCATGACTCATTAGGTGTTGACCAAGAAGAGGCACTGAGGCACAAACATCGACTCATGATGCGACCTTGTCAAGTGTGATGCTGCAACGTCGAAGGGAGATCCTTTCACAGTGGGATTCATTTACTCGTATGTATACAAGGCTCAGTGAAAGGATGACCTTTCAATGTAAGTTTGTTTTGCTTTCATAACAACATATTTAATAAAAAAAAAGTTTAAAAATAATATTTCATAAATTTATTCAATTTTAGGTTTACAAACATTAAGGTTGTGAGAACAATAACATTGATATTTAAATCGGCGATGAAAATTCCATTATTTCAATTGAGCCCGGTTTCCAAATATCTTGAATGGAAACTGCAGATCAATGCATGATTTTCAAGGTTTAACGTTAGTATTAACTTTTTTTATTATGTTAATTTGTTTACTTTATTAAAACTACTGAAATTTTCCTTTTTCATAAATGTTTACTGCAAGAGAAAATTTAAATAGGATAGAGCTGATGATAATATTACGAGGGTTTAGGAGAATCATGCCGCAACTAGATAACAATGAAATCAAGATGATTTTTTTTTATTCTAGATATTAAAATTTTATTTGTCATTTACTTATAGATAATTTGTTTGTGCTATATATTTTGCATGATTTTTGGTACGAGATGCCAAATAAATCTAAAAAATATACGAAAAAAATCTATCTTCTAGGCTGGAATGACATAGTGATTTGGAAGTACATCGGTGACTTCATTATGTTCATTTTCACATGTGAAGCGAATGGTAGGATTTTTTTTAAGTACATATATATTTTTTTTGTTTTTTTATAAATATATTTGACAACATTTTTATCTTGCAGGCTACGGTTCTTGGACATGAGCCAAACTCAATGTAGCTATTTGTTGAAACACATGTGCGAAGTCATGACCGCCAAAAAAAGATGCAGCAGTTCGTAGATAGCCGAGCTTAACACTTTGTAGTATGTTGGTTTTCAACCATTTTTTTTCTTTAGTTATTATTTACTTGAATTTGATGAATTTATTTTTTCTTGTCAAGAGACGTATAATAGCCGATTGAAAAGGAGATACAGAGACGATACTTCGACCCACCTGGATATCGATCTAAATTTATGGCTAGAGACATGATGATCCGGTGAACCTAATACAAATAGGGTGTATGGACTCTCTAACACTACAGCCGAAAACTTGTGGACGACTATAGTGTTTCGACCATTGAAAGTTCGCAATCAGTTCTGACAACTCAAACACCGAAGTTCACAGCCTTGTTAAATCGAATACAAAAATGTATGGTCCATCTTAATGAAAAATATAAACAACTCAATGTTGATTATCAGGAACTTTAATTAAAGATTATGGAAATAAGATCATAAATGGGTGGTACATGTGCACCTCCTAATTGGCCTCATGGTTTAAGCAACGACCAACCTCCTCCTCTTCCTCCTCCTCCAGTGCCACCTCTATTTTAGTTTTATTGTAAATATTTAAATTTGTAATAAATATTTGATTTTTATATTAAGATAATTTATATTTATATATTTTATTTTTATATTATTTTTCTACTTTTGTTTAGAATATTCCAACGGACTTGGTCCGTTAGTAATACCGTCTTTAATATATATATATATATATATATATATATATATTAAAGACGGTATTACTAACGGACCAAGTCCGTTGGTATATTCTTGGGAGATGAAAAAGAATTACAAAAAATATCATTACTATTTTTAACGCACCGATGGAATAAGTCTGTTAGTATATTCTAGAGAGTTGAAAAAAAATTACAGCAAATGTCATTGATATTGTTAACGCATTGACGAAATAAGTCTGTTAGTATATTCCAAAGAGTTGGAAATGAATTACTACAAATGTCACTACTACTATTAACTCACTGACGGAATTATCAATGGTATTCTATCGGTGACATGTAATTTTACCGATGGAATTACATACGATTCTCTTGTTGGTGATATGCTAAATTATATTGAGGGAATTACCAATGGAATGAAATGGATAAAAAAAAATTAGCGTGTGTTTTCTGTCTGTAAAGTCATCGGTAAATTTATTAACGATAAACTCACTGATAGACCAGAACTTATAGACGAACATTTTTTCGACAGACATTTTTCATCCGTGATCCCATTCGTAAAATAATCACAGACGAACTGTTAATGTAAATACCGAAAAACATTTTCGTTGATAAAACTGTTAAGTCTAGTAATGTAGAACCTCATCACTTCAAATATACACATAAAATTAATAATGCTATAAAACATTATTATAAATAAGTAACAATTTAACGATATTCAAAAACAACTTTTAAGAGCTACAATTATCAATTGAAAACTACTAGACTTAGGATGGATCTCTTTCTATAATTATTTTTTCTAGTTTTGCTTGAATTTATATTTTATGAAACATAATTTATTTTAATTTTAATTTTTTGTAAATATATTAAAAAAAAAACGTGGTAAAAAATGAATTATGAGATAAAACTATATTTATATAAAGGTTATGATATGATAGAACATCATCTACTATTTTTAACTCTCCACTATTAAAATTATAAACTAATTATAAGATTTGATGGAAATTTTTCTCTAATTAAGGATTAAGTTAATTATTATGCCACCTAGAGTTAATGGACTAAAAGTGACAGGTCCCTAGAATTGAGGAAGTAAAACATACTTATCACCATTATTCACTTGAGTTGCTCGCGAGCGAGGGTCATGTTACACTTTATATATATATATATATATATATATATATATAACTTAAATTGCGTCATAATGTATATATAATATGACTAAAATACTCTAAAAATAATTTTTACAAGTAATTATAATGTTAGTAATAATTAATTAAAAATATGTACTTTATCTTATATAGTTGAAATGAAGAATTAATACGTTTAGAAGTGCAAATTATTTTTTGAAGGAAATATTGTCGCATAATTCATTAAAATTGCTGTATGTATATAGTAGAATTTAATATACAAACATGAAGTGATAGTTCCTTTTACTTTTCTCTGTTTCCTTTGTTCGTAATGCATTGGCACACTAACAAGAAATCTTTTCATTGTAATCATCTAATTAATTATACAGTAACAAAAAAAAAAAGTTTTCGATATAGAACATAATATAATCCCCTCCCTGGCATTTTAGCAGATCAAATCAGTCATATCTTGTCCCATAATTAAAGAGCATAGCACTGTATTTTCTAATCAAGATATCACTTCAAGACCACCACTTTGAATAAATTATATGTTCATGACAAAATCGGTTCTGTATATGTGTGATGTGATTAGTAGCAGAAAAACAACAAAAATGCTAAATCATATGTGTAGAAAACGAGTCTCCAAATGCCCTAAATCAAGATTTTGTCGTCGTAACTATATGATAGTGCAACGTAAATTATTTTGCAGATGATGTAAACAAACTGAGCATTAAAGATGATAAAACAAGCAATAATTGCATTTTCGTCCAAAAAAAAAACAATAATTGCAGATAAATCTGTTGAAAATGAATTGAATTAATTGTCACATAATATTTTACAGCAAAAATATAGATATGGCCCCTTGTTTTAGCCATAATATATCGCTCTCTTGCACTAAATCTTCTTATTAATCATAATTCATAAGATCTGATCACATTCATCAAAAAAAAGAAAAAAGAAAAATTATATATGGCCACTTGTAATAAACGTATCTGTGAGTGTTTTCATATGCAAGGACATACTGAT
>Ga0325404_1001908_pt1 | contig 22145 bp, 12 predicted proteins | sample PopdelMetagenome_18_FD_205664 | JGI IMG/M metagenome (GOLD analysis project Ga0325404, IMG submission 205664) | Populus deltoides microbial communities from Bellville, Georgia, United States - Xylem-Control-R1 | ecosystem: Host-associated > Plants > Phyllosphere > Stem > Wood/Secondary xylem...
ATCACTCCATATCAAGCGCATCATGATTGTATTACTACCAAAATTAATGGCATCAAACTTGTTTTCCCATTCCTAGAAAAATCTAAGACTAGAAATTTAAATTTAATTAAAGCATGTTCCATACATACATATCATATCAATACACTGATTCTTGGAAAACAATTCCATTTACATGATTTACAAAACCATGTTTCTTTTTGCCGTATTAACAAGCAATTACAAAACTCTGATTTACAAAAGAAAATCATAAATTTACAAGCTAAGATTGAACAACAAATTTGTTCAGATTTACCTAATGCTTTCTGGAAAAGAAAACAACACATTGTTGATCTTTCATATGAAGATAATTTTTCAGAAAAACTCATACCTATAAAAGCAAGACCTATACAAATGAATGCTGATTTAGAACAGCATTGCAAACTTGAAATCCATGATCTCGAGTCTAAAGGTCTTATCAAAAAGTCCCGATCACCATGGTCGTGTGCAGCTTTTTATGTAAATAAAAATTCTGAAATTGAAAGAGGCACACCAAGACTTGTTACAAACCTTTAAATTCTGCTTTAAAATGGATCAGATACCCAATCCCCAACAAAAAAGATTTGTTACAAAAATTACACTCTGCCTTCATATTTTCTAAATTTGATATGAAATCCGGATTTTGGCAAATCCAGATTGATCCCAAAGATAGATACAAAACTACTTTTACAGTTTCTTTTGGTCAATACGAATGGAATGTCATGCCTTTTGGTTAAAAAAATGCCCCATTAGAGTTCCAACGCATCATGAATGACATTTTCAATGCATATTCAAAATTTTGTATTGTTTATATTAATGATGTACTTATTTTTTCACAATCCATCGATCAACATTTCAAATATCTACATACATTCTTTCATACTGCAAAATAGAATGGTTTAGTTGTTTCTAAAACAAAAATTTCTCTTTTCCAAACAGGTGTCTGTTTCTTAGGCCATTATATATGCCAAGGTACAATCACCCCAATAGAAAGGTCTTTAACCTTTACAAGCAAATTTCCTGATAAAATTACTGATAAAACCCAATTGCAGAGGTTCTTAGATAGTTTAAATTATGTTCTGGACTACTATCCCAATATTAGTCGTTTAGCCAAACCTTTGCATGACAGGTTAAAAACCAACCCCACTCCTTGGTCTGACCTCCATACCGATTTAGTCAAACAGATTAAGAAACAGGTTCAAACCATTCCCCTCCTCCATTTAGCCAATCTATCAGCTCCTAAGATAGTTGAGACCGATGCCTCTGACATAGGATATGGTGGGATTCTTAAACAAGTACAAGGAAACAAAGAACAAATACTCCAGTATACATCTGCCCATTGGAATGATTGTCAAAAAAATTACTCTACTATAAAAAAGGAGATCCTTTTAATTGTTCTTCGTATTACAAAATTCCAAAGCGATTTATTAAATCAAAAATTTCTTTTACGTGTCGACTGTAAATCTGCAAAAGAAGTTTTACAAAAAGATGTCCAAAATCTTGCTTCAAAACAGATTTTTGCCTGATGGCAAGCTATTTTAAGCATTTTTGATTTTGATATTGTCTACATTAAAGGAGATTCAAATTCTATCCCTGATTTCCTAACCCGAGAATTCCTCCAAAACAGGTCCTGATGCCTCCTAAAGCGAGGACTAAAGACAAGGGGAAAGCACCCCAAACCCAGCCTATAAAACCAGAAAGCCCTAAGCCTTCTTCAAAACTCATATCTTCCGCCATCCAAGTTGCCAAACCTGTCAAGTCATGGTATGAGGCAGTTATTGAAGAAGAAGAACCTACAAAACCATCAGAGGTCCAACCCAACACAGTTTAACATTGGGTTGACACCATATCTAAATCACCAGAATTACTCCTGGCATTACAAAAAGTATCCCAACAGGCCTCTAACGACTCCGCTTCTCCAACAGGTAGTATTTCTAAGCCCCTTTCAAAACCCCAAGGAGGTTTTTCTACTTCAAAACCCCTCCTTTCTTTACAACAAACTAGTTTTCCAAAGACAAAATCCAAATATATTTTCAAAACTACTTTCCAAAATATTTTGACTATGGAAGAAGGATTCTATCATGAAGATCCTTCCATTGCTGCTTCAAAGATTTTCCCTTCAAATTGGTACTACAAACCCTGGAATATAGCCAAACCACAATCCTACTATTCCACCATCCTTGAGATTACAAATTCCATCAAGTTCAAACACTTCAAAATACACTCTGATCACACTGAACCCGCATATTCCACATGCATCATTCATAAAGTCATCCACCCTACAAAGTAGGGACAACCCTTACATCAACCTGTCTCTTTCCCCATGCACTTCCGTACAAATCCTCAGGACTTTAATACTACATATACATATTGGGATTACCAACAAGCATGGTTCAATGCCTTTCTCCTACAAAATCAAAACCATAGCCATTCTTGGCTTTTCTACTTCCATAATACCATGAATACTACAAACCTCCCCCTTTGGTTCCTCCAATGGTGGGACTATGATGGTTGTCATGTCGACTACCTCAAGGAACATCCTCTAGTTGAAAATGGTTACCTCCATTTCAAAAATAATTTTCAACCAGCCCCTGCTTAAAGGAAGTTTTCTTCCCTTCTAATTTTTTGTACAAAATTTTTTGTTCCGTGGGTATGTTCTTGGTTCTATGATTATAATCTACAAAACGACCATCCAGTACTTGTTCAAAAATTCAAAATCAAATGGTGGGATTCCTTTGTAGTCGAGTCCAAAGTTCCAAATTAGCTGTTACGGAATGGTTACAAAAATATCAAACTGCTCCCATCATTGATCATCATCCTCAGTCAAAGTTTCTAGCCCGAAAGGCTCAAATGACAGCTCTCCTTGCCTCTACTAGAACTGAAGAAGAATACCTACAAATAGTACAAGGAATTATACAAAGCCAAGATCCAAAAACAGTCTTATCCCACTCCAGCTCATCTGGCTCGATATCTCCTGCCATCTCCCTTGGAGATGATAATGAAGATGACTGCTTTGGTATCTTACCACCAATCAAACGCCATTAAAAAAAAAGTATTTCAGGCTTTTTTAGGCTCATCTGTTTAGAGCCCATATTTTTAGACTCCTATGTTTGAGTCCTTTTTAGGCCTATCTGTTTTAAGGCCTTTTTCTACAAAAGTTACTAGCTACTACAACCCCACAAATCAAGTGTCGGTGGCAAGATGACAACAAAGGAAGCTTCACCAAAAACATGGACAATTTCCATTTTGTCGTCATCCAATCAAGGCAGACAATACCACATGGGCTTACATAGGTTCTGCCAAATGCCACATGGGTCCTGAAGAGCTTCTCTAACAGGACGCTTTGGCCTCTTCCATGCCAACTAGCCTATAAAAGGCCACTCCAAAATCCTTAGAAGGCAGAACATATTTTTTCCGAAAAGAAAATTTTAGTCTCCCTGTAACCCATACCTGTAACCTATCTCCATTGTCCTTTGTAACCAATTCTTCCATATCTCCTGTATTGATTTACATTACAAATTTAAGTAAGAATATATTTTGATTATTTCCTGTTATTTACATGTTTTATGTACACTTAAGTATGCTCTGTGTTTGATCAAGGATCCTGACAATGTTGGTCTTGCCTTGTTCATTCGCATCAGAAATCTGGTTAAAATTATTTCATTATTCTCTTAAAATCAGTATATAGGCTGGAAACCTGTGACCCGATCTTTTAGATTATTCTCAGGTATAACAATGCCACGTACTGAATCTGTTTATCTGTTATCTGTTTATCTGTTTATCTTTTAGGCTTTTATGGTATCAGAGCTAGTATTTTATTCATTATTCACCTATTAAAATAACTATTAACAAAAACTCACCCCTACAGATTGAATGATTCAAATTAAATTGCCATCTTTAACAATAAGACTTATGTAGTATATCCCTTCTCGGCTAGCTAGCTCCAATGTCTGAAATGTTAATAAATATCCCTGGTAGTTAATTAGCATGTGATTTTACTTATATAAAATATATTTATTATTAATAAAAGTTTTTTTATTTTTAATATTTATTTATACTTGATTAATGAATTTGATGTTTAATTAATGAATCTAGAGTAAAGATAAAGTCTATGCGAAAAAAAATGCTTTGCAAAAGAGATTATAAAGTTATTATAATTTTGATATTTCTATTGCATCAAAACTGTCGCACGTGGGTGAGCGGTGTCGAAGGTTAAGGAGTCACCACCTAGTTGTTTGGTTTAGGATTACTAGGAAATTCTAGGGTAAGAGACTAGTTGTAGTTAGACAAGATATTAGCATCACTGACGCACCTTACTTAAGGTAAGCTCCATTATGTAGTGTTCATAAGATTGGAAGGTTTTGATGCGTTCCTAACTGGTGGTTTGTTTATAGTTCAAGATAAAGATTTACTTTTAAAAATAAATCTGGTATTTCAAATTTATTATGAGCTTGTATGCCTAGATAAATTCTTATGGAAATGGTCCATGTAAGTGCTCTGATAGGGTTCACCTATCCTGAAAGACGAAGGGGTTTTCCACACTTTGTATATTGTAGTGAAAAATACTCCCAATTAAAATTGCTGAATATCTAAAAATAATTTTGAAAATTTTCTAGTCAACTCCTAGTATTTGAATACCAGCCTACTTATAGGTCCAACATTTATATCAGGGTGCTGAACATTAATTTTCATGAATTAAAATATTTACAGTTATTGAGATATTAGCCAAATCCTTAAGGAATGTTACAAAATTGTTGTAAATTCCAAAAAAAAATGCAAAGGAAAATCCGCACAAGTATTTTCTAAAACAATACTAATTTTTTTAAATAAAAATGCAATTTTTTTTATAAGAACTAGGTCGTATGCAATAAACAAAAATTATTTTTACTATTTTTAAAGTTTTTTATTTTTTATTTTTTTTAATGCTGTATTTGGCAAAAACCATTTTTTCTTCCTTAGAAGACTGCCAAAACAGGCCTAAGAGTGTGTTTGCCTAACATCTCCTTAGGTAAAACATCCTTTTATTAAAAAGTGGCAAACCAAACAAAACCTTAAATATCTGACTTGATTTTAACTCGACTAGATTGACTTGAAACAAACCAAAAACAAAGACCAACACCAAAAATAGATTAAACATAAAAAAACATAAAAACTCAAAATTTCTTAGACAAAACTGATCAAACATAACAAAAATAAAGAACACGAAGAACATTCAAATCCGAATCCAACAATATGAAACCCAACCCAGACTAGATTTCAAACAAACAAAGGCATGATTTTATTTGTAAACATTCATAGATCAAGATCAAGCATCACAACCCATCAATAATCACTAAAAGCCAGGATTTGATCAAAATAGGTTTAGGTTTAAAACGAAAACTTTAGGATTAAAACCTCTAAAAACTTGTTAATGATGCAAATAAATCCTAGATTATTGACTAACCAAGTTGCCTAGATGGTTTACTGCAAACAAATGGACCAAAACTGGTCTAAATCATAGTGCTAAAACAATGTTCTTTCCAAGAATACGAAGAACATTGCCCAGTAAATACCCAGAATTAAAGAACAAGCTGCCAAACCTAGAAAATAGACTTTTACATGTATTAAGTTCCATTTTCCAAAACTACCAAATTAAATCAACAAGCATGCTTAACTAATATGAGGTTCAAAACTGACACTTTAACATTTTATAGGACTAAAACAAAACTTAGGAGTCTAGAACAATGCATTAACAAACTAGAAAAACATTAAATAATTTGTTGCCATGTTTGGCAAATTTTATTCAAACAACATGTAAGCTTAACATACTAGGACACCAATCTTCACATCAATATATTCAAAAAAACATTCATTACATAGTAATCAAAGGGTTTTGAATCCAGTAGGCCTCATGGACTCCACTTTCAAAGTTTGCAAAAGTATACCTTTCAAGCTTGAAATCTTCAGTAGGAGTAGATTTCTGCTGTTGATTTTTGTTCTTCTTGTCTCTAAACCTAACAAGGCCAAACCTTTGAACCTTTTCTAAGCTCTTGAACTCAGTATTCAATCTTTTAAACCTTAACCAAATTTCTTCCCTCTCCTCTCTTTTCGCCCCCCTTTTCTGTTAGATTACCTCTCCCTTTATAGGCTGATTCAGAGCTTCTAGATGAGTTTGTTAGGATTTTAACAAACCAAAACTAGGCTGGTTTTATTACATGATAAATGGTTTTGGATTTAGGTGGTTTTGATCAAACTTGGAGGTCAAAGTGAAATGTCTTAGCTATTTGATCTTGAGAGAAGTTTTCTCAGCCTTTGATAAGAATCCTCTAAGAATTTTTAAGTGTGAACACATCAAAAAATTCGGTGGTTTTGTGCAAGTGAGTACCTCAATCAATGTTGATTGGGTTACCCATTTTCAAGGCTTCGTCAAAGCAATTCTAACATCATCGTCGTTGAAGACCACCTAAGATTGGTAGAGGGGGTACGTATCTTTTGTTTGGATCCAACCTTATTTAATTTGAAGGTCTGTAGCTCCACATTCACTCACTTGAAGGTACCAACTTGATCAACCTAGAATCTAAAAATTGAATGATGATTGATTAGGGACAAGATTTTGAGGACTTCTATGGAAAAATTGAGATGTAAATGTTTAATTTCATGAAAATGAAGTTGTAAAAGGGATGTTCCTCTTCCATTTGTAAAAACAACGCATGCAAGTTGAAGGTCTAGAACTCCACAACGAGCTTTTGGAAGGTGCCAACCTGATCATCACGAATTGCTAAAAAAAAGGATTAACACAAGCTGAACGGCGCGTCATTTGAGTTAAATCCCTAGAAATTAGGTTTTTTAATTTTAGATATGATAGATTTCATTTTAGTCATTGTTCTTCTAATTGCTTTTAATTGCATCCTTAATTGCCTTCTAAACTTTTAATTTCATATAATTTCACCACTGCCAAACTCAATCATTAGACCCAAAGTTTAGCGCAATTTTTATCTTGATCCTTGGTTTCTGATTTGTGCATTTGGACTCTTAATTGACTATTAAACTTTCAATTTTCTTCAACCTAAGCCCTGATTTTGTCAATTTCAACAATTGAAGTCTTGTGCCTTATAAGATTTGGTCATTGGTTTTGAATTTCTTCAATTAAACCTTTAATTGGCCATCAGACTTTAATTTTTTTTACAATTAAGCTCCTGATTTAACCAATTAAACTTTTCAAAGTCTAATTTTAGTCCCTAAACTTCAATTTCTTCTAATTAATACCTAAATTGACTCTAAAAAATGATTTTTTTCTTACAATTAAGTCCTTAATAAAATTAATTAAGCCTTCCAAAATCTTCATTAAGTCCTTACTCATCCAAATTTGTATTTCATTACCCCAAATACAAATATTTTCACTAATGGAGCCTTTTATCAATCAGAATCGGGTTGCCAATTTTATAAATCTTGTACATTCTAGTCCTCTAACTTTTCCACTTGGTACTTTAATCCTTCATCACCAACTTGAACAATCTTCTAGGCTTTCTTCAAGTGTATCCTCTTGTATTTTTAGATTTTTTTTCTTGATTTTTTATGGGATAAAAAATTAGTAACAACAAATGCTTTCTCTTTAAAATGCTTACAAAGCAAAATCTTATCAAGGTTTTGCGTAGTGAGTTTGTAAGGAAAAAGTATTTGTTCTTTATGTGGGTGATCCACCCATCCAAAGATTTTGATTTTAAAATTCAAAAACTGGTATATTTTTACGAGCAACCTGCCCCGTTCTAATTCAAAAACTGATATATTTTCATGGGCAACTTGCCATTTTCAAATTTAAAAAAGAACTTTAGCAAGCATCCACGCTTCCCCTGAAATTGGTCTATTTTCACAGACAACCTGCCCATTTTGAAATTAAAAAACTGGTATATTTTCACAGGTGACCTGCTCTTTTCAAATTTCAAAAAGAAATTCAACAAGCGTCTATGTTTTCATAAAATTGATTTATTTTCACGAACGACCTGCCCATTTTAAAATCTAAAAATTGGTTTATTTACGGGTGACCTGTCCTCTTAAATTTCAAAAGAACTTCAGCAAGCGTCCATGCATCCCTAAAGTTAGTCTAATTTTACGGGCGACCTTCCTATTTTGAAATTAAAAAACAAGGATTTTTCATCAGAATTCTTCAAAACTTTCCTAAAATGGAATTCAAAACAAAATGCCCTCAAAGGATAAACTCTTAAAACGAGTGCTTTGTCTTATGACCTTAGTTGTCCACACCATATGGATGGGATGTCTTTTTTATTTCTCGATTTCCGTTCACCCATGCAGATTTCTCCGCCTTTCTTCTTGATTGATGAATTCTGCACTAACATTATTTCAAAGTTGAGGTTAAACCATATGCAATGCATGCTTTTTAAAATAAAGCCCTTCATTTTCTTCACAATCTCTTCTTTTAATTTTTTGATGTGGTCACTTTATTCGACTCATCTTCCATTTTACCCAAGAAAGCCTATGAGAGTTATTTTTAAATCTTGAGTGTTGTTAAGCTGTCTTTGTAGCCTTCTTCTTTTATAAGTATTTATGCTATGGTGAATGCTATCCTAATCAGGAATGCATTTGTTTTCAGTTTAGTTAACCTGAACTCTTGTATCTTAGTGATTCCCTTTAACTAAAACTTTGGTTTTACAGCTCGATTAACTTGAAATTCCAATCTGATAATTTTTTTAACCATAACCTAAACTTTTTGTCTTCATCTCGGGTAACCTGAGATCACAATTTGGTGATTCCCTTTAACCAAAACCAAAATCTTTGTCTTTATCTCGGCTAACCCGAGATCCCGATCTAGCGATTCCTTTTAACGAAAACTAATTTTTTTTTCTTTAGCTCGACTAACCTAAGATCCAAATTTGATAATCCCTTTTAACCAACACCAAAATCTTTGTTTTTAGCTCGGCTAACCTGAGCTCCCAATCTAGCGATCCCCTTTAACCAAAATCTATGTCTTTAGCCCGGCTAATCTGAGATCCTAATATAGCAATCCCCTTTAACTAGAAGAAAAATTTATCTTCTAGGAGAATCATATTCTCGCAGCTGTTTTCCCATGCAAATCTTTTCTAGCAGAAACTTGTCTTCTCAACAACTGATGTTTTTAGTTTAGTTGACCTGAAATCTCAATATGGTGATTCCCTTAAACTACAACTGTCCAAAGGCATCCTGATTGAATCCAAAACACTTTGATTATAGGGTTGGCATCTAACACTTCTGATCATGAGGTTTGAATATTTTGACATTCTTCAATGCTAACGAACTGAGAAGTTCCTGATGATAGGATTTCTCTAATCTCTTCCTAATTGCAGGGTTAAAATTGAGATCCCTTACTATCATCGATTATTTTTCAAATGATTTCATTGTGGATTTCCTGTAAAATTTCAAAAACATTTATGCAATAATTAGGGGTTATATGACATGCATATATCCTTACCTGGTTTGAGATACATGTCACCTCTCTTTAATGCTCTATCATTATAGAGTGCTTTAGCTTGCCATCTAAAGCCTTCTTAATCCTCTAATTCACTAGTTTATTTGAGTTTTCCATATGCCAACCCTTTACTCGAATGTAAGTGTTTTTCCTAGATTGTTCACCGCGGTTATTATTCTTATTATTTATTAAGTATGACTAAACCCTCAAGTGTGGTGTTGCCTGTTTCATCATGAAGGAGTTTAAAAATCATTCAACTTCTTGGATTATTTTAAAAAAACTGCCTCTTGATTAGATGTGTGCATTCTGCGAGCAATTATCTAAAGGTTTTCTGGTGTCAATCTCATTTTAGATCGTAAATCAGCCATGATATTGCCCCTAATTGAACCATATTCTTCAAGCATATGCTATAATCAAACTTTATGGAGTTGTCAAGTCATCTAGCCATGCACCTCATTGTTTGCAGTAAAGGCTCATCATTGTATGCTCAGTGTTCTTTATAGTAAAATAGCCTTCAGCCTATCTAATCTTATCAAACAACTCTTGTATATTTATAACAACCATTATAGGTACTTATGTAGCCATGAAGTTGTCCCTTAATTGGATATGACAATATTTCCTAGATTCTTGAAGCAAACCATTACAATCATCCTTTGCTAATGATTGTTTTTAGCTGATACAACTAGGTTCATCCTTTAAGACCAAGTCTATCTTCAGAGATTCTCCCTTATTTTAAGGCTTTTTAATCATCTAGACTCGATTGTGGAAAGAAATACATTATCATCATAAATCATGTGCATTTTATCACCCCACATCCATATGATGAAATGCACCTTGAATCGATGGGGTTTAAAGCATATTGTCCCTGGATAGTCTAGGTAGTGTGCATCCTTTCAACATTTATCTAAATGCATCCATATGACAACAAAGGATAGACCAAGCTTTCAGATATGAAGTTACCCCTTAAGTTACTCTCAATTGCTACTAGAGTTCATTGAGTAATCCACAAACTTCTTACTCAACAAAACCCTTAGTTAAAATAGTTGTGTTCGTTATTCTTCCTATCATCAAGTGTCATTTGTTATTGATAGACGCTAATCATAACTTTGATGGGTTTTACTGAATCATCATTTGATTTTGTGTTTCTTTGCCTTGAGTTGATCTGAATGTTGTTTGTTTTCCCTCTTAGGGTCTATTAATTGTATTGCCCCCCGTTTGCTCAACTTTTCAAGAACGACTTAAGAACTGTCAATTCCATTTAGTCCAATTGTTGCAATGAAATTAGAGAGATGTCAGTTTTAAAAGTATTTTGGAAATTAAGCTTTTTGGTTAAATATCCAACACACGCCATTCAATACATGCAGTCCTTTAATTATCTTATATTTTAAAAACAAAAATTGACCCTATGTAAGATTAAAACAATTTATTTGGATCTTCCATGGTTCTTTGTGTTAATTTTCATATTTTATTTTAGGTGTGTGATGATACGTGATGAGGTGACCTTATGTTGTTTTCAACAACAAGAGGCTCTAGTCAAGACTTAATGTTTTATGAAGAAAGATTGTCTATTTTAAACATCCATTTTATCAGCATGCATAATAACCAGTAACTTAGTTGATGAAGTCATGAACCTTATGAGAAAGCCCTTCATGTTTTGAGAGCATCATTTAATGGTTTAAATTGCTTGATTTAAAAAAGGCTTTTAAAAGCATGTAATACAGGTTATGGCTCATGACTATTGAAAGAAAAGGAAATTCATAGGCTCAAAAAGTATTTGAGGGTTTCAAAAACCTAAGATCACCATCAACTATTCACTTCACTTGTTTTCTTTTGCTATCTTTGTAATGACATATAACCATATATTTCATCAAAAAGTCTTGTTTCCTAATATTGGACATGAAACTACATTTCCATTAATTATTATCAAACAATGGTATGTAACCATGCGTCACCTTTTCTAAGAAATTTCCATGAATCAAAATCAAGCAGTGACATATAACCATGCCTCACCTCTTTATAGGACTTTCATCGATAAAAAACTTTCAATGTTATATGTCGCACGTGTGCGACATTGTGATGATCATCCTTTTATATCATAGTTATCGAGATAGATGTGGGTAGAAAGGATAAGGAATTCTTGTCCTTTATATAAAAAAAAGGTAAAAGTAAGTCACCACCTAATATTATGTTCACCAGAAAACCTAATGGTCTGTGAAAGGTTGGGTAAGGAGACTGGTTGTGCAAAGGAAAGGCATATCACCCTCAATGCACCTTACCTAAGATAAGCTGCTTTGTTATTTGTTCTAAATTATTTTTCTATTCGTTAGTCTATCCATGTTTCAAGAAAAGTTCTCTTCAGTAAGGAGATCCCTATCTCATTAGGTAAAAACCTAGCCATTCTAAAGTCCAAAATAGTCCATCCAAGGTTTAAGAAAAGTCCTCCTCGATAAGAAGATTCTTATCTTATCGAGTCAAAACATAACTATTCTAAAGATCAAGAAATAAAAAGGTTTTTATTTGAAAATTTAGCCAAATCCTAATGGATAATCACAAACTTGTTGTGATACCTATTAAATGATTTTTGTATTATTCAAAGTATGATTAAAATGAAATTTCTAATTTTTTTGTACAAGAAAACAAACATGAAAGTTTTAGAATCTGGCTGTATGCATGAAGACAAAACATATTTTTGTATTTTTCAATGAGGGATTTTTCTTGAATTTTTATGGATTTTTTTGAAATCTTGAAGAAAACCGTGTATTTTTTAAATATCAGGTCCGTATCTTACAATATAAATCTATGACTCAATATTAAGCAAAATCATTAGAAAAACATGTGAGGGACCCACAAATAATTTCAAAATGATCTATGAGTTGGGTTGGTTGAACGCCCAACAATTTTATTTTTTTTCTTATATGTGTGTGTGTGGTCTGGGCTAAAATGGGTACAACCCCAATAATAACATGGTCATTGGACTAGGCCTAATAACCATGTTAATTATTTACTTGCTGCAGAATGTGAATTATTCATGTTTTGCATGCAAGCGTCAAAAAAATTCAACAAGGAAGGGAGAAAAAGATTACCTAGAATGAGGGGTCGCTGGTCACTAGTGTTGGTGCTGGCTCACGGTGGTGTTGCTTGCGGTGGTGTTGAGAGGAGCAATGGTGGTCCATGGTGGGATATTGCTTTTCAAGGCTGGGAAAGAGGATGATGATACTACTGTTATGGCTGGGGCTGGTCACTATAAAAAGGGAGTGCATGATGAAGCGCCATTGAAACTGGTGGTCTGGCCTTCTTGTTGGCAACGTGGGTGGTATGACCAAGAGGGGAGACGATGGCGTAGTGTGCTCTACAAAAGCAGGAGCTGAAGTTGTAAAGGTGCTGATCTTTTATTGGTCGTAGTGTAAAGAAGATAATGTTGTTGGAAGGAAAAGCACACTTGTCATAAGGTGACATCGAGCTGACACAGTTTAAGTATCCTCCTAAGAGGTAGTGTTAGGAAGGAAATATTTTTGGGTTTAATCAGAAAATTATGATTAATGTTCAGGAAGCCGCCACCTAGTATTAAGGTTACTAGGAAACCTAATAGTCGGCGAGAGTTCGAGTAAGGGACTGGTTATGCAAGGAGAAATCACATCACCCCTAGTGCACCTTACCTAACGTAAGCTGCATTGTTGTTTGATTGCTTTTCTAGGTCAAATTTCTATTCATTAGTCTATTTTTAAGGTCAAAGGCAGATCTTTTTTCGTGAGGAAATCTCTTACCTTATCGGGTTTAATCTTAACCATTTTAAAGTACAATTTTTAGCATCGTATTTATTTTGCACTTTGTATCTTTAATACTTGAGGGTGTACTCTATTGTGTATTTTTACACCCTCAAATATTAAAGTCTATATCTATATCCTAATATAAAATAAACAAAATGATTGGTGAATGATTTTTGATATTTTGGCTAAATCTTACGAATAATCATAAATTAGTAATGATATCTATTTTGTTTTTTGCATTTTTAAAATATAAGAAAGATGCAATTTTTTTTAATGAAAACATGCTTAGGAAAACTTTAGGATTTGGCCGTATGCATGGAAACAAAATATTTTTATTTTTTAAAAAGAGGATATTAATTTAAAAATTAAGACTTTTTTTGAATTTTTATTTTTTTAAGAAAAGTTTTGGAGAAAGCTAGATATTTTAATATCAGATATGTATCTTATAATGTACATATACAGCATGATACTATGCAAAATTGGTAAAAAAACATGCGAGAAAATCACAAATTTTTTGAAAGAAGTTTTTATATATTTTTTTTCATTTTTTAAAATATATAATATTATTATATTATATTATATTATATTATTGGGCTGTGTCTGGCCTAGTCAATTGGGCCGAACCCAGCTGGGTTTGGTTGGGCCGACTGGCAGCCCAACAAACCTAGCCCTTTTTTTTTGTTGGGCAGGACTCCGCCCAACCATATGATGGCTGGAATGGGTCCAACCCAAATCAAATGTTGAATTTTGGCTATTATATGCTGTGGCCGAGGGGAAGGATTTGGAGGAGAAAAAGAAGTGGGAGGCTTGCGTGGAAGGGGAAGAAGAAAGGCTGGCGGCGTTCCTGGTATTGCAGGAAAGACCAGCGAGTGGTTGGTGGTGGCAACGGTGGCTGAGGCGCGGTGGACAAACTGGCCAAAGTGGTGACTGAGAGGAGGGGAAAGAAAAACTAGGAAGAAAGATGGTTTTTTTTACAACTTTGGATTCTGATTTCTCCTCCCTTAGGCTATAAAATTCACCCCTATTTATAGAGGGTGGAAGAGGGACGTTCCGTCTTTACTTGTGCTAGATATTGACCTTTGATTCAACTTAGAAGGATCCTAACTGTTGGCTTAAAGCAGCTATCATTGGCTGTTAGATTTGTTACAGGAAAATAATTGATCGGGTTGGTCACTTTGAAGCGATGCCATAACCGTTGTGGCATCAATCAACCAGAAAAGATCACACTAGCATGTAGTTAGGTGTCAGGCCATCGTTTATGTGCAAGTTTTGTCAAATTTGACGGAGAAATTAAGCATTAAATGCCTTGGAAAGAAGGCCATATAATAACTTTTCTAGCTTAAAATAAAGAAGAAGATGAACAGTTACCCAGAAATAGCGCTGTTTTGGTAATGTTCACTTTAGTCCTTCTATTTATGATTTCTCTCAATTTCAGCCCTTGATTTCAACGTCTTTTTCATTTTAGTTCTTGGTCTTGGATTTATGCAATTTAACTCTTAATTGATCATCAATCTTTCAATTTTTTTCAATTTCACCCCTGATTTCAATCAATTGAGTCCCTAAAGTTTGATGCTCTTTTCAAAATGACCATTGACTGTGAATTTCTTCAATTTAGCTTTTAATTAACTAAAAAACTTTGATTTTGTTGCAATTTTACCCTTAATAACAATCAATTGACTTAATAAAAATTAAATTTGGTCTTCTAAAATTCATATCTTCTCAATGAAGCCCAAATTAGGCTCATAAACTTAATTTTTCATCAATTAAGCCCTTACTAAAATTAATTTGACCAATTTAAAGTATAATTAAGTCCTTGCACCTAACTAAATCCTTTAATTGAACCCAAATTAATTCTTAAACATTAAACAACTATAATGTGGCCCATTATTAAATTAAGTTGGTCTATTAAAAATCTAATTATATCCCCAGGCTTAAGTTTTATGTAGATTTGTTCAATAGTCATGTAACTTGACCTTGAATTTGTATTATTTCTCCAATTTTGGGTAAAATGAGATATAATTACGCTCCCGATTCCATCCAAAATTGCACCTTGATTTTTTATACATTTGAAATCCTCTCATCCTGCTTTTGCCAAAATGCTAGTCTTTATTTTATTTTTATTTTGAGGAAAAAAAATATGAATTTAGGGAATAACCAAGAAATGAGTTATGACAACACTACTGGCAGTGAAGAGAAGATTGTTGTTAGAAATCCAGCTTGTTGGCGGTGGGAGATGTAGCTGGTGGAAGGTGAGTTGATGGTGCTCCATGTTTCTCTTTGTTGCTGTTAGTTGTTGCTGGTTTAAGGTTTTCTTGAGAGGGAGAGAAAATGACTTGGTGTTTTTTTTCTAGAAAAATAGAAGGGCCATTATTTGTTGGGGTTGCAGTGGGATGGGTCACAATATAGTTCCTTTTATGTAGGTGGCAACTAGTTTGTTTTTTTTTTTTGGAAATGGATCTATGGTTTTTGGTTTATTTATTTTTGTAAATGGCCTCCTCCTCTTTCATGGCTACCATGAGGTTGGTATTTATAGAGGGTGAGGGACATTCTGAACCACACTTCTCATTTCCAAACAAAACAACAAAAGTTGGGGTCACTTTGTATCGGGTTCAGGGCTGCCAAAGGACTTGTTTTGTCTTCTCTTGTTAGGGTACAATGGCAAGCCACAAGAGGGGTATGTTTTGTGTCGTGGTGTGATGGACGTGGAGGAAAGAGAGAGAAAAAGGGGTTTAAACTAAGGGGAAGAACCATCTCCTGTTTGCAAAAGCATAAAGGAAAACAATGGTGCACAGTAAAACAACATCGTTTCCTTCTTTTATTTTTCTTTTTTTAATTAATTACCAAAATGATATCGTTTTATACAAAACATGCAATTTCATTTAAATTACACGACGCCGTTTCAATGCTTTAGATTTAAATTAGGTTTAAATCTCCTCCTCAATTAAATTTGGATTTTAAGAATCAATTCAATTTCACCCTTGACAAGTTTTAAAAATATCCCCTGATTTCAACGTGTTTTTCATCTTAGTCATTGATTTTGAATATTATAATTTTGTCCTTAATTGTCCTTTAAACTCCTAATTTCTATAATTTCACCTTTGCTTTCAATTGGATGGGGTTCCTGAATTCATGTGTCTTTTACAAATAGATCATTGATTTTGAATTTCTTCATTTTGGCCCTTAATTGACCCCTCAAACTTTGATTTTTTCAATTTTATCCATAATTTCATCCAATTGAGCATGAAAAAAAATTTAAATTTGGTCCTCTAAAATTCAAATATTCTTAATTAGGTCCAAATTAAGCTTCCAAACTTAATTCACTAATTAAGTCCCTAATCTTTTAATTTGACCCAAATAAATTCTTGAGCTTAAATTAATTTATCTTTGAATCTGCATTGTCTTTTGATCTTGGGTACCATGAGGTACAATTGGGCTTTCAATTATGTCCAAAATCCTAGTTTAGTTCCTCTATATGTCTGCAACCCTTCTTAGCCTGCTCTTGCCAGGTTGCTAGATTTCTTTTTTGTTTTTGAATTTTAAAAGAAAAGGATAATTTTTGGGGAAACTTAAAAATTAGGTTATAACAGTTGCCATCTCTTTACAATTCTTATAAAAGGTCTTGTAAGAGAATTTAGATAGTAAGCTTGTAAAGAAGAAAAGATAAGGTTAGAAAGTGCACTAAAAAAAAACATGAATAAGGCTAGAAAGCACACTATCCAATATATGAGGGCTAAAAAGCGTACTCGAAATAAAAATGGATAAGACTAGAAATCATACTAAAAAGAAACATGTATAAGGCTATAAAGTGCATTATTCGATATACAAGGGTTATAAAGTGCACTAAAAAAGAGAGAGATAAGGTTAGAAAGAATACTATCTGGTAGGTGAGGGCTAGAAAGCGCTCTCAAAAGAAAATGGATAAGGCTAGAAAGCACACTGTCCGGTATACGAGGGCTAGAAAGTGAACTCGAAAGAAAAGAGATATTATAAAGAGCACTATCTGGTAGTTGAGGGCTAGAAAACACAATCAAAAGAAAATGGATAGGGCTAAAAAGTGCGTTATCCAAGAAAGCACACTCGAAATAAAATAAATAGGATTTGTATAAAAAAAGATAATATTTGTGAAAAACTAAAAGATTTTTTGAAATAGTATAATTTTACCAGGCGATCTGCCTATTGGTAAAATTGAAAGTTTTTTAAAATAGTCAGATTGTCATGGGCGACTTGTCAAGGTGAAAAATATGAAGATTTTTTCAAATTGTCTCATTGTAATGGGCGACCTGTCCAAGTGAAAAAGTCACAGATTTTTTTTTTAAATAATCTCATTATAATGAGCGACTTGCCTAGGTGAAAAACAACTTACTTGGTGGAAGGATTTGGCATGCGATGTCTTAATTGCATGGTTTAGTCTAAAACTTCTTGATGGCGGAGTGAGATTTCTTGATTACAAGGTTAACACTTGTCTTTCCTGATGGCAGGGTTGAATTGAGATTTCCTGATGACATGGTTGAATGGAGATTTCCTTTCTTGATTTTTCCATGTTAGACTTTTTGTTATTCGTTGGGAGCCTTGCTAGGCTCAGAACCTTCCTGGATCTTCTTTGCTGGAGTCTTTTCAGACTCTTTTTTTGTTAAAACCTTGATGAGTTTTTAATAGAGCCTTGATAGGCTCAGAACCTTGCTAGGTTCTTTTTGCTGGAGTTTTGCTGGACTTTTTCTTGCTAAACTTTACTGGGTTTAGGATTAACTTGAGCCTTGGAGCTTTGTCGAATTCCTTTTTTGTTGAACCCTTGTTGGGCTTTGAAATAAAATCGACCCTTGTTAGGCTTAGAACCTTGCCAGGTTCATGTTTGTTGAAGTCTTATTAGACTTCACTAAGGATTTTTTTTATGCAATTCCTACAAGAACATTATGCAATGATTTGGAATTAGATGACATGTATGCATCCTTACCTAGATTGGAAATATAGGCTCTCCATCTCAGGGTCCACTATATTACCCCTTAGCTGTTCAATTTCTTAAGGATGACTTATAAGAAGTGTCAATGTCATTTATGTCAAGGACTTTGCAAACTCGATCAATGATCTTTTTGTTTTTTATCATCTTTTTTATTTTGGAATCAACTCGTAAATTTCAAGAATAATGTCAATTCAAGTCTAATTACTGAAATGAAATTAGAGAGATGTAAATTTTGAAAGTATTTTTTATGGTAACCATAAGACATGTCACTCAACACTAAGATGCAACTTTTGTGTGTTTTTTGTTGAGAATTGACAAGGTAAAGGTTGAGAAAGAAGTGTCAGTTCAGAGTTGGGCTATCCATGGCTCAAATGAATTTTTGCATTTTGAAAACAAAAATTTACCTGATGTATGCTTCAAATAATTTTTTTGAATTTCTTACAATTCTTAAGGGTTTTAATCTATCTGTAGTAAAAAAATATGATTTGATCTTTTATATAGGCAAGTTTGAAATTGGTGAAGGCACATAATAAGATGACCTATTTTTTATGGGTTTCAAAGCAAGGGCTCGAGTAAAAACTCAACGTTTTGTATGAGAAAAATCTGTCTTTTTTAAGTACTTATTTTATCAGCATGAATAATAACAAGTAATTTTGTTTGTGAAGTCATGATTCTTGTGAAACGTTTTTTTGCCTTTTAAGAACACCATTTATTGGTTAAGTTGTTTGCTTAATTAGAAAAGACTTTTATAGGCATGTAATGAGGCTATGACTCTTGGCTATAAAAAAAAAGGGATTTATAGGCCCAAAGAATGTTTCAAGGTTCTAAAAGCTTAGGATCATTGCCATTATGTCTTCCAATCTTCTTTTCTTTCATATTTAATTGATTTGCCCTTTTGGCATGCTTTATTGAGGCATCCTCATCTGTTTTGATCTTGATTTGGTTATTTTTGCTTTTCATTTGGGCATGTCGTCAAGCATTTGGATTTCTCAAGCTTTTTGGATTTTCCACAGCAACTTCTCGGTTTTTATCTTAGGACAAGTTCTATTCATTAAGTGAGCATAGGTAGGTTTTCCATCTAGTCTTATAAAGGTCTCAGATTTGCTTAGTGACGATCTTTGTAAAGAAAGTATAGGGGCATTGCTAGGAATGATTAAAGCACGTATATCCACCATTACCAAGCAAGCACTCAGATATGAGTTGAGTGTTTCATGCATCTGAACCCTTACTGATAGTCATAGAGCAGATCACTAATCCTTCACATAACCTAGAAATTTATGTGTGCTTGAAAAATTAAGACATGTGATGCATAAGGAAATATTATACAATGGATGAGCAAATGTACAAAAATTAAAGTTTATAAGCAAATGATAAAAAGAAATGCATGTTAAAAATAAACATACATACCAAACAATTAAAAGTAAAACACAACAATTAGATAAAAAAACAAAACTTAGCCATGAGAGATCAATAGTGGAGTCACTATTTTGTCGCACACGTGCAGCGTCATGGCAATCATCCTCCCAGATCAGAGTTATCAGGTTAGATGTGGGTGGAAAAGACAAGAAATTCTTGTCCTTTATACAAACAAAAAAAGAGAAAACAGAGTCGTCACCTAGTATTAAGGTCACCAAGAAACCTAATGGTCTGCGAGATTCTGTGTAAGGGGATTGGTTATGCAAGGGAAAGAAGTATCACCCCTAATACATCTTACCTATGGTAAGCTGCTTTGTTGTTTGTTCTAAATCATATTTCTATTCATTAGTCTATCTAAGATTCAAGAAAAGTTCTTATTAATAAGGAGATCCCTATCTCATTAGGTAAAAATCTATCAATTCTAAAGTCTAAAATAGTCCATTTAAGGTTTAAAAAAAGTCTTCATCAGTAAGGAGATTCTCATCTTATTGATTTAAAACTTAACTATTCTAAAGGTCAAGGAATAAAAACATTTTTATTTGAAATTTTGGACAAATTCTAATGAATAATCGCAAACTTGTTGTGATACCCATTAAATGAGTTTTGTATTCTTCAAACTATGATGAAAATACAATTTTTAATTTTTTTTATATAAGAAAACAAACATGAAAATTTTATAATTTCATCGTATGTATGAAGATAAAATATATTTTTTACTTTTGAAATAAAAGATTTTTTTTATAAGTTTTATGAATTTCTTTTTAAAATCTTGTATGAAACCAGGTTTTTTTTAATATTAGATCTTTATTTTATAATATAAGTCTATATAGCTCAATATTAAAAAATATTATTAGAAAAACATGCAAGATACTGCAAATAATTTCAAAATGTCACTTGAGAGTCATCATCTTCTTTGTAATCCAAAAAGCTTGTCTTTCTTATCTCAGATGCGCCTGGTCTTATCTTTTTCTCCTTTCGCCTAGGACTAATTCCGGGGGTTGGGGGACAGCTACATGGGCTGGGCTGCTGAAATGGATCCAACCCCAACAATAATAAGGTCACTGGGTTGGGCCCAGTGACCATGCAAGCTTCAAAACAAAATTCAACAGGGAAGGGAGAAGAAGATTACCTGGAATGGGGGTTGCTGGTCACTAGTGTTGGCGCTGGCTCACGGTGGCGTTGCTTGCGGTGGTGTTGGGAGGAGCAATGGTGGTCCATGGTGGAATATTGCTTTTCAAGACCGGGGAAGAGCTGGATTACACTACTGCTTTTATGGCTGGGGCTGGTCACTATGGAGAGGAGTACAGGACGAGGCGCCGCTGGAACTGGTGGTCTGGCCTTCTTATTGGCAACGTGGGTGGTACAGCCAAGGAGGAGCCGCTGGCGTAATGTGCTTTACGGGAGAAGGAGATGAGGTTGTAGAAGTGCTGGGCTGCTGTTGGTCGCAGCATAGAGAAGATGACGTTGTTGGAATGAAAAACACTGTTGGCAGTGGAGACAAGATTTCTGTTAGAAATGCAGCATGTTGGACAATGGGAGATGTAGCCGATGGAAGGTGAGCTAATGGTGCTCTCTGTCTCTCTTCATTACTGTCAGTTGCTGCTGGTTACGGGTTTTCTTGAGAGGGAGAGAAAATGACTTGTGGTTCTTTTCAGAAAAATGGAAGGGCTATTGTTTGTTAGGGCTACTGTAGGATGTGTCATGACTTAGTTCCTCTTCAGTAGCTGGTGACTTATATATATATATATATATTGTAAATGACCTCCTCCTCTTTCAGTATTTATAGAGGGTGAGGGATATTCTATGATAAGTCTTAATATTGATAATGAATGGTTAAGAAAGATAATGCATTGTTTTTTCTTCTGGTGAGAAAATACCTTTTTTCTAAAATAATAATTGCTTCCATTAATAATAATTGTGGTTGCTTAAATAGCAAGACCACGTACAAATAGAAACTAAATATAACTGCATGAAAGAAAAATAACAAAAATAATGCAAGTACTGTCATCACACTTGCACGTAAATGCTTCCCATGTATACTACATTCAATTGCCAGCAATGTGCCTTACGTGCATGTATGCTGCATGCACAATCATGTACGTGTTGTAGACATCTCTAACTCTGAACGTCGTGGCCTGCATGCACGATCATTTACATGCTGTAGACATCCCAAAATACTTGGGATTTGGCTTAAGGCCTCTATCTGAACGTCGTGGCCTATCAATACCACCCCTATTAAGTGGAACCTTGTCCTCAAGGTTCAAAGTCAGGAACAACTCTTGTAACTGAGTTGTGGGTTCCCACGTGGCGTCCTCTACGGGCAGATGTTTCCATTGAACTAAGCTTTCAGTAACAAGAAGTCGTCCCTGTTTATGCTAACGACAATCCAAAATAGTCTGTGGTTCAAGAAGGAGCTCGTTGTCATCTGTAACAGGTGGTATGTCAACTGACCTTGGTTCAACAATGCCTTCTTTGGTCTGGTAACATTTTATTAGTGAGACATGAAACACTGGATGAATGCGTGCTTCTGCTAGTAACTGTAAACAGTAGG
>Ga0325404_1001914_pt1 | contig 22120 bp, 14 predicted proteins | sample PopdelMetagenome_18_FD_205664 | JGI IMG/M metagenome (GOLD analysis project Ga0325404, IMG submission 205664) | Populus deltoides microbial communities from Bellville, Georgia, United States - Xylem-Control-R1 | ecosystem: Host-associated > Plants > Phyllosphere > Stem > Wood/Secondary xylem...
AATAATAATAATAATAATAATAATAATAATTTATGGACCCTAATCTATTTTTTGGCATGGTCAAAGGGCAAATTCATCTTCATTGAACTCCCATCTCCTAACAAACTTTCATTGACACCAATATCTATTACATTCCTTCCATTTCTTTGGTTGAATAAAACATGAGTTGCACATCTTTTTTATAAAATGTTAAGAGATCAAAAAATCATTCTCCATTAATATCACAATAAAAATATATTTTACAATACAATTATAATATAAAAAGCATTAGAGTCTTTCTTATTATCCTTAAGAAAAGCATGACCTCCTCGTGATATTGAATGAGTAAACTAAAGGGAATTTAAAGGGGTGACAAACAAATCTTATAGTTTAATTAAGGGTTAAAAAAATACTAATTGGGTGGTGTTTGTGTGTTAACCGAAATGTGACACTCAGATTCCAACTCCTTCTACTTTCGTTCAAGAATTAATTGTCGTAGTGTTTTGACATGAATGACTTGTGTGGCTTGCCTTTATCTTTTAGAAGTGAAAAGTTCAGGTTTGATTTATGTTTCTTTTGTGTTAAAATATTTCACTTTCATAATATTTTAGTATTTAGTTTAAGTTGAATTACTTTAAGTTAAAATTCTATTTAATCTTGACTATTTAGTAATATTTTAAATTTTAAAATTATATTTGTTTGACATTGTGTTTGTATTGCATAATTTATAATTAATTTATCTTGAATTTGAATTATATTTGTTGAATTATATATATATATATATATGAAGAGTACAATCCCGAAAACGGCATGCCGAAATGCTTTGAAACCAAAACATTTCATTTCAATTGATAAAATAAAACACCTACCAAAATAGAATTGACAACCTTAGTTTAGTTAGATCTTTGAAGGCATGGTGTGGTAGTGTTGAACTTGTTAAGTTGTGCAGGTTTCCTATGAGAGGCAACTTCATATGCCTTAGAAGAAACTTTACTTTAAATCCCACTTTTAGATTTTATGCAATCCACCTAAACAAAAAAAATAAGAAGAAGAAAAAGAGAAACAAGAAGGAATGAGGAAGGCACATAAACAATTATGGCCTCCATGGTTACATAGAGAGGAATCAAGTTATCTCGGGCAATATTAAACTTGTCCAAGTACAATATTTTTATACAAAAATTATGAGGATCTAACTTTAGCAAGTTTCAAAACATGAATTATTTTTTATTGAACCAAGCTTAAAATCTAATGTATCAAAACGATTTAAAAAACATAAAAAAATTTATAGTAAAAAAAAATCAATTTTTTTAAAAAGCGTTGCCCAACCACGGAAATAAATAACATCGTTATCTTTCATCTGGAAAGACAACATATACTTTGTAAGTTTTAACAGTTTATCTTGTTGCTATGTATGTTTAGTTGTAGGTGCTGAATCTCTATCTTCCCTGTTTCATTTTTTTGGCCTACTTATAGAAATATGAAGGAAATTTGGATACAAACAATATCTATTGAAGAGGAAAAAAATGCCAAGGCCCTCATAATCTATCGATGAGATTTCAATCAAATTAAAGAGATAATTACAAATCATGGACCTCATTTTTAATGTTATCTTGTTTGTGATTCTTGTAAGGTTCAATTATTAATTTAAAAGAAAGAGAATTTTTTTCTTTGACTTTGGAAAATTTGATTACATGGAGGAAGTAATGCTTTAGTTTGTAGGTTGATTGTCTTGTGTTATTTGAAATGAGTAAGGTCTTGATGTTTGTGTATTTTCTCTATTATTTCTTTCTTCACCTTTTGTTTTTTAGAGAAATATGGATGTATATTATCGAGCCTTACTCATTTGATATTTTTTTTCCTTTTTTATGTTTTTTTCTTGAAGTTATGTTCTTCAATTATTGTTTTTCCTATCTCTATGTTCTTTTGTATTTGTGATTGAAAGGTTCTCTTGGTTTTTTATTTTTTTTTATTTTTATGATCTTACTAGGAAAGCAATTTGCCTTCCTTTGACATATGATTTATCGATTCAGCTTTTGGTTGTTCTTTAATTGTGCTTATTCCTTTCCTGCAAGGCTGGTCTTGGGCAAAAGGTTTTTTGTACATGTCTATGATTTATTGATTCACTCCAAGGCATTCAGTTCCTTGTCTGCTAGCCCTTCCATTTTTTCCCTCTATTTTTTTTTCTTTTTACTTTGTTTTGTTTTCACTTAGGTTTGTGCTCAACATAAATGCAATTGTTAATCGTGTTGTTAGTTTTAGATGTGCCTTGCAATCTGTGTGCTAATGTTATCTCATATATGCCCTATATAGAAACATAGTGTCAATGATGCATATATCCCTTTCATTACAAGATGACAACTTTTGTCGCGTTTGTCTTTGCGGTTGGATCGTGCTTTTGTGTTTTTTTAAATTTTTTTAGGTTTAAATTATTTTTTTGTGTTTTTTTATCGTTTTAATATGTTGATATTAAAAATAAAATTTAAAAAATAAAAAAATTATTTTGATATCTTTTTTAGTGAAAAATACTTTGAAAAACAATCTTTAACACATCTCAAGCACGTTCTTTCATTTCATCACAAAGTTGCTACATATTCCTCTCATGTATGACCCACTCTATGATTCATCAAAACCTTAACTTCCTTGCCAGCTTTTTTCCATTTCCTTACAATATTCCAATTCACCATCATGAAGCAAATCCAGCTTCGTCACTATAACCAACATTGGTGGAAGCTTTAAAGTAGCTAGTAGTGGTGCTTTTGGACCTATTGAACACGTAATTGGATGATCTTTAGTACTACAATGCTACCATTAAGCAAAGCAAATGACATGAACTTGTTTTCCATTTCACGTGTTTATAATGGATTTATGGTAATTCAAAAAAAGATTTACTCAACAATTGTTTGAATGTGAACCCAGGTACATAGTCACATAACCACTTATCCTCAATGATCTATCCTTAATGGTTCAATGTCATCTAACCAACTCGAGCTGGTACCTGATGAACTAAATTTCCACTTGTGTTATCCCCAACTACATATACTTCGCTAAAATCAACGTAGCTTGTGATCCATTGATCAAATAATTCACACTGGGCAATGACCTTAAGCCAAATAAATACAGCATAAGCATCTTCGCTTGGAGCCAAGAGCTTATGCTCAGGGGTATGACGAAGATAATCTGAAACATAAATGGCTTAAATCGAGCGTACAATCCTTGAATAGTAGTGTTAGTACATGTATGTATTAGGATGTCTAATACAATAACCATCATCATAAAAATAAAGGTCTATAGGAAGCTTGTCCTTGTTTTGGACATTGTGTGGTCCTCTTGAATGTATATTCGGATAGTAAAGCCATGTAAATACAAAAAAATAATAACTAAATATTAAACTGAAAACATTAAAAGATGGATATGAATCAAGACATTTGATTTTGTAATATAGACCATGTATCTAGTTGTATTTAATGATTTTGTTTATTAGAATCAAATTTTCATTTGATCAATTCATAATAGAAATGATACATATAAAAACGATCAAAGAAAAACAAATATTATTCAAGGATGCACATATTAGAAAAAATGTTATCAATTTATGTGAAAAACCAAGTAAAAACTAAACGCTATTTAACCGAAGACAAAGTTAAAAAGTTGAGAGATGGATATGAATGTAGATATTTAGTATCAAAATATGGGTTATAGTCTTGACTGTATCTAATGGCTTTATTTCTTGGAATCAATGTTTTATTTAAAAACGATCATAAAAAAAAGACACCTAGGAAAACAATTGCATAAAATTAAAGAAAAACATTCATGTGCTGCCACTAGAAAGAATGTCTTCTAATATATATAAAAAAATTTGAAATCTTATTTGTAAACTAAGTAAAAATTAAATCATATTATATTAAAAATATCATAAGAAATTGTTAAAAAATTATCAAAATTGAAAACATAGCCAATAAAAAAATTCAATAAAAAACCAACATCAAAAGATGAAAATTAAAAAAAAAAGAATAAAATGAAAAAAAAAAATCATGACACACATGCCTGGCTTGGGTGGCTCAACACTCTTTAGCTTAAAAAAAGCCTAGGCGTGTCAACCTTTAAGCTCGGGCCCTTGTGCTTGGGTGTGTTTTAATTTTTTTTTTCTTTAAGAGACAGTGGACTTGTCATTTGCCTTTTAAAAAAAAAAACAGGTGATGTGTCACTTGTTATACCAATTTTAGGTGACCAAAGACTAAAAATTCAGACCATGAGTTTTGTTTTGCCCAAAAATAAACCCAAAATACCTAGGAAAACACCCTACACACATTGACAAATCCATCCATGACCTCGAACAGTCCAAAAATAGTCTCAAAATCCAAAATCAACTTAAAATAACAAATTTTTCGAGCTCAAATCTATCATCATAGACGATGTGAACATTTAAGTGGAATTTTTCTCATTAAATGAAACAGATTGACATCAAAATTGATCATTTAATGATCAAAGACTGTGTCAATCGAAGCTCTCTCTACAACCAAAATTTGACAACTTAAATGAAGTTTTGTACAATAATTAAAATTTTAAAATATCGAGGGTTGAAAATATATTAATTTAAAATTAAAATGATCAAAGTAAACTTTTCACTTGAATTTTAAAATTGCCACCTATTGTATTATGTTTTTTAAGTTTAGTCCTATTTCTTTGACTTTTTCTTTCTTCACAATTTAACTTAGAACGTAATTGAAATTATAAATAGAGGTTGCTTTTAAAAAAAAATCACTTGAAATAAATTAAATTAATATTTTATTTATTTATGACATCAACATATTAAAATAATTTAAAAACAAAAAAAAAATTAATTTTTAAAAAATATAATTAAACCACAAAAACAAACATAACCTTAAATTTCTATCAATTTACTCCTATAAAAGCAAAATAGAAATTATAATATAATTATAATATAATAGTTTTTTCAGACCAAGTAGACCCCACCTTGGAAAAGGCGTGGGGAAAAAAACACACAGCACACATTATTTTCTCTCTCGACCGGCAACTTAATTTTCTCGCGAAACAAACAGACCTGTCATAGTTGCCAGTATTGCAAATATATAGCAATACAACCTCAGAACTGATAGTAGACCTCACTTACAACACTCACAGATTATTCCAAGCTGTTTTTCTTACATACATGGCAAGGACTATCCAGATTTTACCAAACTATACAACGCCCACAATTTTAAAATCATCATCAGAACTATCTTTATCCAAAATCCTCAAGAAAATGCAAAAAATCTGAAAAAGTTTAGATTTTGACACCAACCCATTTGTGTTATCTCAATTTTGATTCTAACCCATTATTTCCCATTCGTAAATTATCCTTACATGTTTGATTTTCATTGCTAATTTTGGATGTTCAACCTTTTTTGAGGTGTACACTGTTAGGGTTTTTCTGGGTCTATCAATACCAGGTTTTTGGTTGGTCTGTCTTATTTGTTTTATATACCAATACATATACAGGTACTCGTGAGCTTAGTCGATTACAGAAACAAATGGGTCGTTCTCGAGGGAATTTTCACTCTAATGATGAAGACCCTACTCAGAGGTTTGTGTTTTTTGAAGTTGTTTGCTTTCTTGGTTTCTGATTCAGTTTTTAGATTGTTTTATTTTCTGTTTTTGTTGGTGTTACTTTTGCGTGTTTTGTAATGTTATTTAGTACGATGGAAAATGGAAATGAATTTGAAGTGTCATTTGATAGAATTTAGTAATGTAGAATTCGTCTCTGCATAATTGAAGGTGGTTAATGTAGATGGTCTCTTATTACTTTTGTTTATGTGATTACTGAGTATCAATTTTGGCTATATGAGTGTAGTATATCCTGAATTTCGTTGTTGGCATTGCAGATCAAGAAGGAAGAAGAATGCGGCAAGTGGAGATAATTCCGAATCTTTATTGGCTGGTAATTTTTCCATCCTTGTGGAAAATTAAAAATGATAACTTTTTTAGATTTGAACTTTCACAGCAATTTTTTTCATGATTACCTGTAGCACAGTATAATAGATCATCTTACAGAATTGTTTCATCCAAAGCTTTAATTACTTCATGAGCAGTTCGTAGAATAGAAAATACAAGTTAGAGTCCTATTCTGAACATGAAATCTATGAGTGTCTTGTAGTTGTTATCTAATAGGGGGTTTAAAAACTGTAATTGACAGAGACTTCTAGATAGTTAAGGTGGTACTGATTACAGAATAATATTTCAAAGACGTCACGAAAATTGATGCTGCTGTTATTACTCAAATTCTTTGTTCTTCTAAGTACCATGATGCATATGATCTCTAAGCATCCAAAGGATGATTGATTTTGTTTTCCTCCTCATCTTGATGACCTTTTTCTTTGTTTTCTTCTTTACTTTTTAATGTGCCCAGGCCCAGGAAGTGGTGATGGGAAAAGGGCATTATACCATTGCAATTATTGCAATAAAGATATAACAGGGAAGACTCGTATCAAATGCGCCATGTGCCCTGATTTTGACCTATGCTTAGAGTGCTTCTCTGTAGGAGCTGAGGTTACACCTCATAAAAGCAATCACCCTTACAGGGTTATGGTCAGTGCTTCTCCTTCTAACAACTTGCCAGCTTGTTATTTTGCATGGTTCTGTTCATTATTCCTTTTTAATCTGGCACTGAGCTTGTCCCTGTATCAGCATGGGAACCTTACTGGTTTGTTTGATGAAATATTTAGGAAATTTTGGCTTTCCTGTTGCATCTCTATTTAGTATTTAATAACTGTACTATACTTGAACTGTTCTTTCTCATGTTAGCAAATGCTCACTTATTTATTGCATTTGTTTCTTCATGGTTTAATTAGTTGGAATACCTATAAGTCTCAATTCTTATGTGGGCATAGCGTTCAACCTATAACATTAGAAAGCTGGCAAGATGATTTTTTATGTATTTTCATTTCTACAGGATAATTTATCTTTCCCGCTTATTTGCCCTGATTGGAATGCAGATGAAGAAATACTGCTTCTAGAGGTGTTTGGTTTAACTTTCTTTTTTTCAATTTCTTAAAGGTTTTTTTTTTTAGTTTGGAATTTTAGTGTTCATTGCAAGGTAATTCAGATATGCTGTTGATCTTTAGGGAATTGAAATGTATGGATTGGGGAACTGGGCAGAAATTGCTGAGCACGTGGGGACAAAGAGTAAAGACACATGTATTGAACACTATAATAGTGTTTACATGCAATCCCAGTACTTCCCTCTCCCGGTATGATATAGAAATACTCTTCTCTTTTCAAGCTGTTTCTGATTTAAGTAGAACAAGATAAAATTGAACATTTTTCTTCTTTCCAGGACATGTCGCTTGTTGTTGGGAAAAATAGAAAGGAACTTCTTGCTATGGCCAAGGGATATAGTGAGGACAAAAAAGGTTTGTGTTAATGCTTACCATTATATATCTCTACCAATAGTTGTTTTTGTATTTTTCTTCTACTTCTGCTTCCTTGGTGGAACTTTATTTTAGTTTGTTCTTTGGTGTGAGGCTAATATTTTGATCCCCAGTACTGGTTAGATTTTTTCTTTGTAACTGTGGTTCCTGATATACATTGTGCAGGGTGCTCTAGTGTGCCTTAGTTTCAACTTGTTATTTCCTAGCATAAAAGCAATGGATTTTCTGCTGAAGTAGGAAGCAAAACCTACTTCAGTGGTGAACAAGCCACTCGCGGTCATTTTGTGTTACTTACTGTTGCTATACACATTCTTGAACTATGACCTTTTGAAAAGAAATTTTGATCACAAATTATGTATGATTTATAGGTGCTGCTATGCTTGGGGATCTTACTTTGAAGGAAGAATCTCCATTTTCTCCTTCAAGAGTGAAGTACGGTTCCATTCTTCTCTCTTAATAATTTATATCTGATCACCTATTAAACATGCCTCTACCAATTTCCTTGATTAACTTAGAGTCGAAGAAATGCATAAAGGAGGTTCCTCTGGCCGATTATCAACATTAAACTCAGGTGAGTTTGAATAATATCTCAAATAACTAGATGTTTCATGAAGATGAATTGAAATAATCTCATTTCTGCAATGAATCCTTGTTTTTTGAACCTTCAGAGGTAGAATCTGCTGGCCGTCCTACTACCACAAGCTCTGCAGCAACAGCTGCTAATAAGAAGGCATCTAGCATTGCTCGGGTTAAAGATGGACCTAATGTTGTTAAAGTGGAAGGTTTGATACATGACTTTTCTTATCCAAATTGCTTTTAGTAGGTGATTGTTGTTGCTGTTGTCATTGTCCTCTAGATGCTTGATTGTTTTGAAAATAATCTCTTTCATCTGATATAATTGAAATTGATGTGATTTGGATGTTGTTGCTCATTGAAATTTGTTGCTTCCCTGCTTCTAATTTGTAGGATAGTACTATGTTATTGTCTGCTTACTCGATGTGTGAACAATTCTATGGAGGATCAGTTAGTCATCATGGTTTTTGTTGGTGGCAGATCCTCAGGTGGACCGAAATGCTAAAGGGAAGAAACCGAATTCCTCTGGGAGTGAGGGTCCATCTTTAATGGAGTTGAGCGGTTATAACCCCAAGAGGCAGGAGTTTGATCCCGAATATGATAATGATGCTGAGCAGTTGCTAGCCGAGATGGAATTTAAAGATACTGACACTGAGGAAGAGCGGGAGCTGAAATTGCGAGTGCTGCATATATATTCAAAGCGGTAGGTAGTAAACGAATTGGCAATGTTTGTTAGTCTGAATGAACTTTGCTACATCATGCTTGTTCACATGGGAGGATTAGGGAGCTATACATATAGGCATCAAGGTAAAAGGTGCATAAACTAATGGGGAATGAAAATGAAATCACAGAGCAAACATATTTGACCTACAATTCTAATGCTGAATTTTTGTTTTGAATGTTAAAAGATATACTGCCAAGTTGCTTGCTTATACCAAATATATCTGTCATTCTGGTTAATTTCATCTCACAATTATATAACCTTGCTGGATATTGACAGGCTCGACGAGAGAAAGCGCAGAAAAGATTTCATACTAGAAAGAAATCTGCTGCAACCAAGTCCTTTTGAAAAGGACTTGACTGCAGAAGAGAGGGCATTATGTCGGCGTTATGACCCTTTCATGCGTTTTCATTCCAAGGAAGAGCATGAGGAATTGCTTCAGGTTGTTGTCGAAGAGCATCGGATGCTGAAAAGGATCGAAGAGCTGAAGGTTTTTGATTTATTCTGAAAATGCACCTTTATAATTACTTGATTCACTTTTTCCCTTGAAATAAGTAATACCGGCTGCTATGTCCTGTATAAACAGGATTTGGCAGACACCGATTTGAACAGAAAAATTGCCACTCGCACTGAAGAACATGGACGTCTGTATGTGAATGATTAATATGCTTAATTGTAACCATGTTGCTGTAACTATGCAGGAAGCTCAAGCAGCTGGTTGCCGCACAGCAGCTGAGGCGGACAGGTACCTTGAGCAGAAGAGGAAAAAAGAAGCCGAGGAAAATTCCAGTAGACTGAAAGACAATGCTCTGGTTGGTCCTAGCAATCATGGTGCTCCCAATGCATTTATTCCTTCAGAGTCTGTTAGGAAGGATTCGAGTACTAGACCTGTAGGACAGGGCTCTGCTAGCTATGCCAATGGTTTGGACACAACAGGCTTTTATGAAACGCAGCTACTATCTGAAACTGTAAGTATCAAATCCCTGGTTGGTAGCTTTTCTTCATCAACATTTGTAAACAATGCCCGATCTGGTTCTTTGTTGTGCACCAACAACAAACATCATATTGCTGAGCATTCATCGTTCCTCAAGTTAAATGGCAAAAGAATTGTCCAACGATGTCATGCACTGCCCTTGAGGCTTCATTGTGAATTCCCAAGTATAATGTCTTTTGGATTGCCATTGAGGTTGCTAACTTTAATGCATCGGCAGGAAAAACGGCTATGCCGTGAGATTCACCTACCTCCTCCTGTCTACCTCAAGATGCAAGAGGTCATGACCAAAGAGATCTTCAGCGGTAACATCACTAAGAAATTGGATGCTCACCCCTTGTTCAAGATTGAAGCAAGCAAAGTTGATAGGGTGTATGATATACTTGTGAAGAAGGGGATTGCTCAACCTTGATGCTCATTAATGCTTGTCCTCAATTTTCTTTAATTATGTTGTGTTCATTTTCTTTTAAAGAAATAAAAATATGCTTTACCTTAGCCTTTCTAAACTTGCATCAAGTTCGCCGGTGCACATGTACCATGTAGACTAGCGTACCGATTCATGGAATTCATAACATTCTGGAAGGCAAAACCATACCCCCATCATGCTTAATTCCATGATAGTCGTTTGCTAACTTACTCTATCAATTGCATAAAAATATTGATTCCCCCTCAGTTATGGGTAAAGATTTCATTTCCAAAGTTTTACAGCATATCATGGTCAAAGAGCCGAAATAGAGAGTACGATTTTCTTGAAAATGGAGGAAATAAATAGAGATTACGAATGTTACTACGTTATCATCATGTTCTCAATTGCCAAACCGACAAAATTAACCTTGCATCACATAAAATGAAGGATTAAAAACGCACACGACAACAATTAGGGAAAAGAACAGATCAACATTAGGGCATTTTTTCACATCCAAGCAGTGCTGTGAGAAGGTTATGGAGTAACCCAATTAGGCCTATCCAAGCAGTGCTGGAAAGCCGTTCTCTCGTTCAACATAGACTAGAGAGCTAACCGGACAGGAAAATCTGGAATGGGTTTTTGGGTATCATAAACAAAATAAATGAAGCAAATGCCTAGACAAAAACATATGAAGAAAGGCGGGTGAAATAACTACATTTCTGTTTCTTTTCCAAACAAAAACAACCTTGTAACCTTTACAGCTAAACCTTAAAAACTACACTGTAAAACATAAGCCTATTTGACTGAAATACAGTTCATAAAGTTGCAAACACATACTGTAATATACGCCTATACGACACAAAAGAGCAATTCTCAAGTTGCACATACATCACCAGCATTCACTGCATGGTGCAAACCGACACTTAAAGCTATCTTAAGATTGAACTGAAACCAACTCATAAACTATCCTATGATTGAACTGAGCTACTGTCTAGCTTGACTTGATTCCATCAAAGTTCTAAACCCAACATCTTCTGACACTAAGTTGATTTCAGTAAAAGTTGGTACTCATATTACTATATACCTGCCAACTCTCTAGAAGTTGGAGAAGACTTGCAGGTCATCTGACTCTTGTAGCTGTGACAACCCTTTCTCTATCTTTATACACAGGAAGCCATCTAACCCACCTTCACAGTTAAAACTTCACTCTAGCTATGTCATCTATTAATGGAACTTGGGTGATCGTTTATAAAGTTTTTGCTGCTTCACTTATCTTGTTAACAGATTTAAGATCTTCATCCAAAAGAAACTGTGTTATTGCCAGAGCTATCTTCACCACCATTGTCAACATAAGCTGGGATAGCAACATTGTTCGCTTTCTCATGATGAAAATCACCACCAACATCATCATCATCAACAGCTCCATGTGTTTTTAGTTCATCCTTCTCATTTACACCATGCCTCTGTCTCGAATAGACCTCCTTAACATTTTTGAGATCACCAGACACAACTGAACCAGGTAAGGGTTCATCTTCTTCAATAGCTTCAAGTCTGGAAGTTTTGACAAATTTGTGCTCCAGTGATGCAGCAGTATCACAACCTCGTGCCTCAAGCTTGATGATAGAAATGGCATCTGCAGATAGATGATGGAGTATATCAGGCTTTGCCATTACATCAACCCATCTGTTATCAACCCAATCTCGGGAATTCCTCACATTCTTCCTTGGGACAGTCAGGAACTTGCCTTCACCTAAAAGCATCATTAACCATGGTTACTAACAAACATAATTAAAATAGAACTGCAAATGCATGAGCGAGTGCATCTCATGCCAGATGATGAATATGATTAAAAAATAAGAAGAAAGAAATATATCTAATATTGCCATACAGTACCATACCAGGGAGGTAAACTTGCAGGCAATCACTCCCAGAGATGTCAACTCCCGATACAACACCCTCCCACCATCCATCACTCCACCATGCATCAACCGGGGCTCCAACCTCAAAAATATGGTCAGTAGAATGATTTTGAGGATGTGGCCGGATTGTCTTGCGACCTAAACATCTCATGCCAAGTTTATCAGGAGCAGCCACTCTGGAAGCAGGGACCCATTCCTATGACACAATAAAAATTCCAAAAATTAAGTCCATTAAAGGTTAGCTTCAAAGAGAATGAAAAATGTTATGATTTTTATGACCAAGTAATGCACTCCAATATGACAATACTAAAGAATCAAAATATTTTTTGATGATCACTCCAAGGCACGGGTCTAATAGAAAGTTCTGATAATTTGGGGAGGGAGATTCAAATTTCAAACATACAACCTCTTCTTTCGAGGAAGAGGTGTAGAATTAGGCAATGCGATGATCCTACCAAATGTTTTCGCCTGCCACCGCCAAAATTTACTGATTTTCAGTATCAAATAGGAGATACAAGAGAATTTGCATACCTCTAGATTTCCAGATCCCTCCACATACTGGACATCTTCATATTGAACTTTCAGATGCTTCTGAGAGGACTGCAACACCTTACATCTAAACCAGCAGCCTCGAATCCCACTATCTTGGCAGAGCATCTCTATCTTTTCATTCACTTTGAAAGGAGCAGAACATTTGGACTGGGGTATAACAAACTCAATTCCCATGGAAACCTTTGATAACCGTAGCTTCAGTTTGGGGTATCCTGATTTACATTTTGCTATCTGGTTTCCACAGGCCCAGTTTCTGAGACCTGATCCACTCTCAAGTCTGTCTTGCTCCTTGGATGTTCTACTTCTCTTGCTACCTACACTGGTAGGGTTATCATGGGTCAATTCTTCCTCGTCTTCCTTGTACAGATTATTGTACCTAACCTTTTTCTTAGGGACAACAGATCCATCCAAAGTAGAGAGGATTGCTTGATTGAAGTATCCATGCAATTTAGTAAGAGCAAACGGCTTGATCTTGTTGTTTTTAAACTGCCTAAAGCACATGTGGACACCGGATGTTGATGTATGTGAAACACCAGCCATACATTTATCATAATGTCGGGGCGTCAAGACTGTTGCTGGGCAATCAATATACTCTGCACTGATCACTTGGACATTAGGTGTGATGAAAACTTCTTGGGGGTGTGGATTCAGTTGAGGAATTACACCCTTGACTTCCTGGTTATGGTGAAACCACCGCACCTTTACCTTCTTCTGCCCCTTTTTGTCTTCATACATATCTTCCAGGTATCCAAGGTAGCGGCCTTTTTCTTCAGCCATTATAAATACGAAGGAATGGACCTAACCATCAAGTTTTGTTTAAAAAATGTTACTACCACTACCACTAATAATAATAATAATAATTTATGAGGACAAATGTGCAGAAGGATGAAGAAAAGTAACACCACTCAACAAAGATAAGTTTGCAACTAGATAAAGAAATAACTAGCCAATGGGTTAACACTTACAGTTATGGTAGTCCCATTTCTGAAAAAGGATGGGTAGTGCTTGAGTTCTTTAGCACATATCCATGCCGCACCAAACCACTTAATGTGTGAATTCTGAACCTTCAATTTGCTTCGAGCCTGAATTCAAAGCGACAGAGTCAACAACTACAAAGAATGTTAAAAAATCTAAAAACTATGCATAACAACTACAATAAGTGGATACCATCCGAACTGGCAAATAGGTTTTCGAAGCATTGAATCCAGTCACTGATACTCCAAAAGATCCTGAACCTTGAGCTGAGCCATTTATCTGTGCATCTGCCATAAGAGATTTTAGCATTTCTCATAAATTTCCGATCCAACAGTTGAAAGTGAACACCACTGCTGAGAAAATTTATAAAACTCTTTGAGCCCTTTGAAATTAAAAGAATTAGATACATGCAAGAAAATGCACCAAGAGGACCATATGTAGATGGAGAGCTTAAAAGTGAGAATGGTAATTTGTGCTCTGGACATCAAAACTAGTAAACAAAAGACAGGCATGAATTACGCAAACTTGAGGACCAGAGAATTATATCCTTCAATCCAGAAAACAGCATTATTTTACAAATATCATATACAGTGTGTGAGGGGCTGCCTATGCTTATGTGATTTCCACATATTTGCCTTTACCCATTTCATGGATACACACAATTACTAGACGAAGCAACACAGAATCACACACTCATGCCCATAATTATGGCATCTAATTTTTCTTATAACATCTCATTATTAACTCAAGGATGTATGTGCATTCAGTGAAAAAAACATAATTACAGGAAAATAAAAAATATTAACATAAGCTATCACGAATACTTCTGAAGCATAAAACAATAATTTCACCTGAGAAGCCTTCCATTAGTTTTTGAATTCACCCTGATGTGAAATCAATCGAGACAGATAAGAGGAGAAAGAAAAAGAATGAGATGCCTGATGTCATGGAGAATGGGATTATAAGAAAAGCTTATTAAAACAAACACATGAAGACACGTGAAAGACAACCTCTGCATATATGGAAAGATGCTCTGTTAAAATTCAGCTTTCCATAACAAAAAGGTAATAAGATGCCAGTTTCCTTGTCATGCCAAATATGTTAAATTCGTAAGACTGGAAGTAGGGTGCTGGCAATCTAAGTTTCATAACATAACTAATTTTAAATTGAATGGTTCAGATTCCATAAGTCATTGCTCACAAACCATTTGAATGTACTTATATTGAAAGTTTCATAAAGTAGCGGAGTACTGCTTTTTATGAGAGTAACCCATTAGCTTCATGACAAATCGAGCTATTTTGTTTTTTGACTGTGCGAGTGAGTTCACGCACACATAAAGCTATATGTCTTAGCACATGTGTAACACAATCCAGAAAAAAAAAAAAATTTGGATGCGCAATTAAAAGAAGGGCATGATATCCACCCTGGTGTGAAGGCAGAGAATGGACATTTATGGCCTAAGATATTGGCTACACCAATAGATAAACTAAGCACATGGTTCCTATGCTCCAGTAGGGTATAAAATGCAAAATTGGTTTACATCACAGGGTACTTCCAAATGACTAACAAAAATCTCAACATAATTAGTTTTCCACCTTGAGAAATTGAGTTGCAATATGTGCAATTTAAATCTTAAAAAATGGCAATGCTTGACCAACTCCGACAAAATAGATAAGGCTAGGACATAATCCAATGACTTAACACAGATGTAAAGATGAAATTCAAATCATGCCGGTGTCATTAGTAAAGCAGAACATCACATGCAGTCTATTCCCAAAGCTATACTCGACCCTCAAAACTAGATTGGCAAGGCAATGCTTTTAATGTAATTACAAATACAACTACAAAATAAGAACTGTAATCCCTCAATATCATTCCATATAAACCTACAAAATCATAACCAGTAACCAGTAACACATAGAGTACGTACTTGAAACACGTAGAGGGGATCCTTCATTTGACACCATTGATGTCAACCAGTCCACAACTTCTCGCCGGGCTCTCCATTTCGTAGATGCATTGATGGACTCATTGGACCCATAGGCTTCCAAAAACTCGTCAGAAACTACATATGTCATGTGCCTTATACTCCTCTCAGTCCCTATAACAGCAAGAACTAAACCCCCAAATGTATCCTTCAAGTGATAATGAACCACGCGGCTACCACGTTCATGGCATATAATGTGCTCCTCCCAAGCCACAAAAACATCATTACTAACAGACATAATGACCATGAATAGCCCCCAAAAGAGCTCAAAATCTCAACTTCATGGTTTCTATCAACATTTTTACCTGAAATTCACCAACTCAAGCGATAAATCTTTGATACTAACCAAACCAACACAGTTCAAAAAACCTTAATGGCCACCCAAAAAACTTAAAAAAACCAGTTAAAGACAATAAACATAAACACAAAATAATCCAAACCCATTTGAGAAAAAACTCACCTTTGCTTAAAAATCTCCCACAAGACACAAACTTTATCCAAACTATCCTCTCTATCAAGCACACAAACAGCAGCCAGCAAATGGGTTGCAAGCAAAGCAGCTTAAAAGAGACTAAAAAGAGAAGATTAGAGTTTTAAATCCTAAACCCAGGTCAAAAAACAAAGAGGGCCGGTCTCACTCAGCTTGAGAAGCTACAAAGAGCTTAGGGTCAGGGGCACCAATGCAGCCAAAAAAGGATGTGATGAGTTCAAGATTGCTATGCAAAGTTCAAAAAAAAAGGGTAAAAGAAGAGACTTGAGAGTGCAAACAAAATTGATGAAAAAATAAAAGAAGAAGAGACAAGTGTAATATGTCGTAGTAATTGGAAAGAAAAAAAAAAGTCAACACTTTTTATTTAAACCCGAGGAAATCCCCTTTAAAAAGTGAATTATAATTTAATCCTGTTGTTTAATAATTTTATAATTTAGTCCTTTTATTTTGAAAATTATAAGTTAGTTCATTGGCCAACTTAATTTGTTGTTTAATAATTTATCCCTTTTAAAATGCATTTTAAATTGATTTGTAAAAACAATGTAACTGATAATAATCTAATATAGTTAACATTAGATAACTTACACATGCTTCGTCATGGGTTAGATTAATTTTTTTGAATTATAAAAAAAACAAATACTTAAGCAATATAAGTATATTTTAAAAAAAAAATTAACGAATTGATATCATAGAAAAAAAATTAAAAAAATAACAATTGTCAATCCTTAATAATCAAAACATCAAATTAGGAAAAAGATACCAGCATACCCAGGTGATGAAATTGAAAAAAAATCAAAACTATGTATCTAACGATGAAATTAAAAATAAATAAACATTTGATAAAAATATGAAGAATAAAAATTAAAAATCAAAACATTGAAAACTAAAATTTCAAATATTGAATTAAATGGTAAAATTGAAAATTCCTAAGGCCACAACTTTACAAAAATAATCCAAAACAAAGATAAAAACAAAGAGAGTGAAGGAAAGAATTTGAAAAAAAGAAACACAATTGAAAAAAAAAATCAAAATACAATTTTAAAACTATGTTCGACTCGACAAATTGACTTGTGACTCAAAGAATCTAGGGCTTAGGATGGCCCAATTTTCAAAAGAAATTACAACAAGGCACGAAAAACATTTGATGCTTATATTTAATTAAAAATAAAAATTCTCACAAAAATAAAATTGGACAAAGCCCAAAAAAAACTTTAGGCAACATGTGTTTTTTTTTTCAAAATGAATGGAAAATCCCATAGAAAGTGGAAAAAAAAAACTAAGAAAATATTTGAGGATGAAACTGAAAAAATGAGCTAAAAAAAAGGAAAAAACCAAGCAAATCCGGATAAACTTTCTAAACCCAAGTTAATTTCTCAAATCTACAAACCGTTAAATTCTACATCTAGACTCAACTAAAAAGCTCAATATAAAACAAATTTAATGTTGAAGGGTAAGATAAATTAATTTCATTTAAAAAAATTTAAAAGCAAGATCGAACATAAATAACTGAAGGGTTGCATTGAATTTTGTAAGGATCAAATTTCAAAGATAAAAAAAATCCATTGAGGATGAAATTAAAAACAATTTATTTTTTTATAAATTATTTAAAATAAAAAAATAATAATTAAAAAACTAGGGAGTGGGGACCGTATCTAAAGACAAAACTAATTAAAGGGTTTCATTGAATTTTTTTATGAACATCGCGCTTTCCTAGGATTGGAGAAAAAAATGAGAGGGAACCACCGATAGGATTTCATCACCGCCTTGGAAGCCATCATTTGAACACGTAACTTGGCCACATGTGCTGCCACAAATTTTCTAGACCCCCACACGCCTCCAATTCAATAATTTAAATAATATTATATAATTGGTAAAAGACACAATAACCTCTCCCTCAATTCAATAATTACCAAAAAGCTAAAAGAAAAATACATAAATATCATTGTACACCTGCTTTTTTTCTTCTTGGGGTAGGTTCGTGAATTCACTGTACAATCAAATCTAAAACATCAAGAATACTAGGGCTGAGCATTTCCGGTTCGGTCCGGTTTTAAACCAAATTAAAAAACTAAACCGAATTTTTCTTTTTTTAATTTTTTGAACCGCACCGAAAACCGGTTCAAACCGATTAATTTCGGTCCGGTTCAGTTTTTTTCCATTCCAAACCGGTTCAAACCCAATGGTCCTCTACCAACACTGTTCATCCTCTTCCTCCTTTGGAATACAAGAACCCGCCTGAAAAAGAAAAATAAATGTTGGCCTCTATTAGAACCATCAACACAACCAAATCCAATCCACATTGTAGATCTGGTTGTTTACCACAAATCCCATTTTGTTTCAGTTTCCTTCACCCCACGATGCGTCATTAATGTTAAGGAAACTCATCACCAGATCTAACAAAGGGAAAACCCAAAAACCAGAGAGGGGAAGAACAAGAAACAACAAGAAAAGGAGAGAGAGGATCAGGGTTCCATGCCATCCACCAGATCCAACAAAAACAAACAAAGGGAAAACCCAAAAACCAAAGAGGGGAAGAACAAGAAACAATAAGAAAAGGAGAGAGAGGATCGGGGTTCCATTCACCAGATCCAACAAAAACAAATAAAGTCATTGTCGATTAATCTCTGCTTTCTCAAGAACCCGTGCTTTTCAGGAAGAAGCCACAGCAAGACAAAAATCTCATATATGGTAGAGGGAGGGGAGAAAAATCAATGTGGAGAGTAAAGTGAGAGATGAGATATGCAGAGAAGGGAGGGGAGGGGGGGCGGCTGATGGGTAAATGTTATTTAGGGTTAGGAAATATTCTATTTATAGTTTTTTTTAAGTGGTAACTGGTTAAACCGGTTTGGTTCGGTTCAATTGGTTTCAGACTTTAGAAACCGAAACCGAATCGAACCGGAATTTTTTTGTGATTTTTTAATCTGTTAATTCGGTTTTTTTTCGGTTTGGTTTTTTCAGTTATTTTTTTTTTCCGGTTTTCTCGGTTTATCGGTTTTTTTGCTCACCCCTAAAGAATACCTCCAAGTGATGGGTATAATTATTTTTGTTTTTTTGGGTAAAAATATCATTACATTCTAAAAATAATTTATGTAAAGATGAATCTGCCCCCAAAAAATTCAAAAATAGCACTTGAATGCTTGTAAAAATACAAAAATATCCTCAAAAGCAACATTTTAAGTTTCGTGAAGAAAGGCTTAGACATTATTACACTGTTTCCAATCCACAATTCCATGATTATGAGATAACAGTGAAAACCGAATGACTTTTATTTTTTTTAAAACTAATTAATGGCATGATAGTCCCTTTCTTTAATTGACAAATACATGATAGGTGCTCCAGGTGTGTAAAAATGGTAGCATCCACATTGAATTTGGACCCCTCCATTCTAACCATAAGAGATTGCAGTGGATAAGGTGTGTTCATAAATAAATACAGCCACACACTAGAATTCCAATGCTGCATTACTGTAGAGCTCTGAAGTCTTCCATGGCTGCATAGCAGTACGGTCTAAAGTTCAAGAAAAAATCAGGAAAATGAAGACCATGAGATCCAAATTTCACCTCCTGGGATGCACCAATCTCACCCACCCGACTTCAAATTCTCCCGCTTTCATTCCAATCAGAGCCAAACCCCATCTTCAGCATCCCACGTATCCATCCGTAATACTTGCGAAAACCGCTGCAGGTACATCAAGAAAAACTTTAGCATGTCCTACGAGAAATTATGCTGCAACAAAGCGCATAGACAAGTCAGCAGTATTGCTTGAATTCACACCTATAAAACAGGAACTCCCAAAAAATGAGCATTCAAGGTTTCTTGTTCTGGGAGCTGTGTCTGTAGGAATTGTGTGGTTTCTGATGGCCATGGATGATCAGAAGGCATTGGCTTTAGGTCCTGAAGGGCCTCTAATGGAAGAGTTTTGGGAGAACGTGAGGAGGTATGCACTTTATGCATTAACTGTAAGCACAGGTGCTCTTTACACAATCTTCGAACCTATAGGGGAATTGCTCAAGAACCCCATTACTGCAGTGCTCATTCTTCTTATCTTTGGAGGCAGTTTCTATGTTCTTTCTCAAGTGCTTTCTGTCATGCTTGGTGTCTCTGAATTTAATTATGATTATTCATACTAGATTGACAGGTTTTCCTTTCTGTTGAATTGTACGAAGATGAGAAAATCTTTCTGACTTCAAGAGATCTCATATTGCAGTGTTCACCTTATCTTTTGGTCAATAACCTCATCTTCTCATGCAAACACATTTTTATCCTCATTTTTATCCACTATCCTTCATCAAAGATTATAGCATCGCCCCAATTTATCGTTATTGCTTCTTTCATGACACAATCAGACACAATAATTATATTGAAAAGAAGGCTAATACCACACAGTAAAACAAAATTAAGTAACATATTCCACACTCCACCCATTGATTTAACAACAGGCAACAGAAGAGACGGATAATGGGTACAGAAAACTGTTAGCATACTGGAAGGAGAGGGTTTCTCCAGGGCCAAGAGGTTCTCCATCATTAACAAGGCAATCGTCGTAGTAAATTCGTCGAAACACACTAGGATTTATCAGTTTGGCTGAGCTGAACCATCCACAACTGACATGAATGTTTGATATACTACAACCGGAGACACAAACATTCAATATTTGAACCGTGTATGATGGTATGCCATTTGGAAGAGGAGCTGTTGAGCCTTGAACTATATCAATGCCATCCTTTGAACAAGCTGCGCCTATGCGGTTCGTACTCCCAGCATCTGTTTAAGATAACAAATTGCAAGAGATTTGTCACTTGAGTTTTGTTTAGTTCATCAAGATGTTATTGCTTAGCTCAGTAAAGCCACATGATAGACCAAATTTAACCGTGAAGGCTTTGGAATGATTCTGGGCTTCCATGAAAGAGCCTGCCCTGTCTAAAGACACCATTTGTTTGAGGATTTAAGAGGCCTCAAGCCTAAGCCTAGTTGGGGGCTTGAAAACCATTGGTTCCTTTTTCTTTCTTTTTTTGAACCGATGAAACTCAAACAATTTAAATGCCTTGACTTGTTAGATTTTCAAATAAGTCAAGGTAACTTATCCCTAGATTTTAAACTATTTCATTGTAATTAAAGGGCACAGAAGTCCCTGACCAAAAAAACGAAAAGGGAAGAAAAGGAAGGTAGGCATGGGAATTGAAACACACCTTTTGTTTCCACAAGAGAAAACGGAAATCTCTAACACTCCATGGTAAAAAAGAATGAAAGAAATAGGAAAAAAAGGGAAAATCTCCTATGATTATTAAACCTTACGCGACACAGCGGGCTGAAAATATTTCAATTTAAACTAATTTGATATTAACCTTATTAAACTTGAATATTTTAACGGGTTGACACATTAACTGGATGATACAGTCAAATCTAACCATATCAAAACCATTGATTTTTTTTTAAAAAAAATGAATTGATGTCGTTTTGATTGACAGTTGAGTCATGTTTTCATGAATGTTGTAAACTTATTGAGTAGCTTGCTGCTATAATTAATTGTAGGCTAGTAAATGTATTGAGCCAGATTTATACTTTTATCACAAATGTGCTCAGAATATCCCACCAAAAATATGATGAATGATCTAACTCTTTGGATTAGAACAGAACAGCAATAAAAATTGTAGAGTAGAAAATTAGGATTGGGACATAGAGGAGGAGACATTTTACCAGGTAACTGCAGTAGCTTCCTGGCAAAATTGGTGTTGTTTTCCTTGTAGAAGTCTGGTTTTTTAGAGCCAATTTCACTAACAGCTTGCAAATGAAACAACTCAGTCACTGCATTGTCATGAAAATGTTACACAATTAAAAATCTAGATATATATATCAAAAAGTGAAAATTAATTTCACTAAAACATTAAGATATTAAGGGTGGTAATGAATTAAAAATGTTATTCTTTCTGCCCTTTTATCCATCTCTTTAATTTTGACACAGGGCATGCTTTTATAAGACAATGGAAGTGGAACAACAAAAGACTAACAAGGCTTCTTAAATCGTAGCTGTTAACCTAAATTAATTATTTTTATTAAAATAGTGTCCCTTCTTTTTTTCTTAAAAAAACAAAAAATCTCT
>Ga0325404_1001915_pt1 | contig 22118 bp, 8 predicted proteins | sample PopdelMetagenome_18_FD_205664 | JGI IMG/M metagenome (GOLD analysis project Ga0325404, IMG submission 205664) | Populus deltoides microbial communities from Bellville, Georgia, United States - Xylem-Control-R1 | ecosystem: Host-associated > Plants > Phyllosphere > Stem > Wood/Secondary xylem...
ATTAAAATATTTTCAAGCTGGAATTCCTCCTTCACTGCCATCGCTATCCCTGTCCCTTGCCATAAAAGTCCATTTAATCTAACTATAAAAATTGGAGCGTCATAGGATGCACTTGGAACATAATTACCTGCGACCTGTCCTTGCTTCTTTTTTCTTTTTTATTTCCCTTAAGCTCACACTACATAGTTAAGGATGGACCTGTTCGACCCACATTATACATACAGAAAGAGTAAGGAGAGAAACACACACATTTTTATAATGCTCTCGATTGATAGCAATTACGAGTTCTCTAGTCCGACAAACAATTGGAAAAGCCAGACTTCTTGCAGACAAAATACTTGCAAGGTTATTTTACACATTCCATGTGGAATTTGGAGTATAAGATTTGCTTCGTAATATATATATAAAATTTAAAAAGCATTGTAAAAATGTAATTTGATTTACTATTTCAGATCCTAATTTTTCAACTACCTATCAAAAGCAAATGACCCTTCTCTGCAGAGAAGGAAATGGCATTTCCAAGGACCGACATCTAATATATATATATATATTTTTTCATTACCAAGTTAACAAGGGAGTCGTAATCAGTGCAAAGCCCAATGAGATGATGAGAGATGAGAGATGACCTTTGGAGCAATAATGACGAAAGACAGCCCTAGATAACCTTGGAGTCTAGGTTCTTGCAAGGAGACATCAGACTTGATGCGCTTGAATCCTTCTTGGACAAGGGAAGGACAGGCATGGTGGTTCATCGAAAAGTTTAATCCTTGTTTAATTTGACCGAGAGCAATGGTGATAAGACATGCCTTTGGGATTACACACTCTGTACATGTAAGCCCTAGAGAAGAATAAAAAAGAATTAAGGTCTTGTTTTTTTATATGCTCTTTCATCGATGCCTGCCTGGAGGTTATATGGTCCTGCTTTCTAAGTTTTTTTAAAATGATTTGCTTATAACTGGTTCTTTGCTGGACATTTATGACCCACCATGCTGTCTAACAAATCCTAGACTTTCCTAACCACCCAATGCTCTAGTTCAAACCCCGAAACAAGAAAATAATAGTTTAGTAACTCCTCGAGAGTTTTTTAGAATTCTTTTTAAGTATAAAAATAATTTATTTTTAATATTAACATATCAAATCATCCAAAAACATATAAAAATTTAACTTAAAACAAAAATAAAAAATTCAAAAAATTTTAAAAATATAGTTTGATCATAATACCAGAAAAAAACCTTTTACAGTCAGTCCTTTTCTAACTTTTCACTATGAAACTTGTATAGTCCAGGCTGTCTCCAATAATTAAGATGATACTGTTTAAAAAAAATAAAAAAAATCAAATTATAAATTGACCCGTTAAATACAGATTTAACTTTTTTTTATTTTTAAAAAAAACTAGAGGAACCAGTCCCAAATCAAATAGATCTCGAATTGACTTGACCTGCCAAGGTCGACCGGATTTAACCACTCTGCTTCCATCTGAACGAGAGAAGGGAAGAGGGGAAACGTGTATCCAATGTCCTCGTCCAAAAAAAAAAGTCCAATTGGGGGGGGACCAAAGTGATCTTTTGAGTCAGCAACACGGCATAGGGTTATTAGTTAGTCAAGATTAAGCTGAAAATTAGTAATTAATATTGATGGAAAAGGTAAGCTAGTCACGTGAGCATCATGATCTCAACTGGGGGCTACCTATGATATGTTCTCCCTCTCTCATTTTTATGTTAGGTTAGGCTTTTCAGATTTGTACTACACTAGAGTACTTACAGTTATTCTATTCTATTTTTATTTTTATCAGGCTGGTTTGTAAGTAATGGTTTGATGAATGTTTTTAAGATCCGTCAGATTTAAGGCTGTCTTCTTGATGAGGGCATCCCACCCAGGTGTTGATCATTGATGTCAAGAATCTGTCTCTTGATTACTTGCTACTGCGAGAAGCCATGACACTGTAAACAACGACGAGAGCATTTCCTGTATTTTTTAAGGCTTAGCCTTTGGACTTGGAGAGAGAGGGCGTGCTCTGGTTGCTGCCGTTCTAATGCTAATCCGCCTTTCCCTTGGGTTCGAGGTTTTTAATTTTTAGCTGAAAATTGTGTTTCAAACCAAAAAAACATAAAACATGATGTTTTTTTAATGTTTTCTTAGCTTAAAATGCAATTTAAAAGGTAATAAACCACGTAGAACGGACACTAAATGCTCAGTTACCAGGTATATGCGTTTGAAATGCGTGCCGATTGATGCAACACCCTGCTCTCGAGAGAAGATAGAACGAAAAGCCTCGGTGACCTCAGAATCATTTCGAGACACCCTTTTGGATGGAAAATTATTGTGCAACTTTTAATGCACTAAACCTGCTTTGCATCTAATGAAGTAGCAGGTGGCTCGAAACTGAATTTAATAGCGGTTGTAAAGGAGACCGTTTATTTATTGTGTCAAGTTTTGCAATCGATCCTTTTTTAATTATTAAATGAAAAGAAATAATTATGATTCGCGAGAAATTACTCTTGCGAGATGTGTAAAGATTAATTTCTATTTCTGTACGTTGAAAAATTAAAAAAAAAACATGGATCTTCACAACTTGAATTTCGAGTTAAAAAATGATTAACGAGACGCGAAGCATGACCGGGATTTTCAGGTTCAATTTTTAAGAATTTATCCTTATGTTAGATAAATTCTTCAATATATCCTTGTAAGTTTTATTGCTTTAATTAGTCCTTGAATTTAAAGTCATTCTATAATTTATTCTTTTTATCAGATTCTTTTATCCAAAATAAAAATATATTTGAGTGAGAAACTCTAGCCCCACCTAATTTACTAATAAATATAAATATTCAAAATTTGAATTTTAACACCACGTGACACGATTCATTTTTTAAATATTTTCTTAATAAATCAAGCTGGTTTGAGTTTTTTATGGAATGCTATTGCTGTCGATTTAGATGGGAATATTTATCAAAATATAATTTAAAATATAAAAATAAATTATTAGTGATTGTATTCGTTAAAACATGTTAAAAACTAAACCCAGAATATTACAATAAACTGAGCCAATTCATTCAATTTTCAAATCTATATTGGCGAACGCTGGACGCATCATGCACACTAACCACGAGCTTATTGCAACCTAAAAAAAAACTATTAGTTTAATAAATATTTGGTAAATATAGTATTTAAAAGTGTGATAGTAGTTTTTTAAAAAGTATTTTTGGTTTATGAAAATATTAAAATAAATTTTTTTAATTTTATTTTTTAATATTTATTTTTGACACCGATATATTATAATGATGAAAAAAACATTAAATAAATAATTTAAAAAAAAAAATTCATGAAACTTTGTTTATAGCGTGGAAGTAAACAAGCAATTTTACCACTTTGCAATAAAAAAAGGAAAAAAAAACTCACATTGGTCATTGAAACATATTTCTGTTATGGTATCACTGGTTCTATAAAATTAAAACAGGAGGAGAAAACAAAAACATTGAAAATGATGTTTTGTTATAAAAAAAATGTGAAACTCGATTTAATAACCAATCTAGAAAAAACAAAAGGAAGGTAAACTTGTCAAGTTAAACTGCAAGTCACCAATACAAACTTTGTTTTTATTAAAATCTAATTATTTTGTATTTTTTTATTTTGACACGATGACATTTAAATTATATTTAGCTGGGTCTTTAAAAAATTGATTAAATCCATTAAATATAACTGGATTTAATTTAAATCAAGTTTCAAGTATTAAATCCATCGGATAAAGCCGTGTTTAACAACTCTACTCATGTCATGTTCATGGAAGAGAGAAACCATTGCAAGGCGATGAGGGTCGCCACATACCAGCACACCGCCTTGAAAATATCAAATGTTAGTGAGCCCCATGCGGAGTAAAGGCCCGCTGAAATGGCACGACAGGGATGACGCAAGTGAGGACAAGTGAAAAAAATAAAAAAGAAAAAAAGAGAGAGGACGGTGTGGGCCCAGCCTATGACTGTCGGCAAATGGGAAGCGAATTGCTCGATCCACATCTCGCCCTCTCCAAGCCCACCAACAAACACCATCTCTTACCACCATTTGCAAGTTGTCATTACGAGGGCCCACATGGCACTGTCTTGGCCACACCCTCTGTTGACACGTCAACATCAAAGACTCTCCTTCTCTCTCCATGAAGCACATGCAGATATGGTGATTCCGAGATGATATGATGACGGAGAGATGTGTGCTTGCTTTGCCTTTTTTCAACCTTTGCCTTGTTTTGTTTGTTTATGGTTTGGTTTCTCTCCCTCTCATGCCTTCTTTATTGGCACCCCCCGTTTGTCTCCCTTCCTGCTACACGCAAACTCGCTCTTATCTCACGCGCTTTCCATGAGTTTTTTCTTCTTCGTTTTCTTGTTTTTCAATATGGGACCACGTCAGATTCGTCGCGGTAGGTTTTATCCATATTATAATTTTAAAAATATTCAATTAACTCACATACACTATAGTTTTAAATAAAAAAAATCAAGTTTTAATTTACTTTTCAAATATAAGCTTATAGTTTACAACCTCGCACGGACACCATTCTGGAAAAAATCTAGGCTGTTAGATCAGTTAGTTTATGGATTATCAAATCAAGTATTTATTATGAATTCGAACAATTAATATCTGATTTATCCTGGTAAGCAAACTTGGATTTGGGGGCAAGAAAATCTTTTTGATGGGACCTACTGGTAATTACATTAAGGAAGGGAGTTCGTCAGTATTTTCACATTTTTGTATGTAATGTAATTACTAGATGACCATTGGGTAAAAATAATTTTCATAGTTTCAAGGGTTTTCCAGTTTTTTCATCTTTTTTTTACAACTCAATTACTTAAATGCCTCTAAAAATACTCTCCATTAACCTTGGATGCAGGGGCACTTTAGGCATTTTATTATATTTGTTTTGTAATTTACATGTGAGTTCACAAGTAATTCGGTCTTTTGAAATATATATTATTATTATTATTTTAATTTTAAAACAATTGATGTGTCTTAGTCGAGCATCAACAAGTGAACATTATCTACACTATTTGAGTGGCACGTGTGGTTCCGAGACATCACGGTGGCAAGCAAGCGCGTGTTAACATCTAACAAATAGCAAACCTCCATACACAAGTTTTTACCTCCCTGCCTCTTGCCTCTCTTCTAAGAAAAAAGTGTTAACTATTGCAAAAAAAAAAATCTAGTTATTTATTTATTATATTAAATTAATTTTTTATTTTTTTATTATAATGTATTTGATCTTAAGTTGGTTTTATTTTTTTATTTTATCACTTTACTTTTGATTTTTATATCAAATTTAATTCTTATTTTTTTAATTAAAATACATTTAGTCTTCGATCATGTATTTTATTATACTCAGGAACATATTAGGGAATTATAAATCTATCATGCAATTTAAATTTAACATATCATTACAAATAAAGTGAAGTAAACATAAATGTGTGTTATCTTTGTAGAAAATCAATGGAACGACTTTGAACATAATGCTTTTAGGCGGAATAATTTTTTTTTCTTTTTATTAATTTTTCAAGGTCTTCCGATTATAAAAAATGGATATTTAGTTTATTGTGGAGGTTTTTTTGCCTGGATAGTGATTGCTTCAATGTTGCCATCTCGAGTTAACTATTAGGAAGAGGTTCTAGTAATTTTTTTTTTAATCTTCTCGTAGATGTACTAATACTAGTATGAATAGCTTATTTAAGAATGGATAAAAAAAATGTCTCGGCCATTAAAAAAGGACACCGGACCATCGAGATTCCTAGCTATTAAAATTCAAGATGTGAGAACAAATTATTTTGTTATATTTGAGGATGGACTGGTCAAATGAACTTGGTCAGCTTGTATTTTTTTTTTTGGCATTGTTGTTTTATTTAATTTGTTTTTTTTTTCAGGTCTTTTTTTTTAGTTTTTTTTTAATCTTGATCTTATTAACCAATTTAACTCGATCTGACTTAGATTTTATTATATATATATATATATAATTTTAATATTCTGTATTAAATTATTTTTCCTTAAACTTTGTTATTTTTTCACTTTTTTCTATTTGGTTATTCCAAAAACAGGTTAGTTAACTCGGGTAATTCGATGTTTTTTTAATATTTGTTTTTAACTGAACTTAGTTTATTTTTACTATGTTCTTTGTTTGAAATTTTTTTTATCCCAGTCTCATATCACGAGTTGTGGGTTCATCAAGTTATCCTGAATTGACCTGAGTTTTCTTCATCGACATTATATTTTTTGAAATTTTTTGTTTTTATTTTTAACATCAAGTTATTAGATCTTGAACTTTATAATTTTTCTATATTTTTTTACAAGTTCTTTTGGTTTTATATTTTAGATGGCGTTTTAGTTAATTTAACAAAAATTAACTTAAATTATAGTCATCTAAATATTTTTTCCAGCAATACCTAGTTTTTTTTTTTCCTGACAGTTTCTGGAGGTTTATAATAAAAATAATATAATGACATATTCATCAACCCAAACTAGCAGTTCTGTTTGAGAGGTTTCTTGGAGGTGGAGGTACCTACTCAGTTTGTTGGCGAAATTATTTAATCAGAAGCTTGTACAGCATCTCTTGCACTGTGGTGGAAGAATAATTATGGAGCATGGCCCGAGGTCAAGCTGTCTTCCTAAGCTACAAGCCTTGACAAGGATGCGTCGAGCATGCCTCCTCTGCCAGGCATCTTTCTTTCAATGTCAAATTATCTTTCTGTTTTTTCTTCTCTTTTTTCCCAATACCATCAACCCTTTCCCCACTATTTCCCAACATTCCATTGAGCTCTCCATTTTCGAACAAAGTCTCCTGAATTATAATTTCAAAGGTCATGTGACACGAGTTACAATGAAGGACAGAGGGTTTAAATATATTTAATTTACGAAGCTCAAATTAAATTAAATATATAAATCTAATCAAGATTGCAATCTAAAAATAACCAGTAAATTTAAAAATATATATAAAATAATAATTTTCATACCCAACTCGAATGTAAAAATAATCCCATTTATTTTTAACAAATTAACTCAAGCGAGTGGAAGGTGTTGATAAAATCTCAACTTAACTCGAGCGATTAAATTAAAAACGATGCTTGTTCCTGCTTGGAAAATCGTTCATGTTTTTTTATACTCTTGCTCGCACCATCATGCCTTGACTGTTTTTTTTTTTTTTTTAGTATGAATCGCGTGGGATTTTATTAGTACTGGGTCAGTTTTTATTTGCTTCCTAATTTTTACATTTTAAAATTAAGTCAAGCGCTCATCCATACAAACACATGACTTTTTTATGAGGTTCGAACACTGAAAAGGAAAGTCAACCTACCATGCTCCGATCATTGTTAAAAGAGCAATGGTAAACATCAATCGTTATCCAAACAACTCCTCTTGCTTTGTGGTTGGCGCGCTGCGCCGAGGAATAACTCTGCCTTGTACTGTATTCACACATTCTTGAACTCGTGATCTCTAAAATCCTAGTCACGGGGAAATTAATAGGAATTACGAGGCAATCTAGCTATCTCCATGGGCGCATAATAACTTTGCATTCGTTTTCACACGAGTCGCGTTTTGGAATTACTACTTTACTACATGACTGGTTTTTCAATAGATATTTTCTCACATTTAGGTTTTTTTCTTCAAAACATTTAATATCAAGATAATTTAGAAACATAAAAAAATTAAAATATTTCGGTGACGCTGAAGCAGCCGCGTCACTGAACAAGCTCTAACATGTGTAATTAAACTGTGCATGGCCGTTCCAATGATCCGAAGGTCAGAAACTTCTTCGGAGTCCCGGACTTGGACCAGCTGCTGGTTCCCTGAACTGCAGATGACAACATCAATTATCGTGACAATGACAAGCAGCAAGAACTTCAAAACTTCAGAATGTCCCTCAGCGTGAAAGTGTGTCCAAACATAAGCACGTCCATGTTCTTATTTATATTCTTCTTTTGTCTAATTTGTTCGTCCAATTTGACTGTTGAGCTCAGACTTTTCAGTTTTTCCAGAGAGTGAACTCTGCCTTGTAATTTCCTTTTTTTCCCCTCACCTGCGCTCCAGATGCATGCAATGAATCAATGACCTGCCCAGTTCGATACGACGTTTCTATTTAAAAATCTTTCAATCATTCCCGTGTTTTTATTTATGGTTTTACATGGATTCTCTCGAATTCTCTTCCCATGCAGGAATTTATTTTTTCTTTTCCGAACTGGATGACCGGCTCGTAGTTATCAAACCTTTATTTTGATATAGAATCATTTTGAATATTAATTGGGTTAAACTTAAATAATCTAGTAGGTAAATTTACGATTTGGTTGACTCAACCAGTTCAAACATGAATAAGACTCGATGATTTTAATTTCGAGGATTTTTTTATTCATGTTTTCGCATGAATTATCATGTATAATTTCGAGTAGTAATGCAAATTTCTCTTTTTTTAAAAAAGTAGAAATCTTGCTAGGCTTTCATGATGGAAATAAAAACAATGTCTGCTTCCTACTGAGTCCTGCAGCGGGGCCTAAGAAATCAATACCAACTCGAAGAGTGGGTGGAGCACTCGTCAGTGCTGGATTTGCTTCCCATCACGCACGCAAGAGTGTGGAATGGAAACTGCAGTGTTGCGCTTTTGTAGCTCGAGGAAGAACTAACATACGTGTCTCAAATTTAGAGACATTTTAGCTGGTGGATTTAATAGTATATTTGTCCATTCAATTATGCAATCTCAACCAACTCATGGAAATATGGGACACCATCAATTAAGAAAAAAACAAAAATTAAAGAAAAAATCTTAATTTAAGAACTTGATCAAGGCTAAGGAAGAGTTTAAACTTGAAACTTACAGAAATCTATCATTAACTCATAATTAAATCATAATTTCATCATTAAATTAATCTTAATATTTGAGAGAAAAGGAAGGGTAATAAAATCTTGGTGGTGCCCGATGCAAATGTCATGGGCCCATTTCACATAAAAGAGACAGGGAAAGATGGGGGAGATAAAGATGGGGCGTGTAAGTACGGCTTTATGAGACGACATTAGAATTTCTTTCAATGGCGTCTGTCACGTGGCAATGCATCTTCCTCCATGCAGCCCAACTTGCCATCGCCTTTCCAATCAATGAACGACAGAGAAAGAGAGAGCGAATAGATTCATTGTGTATCGCATTTGCAACCGCTAGCGGACTTTGCAAGGCAAAGTAAGCCATATTTCTTTCTCATCCCCACCTCCCACTGCGATAAAAAGTACTTTCAATCTTATTTAAAATAATGTTTTTTTTATCTTTTAAAATTTATTTTTAAAATCAATATATTAAAATAATTTAAAAACATTAAAAAATAATTTAAAACAAAAATAATTTAAATTTTAATAAAAAACAAATTAAAACTCATTTTCAAACACCCTATAAAAAAATGTAAAAAACTTATTTTAAAAAAATTTAAAAAATAACCCAGACCACAATTACAAATGCTCTCATGTAGTTGTGTTTGGGAGTGTTTTTTTTAATAAATTTTGATTTTTTCTATTTAAAATTTTTGTTTTTATAGTTTTAGGTTGTTTTAATGTACTAAAGCTAAAAATAAATTTTAAAATAATAAAAATATATTATTCTAAAGCATTTTAAAATAAAAAATATTTTAAAAAGTAATAAAGACTATCCTTGTAAATAAGAGTTCTATCTTTTAATTAGTTGATTATTAGGTTTAATTCTATTTTGAAATTAATCTGATTATGTAAAACTTAACTCTTCTTCATCAAGTAGTTTGACAACACAAAATTTTGTTACTCGATATATATATTTATTAAAGTAGTTAAAGTATTTTGTAAAAATATTTTAAAACTAAAAATATATTAAAAAATATCTTTTTATCCTTAATATCAAAACATTAAAATTATAAAAAAACATAAAAAAATATTAACTTAATAACTGTTTGAGGTAAAAAACAGTTTAAAACGTATTATAAACAGTGAACCGCGTTACCGAATGTAGCAAAAGAAAAATTTGGAAGATAGGTTTTAGCAGGAGACAAAAGTGACCATTATAGATTCTAAAAGACAATAACACCCTTGGTTTTTTTCGTTATGCCATGTCAATTACACCCCTCCTCCAGGGGTTTCTCTGTAATATTATTGAACAGAGGTTCTTGTGAGTTTGTCTGAAATATATAAGAGTAGTTAATACCAGCTTTGTCTGGTCAGTTTCCTCCCCACAGCTGTCTCTCTCCAATTATTTTTTTTATCTTTCCAAAAAACAAAATCAAGTCTTGAACAAAAAACCAGTCTGGTTTTTTCAGTTTCAGCTTTTGTAGCTTTAACTAATATCTATCATCTACTCTCTCATATGAAGCTCGTAAGATGAACCTGTCCCTAACACCTAAAAGTCCTGTCTTTTTACCCAACGGGCTAATGCTTCTTCAGTATTGTTTCTTTAGCGTAGAGGTTTTGTAGTTTCTGTTGTGATATTCTATATGGATTTTGGGGTTCAGGTGGGTTTGGATGGTTTGGTGGGTTCAGACACAAGTAATAGTGGTTTTGCTTCTCTTGCTAGCTCAGATCCTGAAGCAAAGCAGAAGTTGTACGGATCTGGGTTCTTGAAGCAAGAGAGACCTGGCAACATCGATGGTGATTGGAGGAGCTCTAAATTGTCCAAAACTGAGTCAATGCTACTTGAGCAGAGTAACACTTCACTTCTGAAATCTAGCTCCAACTTTCTCTTCGCTGATGGACAGCAGCAGCAGCAGCAGCAGATGCTCAGCTTCTCCTATCCCAGATCAGCTCCTTCAGCGGAGAGAAGCTCCCAAAATGGCTCATTGCCGTACTTTCACCTCACATCTTCTGCTCATAATAGAAATACAGGTACCATATTGAACACCATTAAGGATTCGCCTATAAGTGGGGTATGCTTCATTATTTGAGGATATGATAGTGTTATCCTTGGTTTCCTTTGTGGAAGCAAGTGGCTTCTACAGACATTATGGCTTTATGGGGCGCATTGCATGAACCCATGGTTTTTTTTATTGAACTCACAGGTGACGGGGTTGTGGTTTTTTGTTAACGTCTATTTGATCAATAGCTTGTTATTTGGGGTATGATTCCCGGTTCTAGTGGTGTCGAGAGGTCATTTCGGTGAAATCTAGGGGTGGTCTTGTTTAAAAGTCTTTTCAAGATACAGTAGAAATTGTTATCATCTGTGTCTTCCTTCCTGTTTTGGGGTGATGGGTTCTGGTAATTAATCATGCACAGGGAACCAGTGTGCTCAAAAGGAGAAAATTTTGTTTTGGATTTCGTCTGTTTCTCCCTTTCATGGCTTTACTTTCGACCTTTATGGTTTGTTTTCATGGTCTCTTACAGACAGAAACTCATTAATGTTTCAGCCTCTTCAAGTTTTGTAGGCAAAAATTGATTTTTAGTAACCTTCTAGACACTTTCCATGCTTTCCTTCTCCTTTCTACATCAGGAGATCATGACCTTTTCTATTTTATATTATCTGCGGACGAAGATATTTTGGATTTATGTGTCTGAAGTTTCTACATGGTTTGACCTGATTTTTTTTGGTGCTTGTTTTTTCAGGCTACAGCTCTGGTATCTACAATGCTGCCAGCATGCATGGGGTTTTGACCGAGACCAGATGGCCATTCACTCAATCACAATGGATGGAGCTTGAACATCAGGCCTTGATCTACAAGTATGTAGCAGCAAATGTGCCTATACCATCTAATCTGCTCCTTCCCATTAGAAAAGCTCTTGATTCTGCTGGGTTTCCTAGCTTTTCTGCTGGATTTTTCAGGCCCAATACATGTAAGTATTGTCTCCTCCATAAAGAACTGAGTTCCAAGTTCTTTTAGCCTTTTGTCCAACAGATTTGCTTCTCTCCCTTGAATTGATTCTGTCTATTTTGATGTACAAAGTAGCCATACATGCCTTTGTGTCTGTCTAGGTGTGCGTCAGTGTTTGTATTTTCTATGTGAAGAAGGGATCGTTTGTGCAAGATGGGTTTTCTTTTCTTTTCCGTGGAGTACTAATCCTGTGGTTAAATGGTAAATCTTTGAACGCATGGCCACAGATCATTTCCGCTGGAATCTCTAGCATCTTAGTGAAAAGAAATCCAATCGAGCTCTAATTATGAGTCCTTGCGAATACGTAATCACCAAAGCAGTAGTCCTTTGAAAAGAACTAAAATTTCAGCTATAATACCTGTACTCCATTTAGTTTCACTCAATCTTAAGTTAACACGGAAGTTCTATTCTTAGCTGCTTCGAATTTGTATCCAGCAGATTAGTCAGGAATCGAAATATCATTTCTTTATCTGACATTCGTATCTGTGTTCCATTTGTCTTGTGAAATGTGCAAATACAGTGCCATGGGGTGCTTTCCATATGGGTTTCTCCAGCAACACTGATCCGGAGCCAGGACGGTGTCGAAGGACAGATGGGAAGAAATGGCGGTGCTCAAGAGATGCAGTTGCCGATCAGAAGTATTGTGAGCGGCATATGAACAGGGGCCGCCATCGTTCAAGAAAGCCTGTGGAAGGCCAATCAGGCCATTCCGCTGCAGCCGCCACCACTGTAAAGCCAGCCAATGGCACTTCGTCTTCTACATCATCATCAGTGGTGGGGCTTCGCAGCACTGTGTCCGACAGCCTCACTATTGCTCATAATCAGCAGCAAGCAGCTAGTCCATCTAATCTTTCTGCCTCTAATACGCTCAGCAGGTAAAAGCAAGATGAATATAAACCTTGACTGTCGTGGAATCCATTCTATCCTTTTAAAGAAGGTTTTATTTTTATTTATTTATTGTGACATGGGATTTCTATGTAATAGGGAATCGGAATGCTACTTGTAAGGAACTCGTTGATGTCTTCAGATCGAGTAGCTTATTCTTTTTTATACCCAAAATTGGCTTGTTTGAAGGTAATTAATGGTTTGTATTCATGGATAACTTGCAGGATGTTCCTTACTAAAGAGAATGTAGGTGAGAGAACGCAGGATACGACAGCCTTGTCCATGCTTCGATCCAACATGGACCTTAAATCTAAAGAAACTCCATTCTTCATATCAAAACAACAAAACTCATATGGGGAATCCTTACGAAATGAGTTTGGACTTGTCACCTCCGACTCCCTCCTCAATCACTCACAGAAAAGCTCATCTTTAATGAGTTGCAGAAATTTTGGTTCGTCTCAGGACCTCACTGACCAGGAATCTGTTTCACAGCACTCCCTCCGCCAATTCATGGATGATTGGCCTAAAAGTCAGTCTGATCGTTCTGCTGTTTCCTGGCCTGAACTTGATCAGCAATCTGAGAGAACCCAGCTATCGATTTCAATCCCCATGGCTCCTGCAGACTTCATGTCATCTACTTCCTCCCCAAACAATGAAAAAGTCACTCTCTCCCCATTGAGATTATCACGAGAATTTGATCCAATACAGATGGGACTGGGAGTGGGAGGTGGAGGTGGTAGTATTGCCAACGAACCAAACCAAAGGCAAGCCAACTGGATTCCCATTTCTTGGGGAACTTCAATGGGTGGTCCGCTCGGGGAGGTCTTGCACAACACCAATAACAATGCAGCAACAGAGTGCAAGACCACGTCATCGCTGAACCTGATGACCTATAGATGGGACAACAGTCCTCGTATAGGTTCATCTCCAACTGGGGTCTTACAAAAGTCAGCGTTTGCTTCCCTTTCAAATAGCAGTGCGGGAAGCAGCCCAAGAGCAGAGAACAAGACCAATGAAGGTGGCAGTCTCTGCAATGACCTCCTTGGATCAACTATTGTGCATTCTTCTTCATTGCCTGCCATGTAACTCTGTTGATCTGCCATCTAAGAAGTCTCCTGTCATCGTAGCTGACAAAACATGGAGCACTTTGTTTTTGAAGTTATTAATCTGTCTGTTATATTGTTATTTTTCGAATTTTATTATATGTATTTCTGTGGTTATTTGTGTGTTCAGAAGAAATGGAGAACAGTTACAACGATGATCGCCAATGTGCTTGGCAGAAAGGTCCTTTAAGTTTAAAGGCTTGTAATTTGTATCATGGAATTATGCTTGTCTAGTATAATTTTGACTCAGTCCCTATGCGGTGTTATATAACTGGTGATTGTTCTATTATTGTTTTTCAGATATTGTTGAGCCAGAGGCTTTGTTGCTGTAGATGTGCCTGACGTAGTAGTTACAAATTGAGAATGCAGGGCGCGGATTTTATTTATTTTATTCTTTTTAGGACCGACAAGACTTGGATGGAAGAATTCAGATACAATTGCTAAGTCACTCGATGAATATTTTGATAGGCTCAAATGTCAAATGTGAGGTATTATTTATTTTGAACATTTTAGAACATAGCTGTGATGTGAAATCAGAATTCATCAGGCAATATCTAATTTGATTGACTTAACCAAACTCTATTTAAATTAATTTAGTAAGGTCAATTTTAAATTAAGAAAATAATTTGATTGAGTTAACCAAACTCTATTTTAATTAATTTAGTCAGCTTTAAATAATAAAAAAAGGGGAAAAGGGTGAATCTACATTGTTTTTATAAACATTTTTTTTTAATAATTGTTTTTATAAAAAAACTAATCCAGATGATATAATGAGCAACCATTTTAATGAAAGTAATTAATTGATGACGAGGGAAGCAATTAGTTGACATAATAATGTTTAGTAATAAGTTATATAGAGTGTTTTTGTAAAGGAAAATATCATTTGAGATAATATTTTTAAAAACTTTTTATTTAATTTTGATATGATTATATTGAAATCATTGAGAAAACACTTCAATATAATATATTTTTTATGCGAAAAACAATCTAATCTTTTTGTTAGAAAAAAGAAAGTTAAACTACGAAGAAACACTATTATAGGGCAATCTTCAAATCGAACTAGGCAAATGTAAAATTATATATATGGAAGTATCCAGCTGATTACGGTGCTGCGAGGGTGACAAACTTGAGCTGGCTGCCTAACTAGTGGTTACGATTGGGCTTCTTTTGACTATTTCATATTGGCTTCTTTTGTTCATGGGCTTTATACTCCAGAGTATTTATGGCGTCTAACCCTGGGACTTGACATTAGGCTTTCGGCTTTTACAGGGGAAAACTAGGCGGCTCTAGCATCTCTGTACATTAGAGCCAATCATGGTGAGGCTCTTTGTGGACTTAAGTTGGCCTTCCGTATAGAAAATCTCACAAGTGTTAGGCTGTTTTTTTCTTATTAATTTAATGTGAGATCAATAAATCTAAGCCTACGCATTGAGAATCACAATGCCTAAATTCACCACTCATTCCCATCCCCCCGGAATTTAAATAAAGTCTCAAGAAAATTTCAAGCCTTGATAGTTTGGAAGGGTAAAAACTTTATGTATTGAATAGTAGTCCAATTAGGTTGCCCATGGACCAGATTGAACTTTGTAGACCGTCCGGTGTGCCTTGAAACAGGCCTAAAGAATGCATCGGCATGGCAACTCTTGGCACAAAATCCATGCACAACACGTTTATTTGAACTGAGAAAGGAATGGGATATTGTACAATATACAAAGGAAATCGTCCAAGACAATCGTTTAAACTTTAAACAAGAACAGCATTGCGGAGACTGCATGCTTGACTAGAGGAGAGACACAATAAGATGAAGCAAAGAACAGAGCTCATCGTATTGCTTCTAGTTAATTGACAAATTTGATAAATTTACGTTTTTGGTCCATTAACAAGAAACCAAGGCCATCAAAGTACTAGGTGATCAATGCCACATGAAAATCAAGCCATGAAGTTAGAAATTTTGAACCGTTCGACCACCACCCCAAGGTTCCAACTTCAACAAACCAATGTAATTTCTTTCCTCTACTCTTATCATTCTCCTGCTTTTTTATTCTTTTTCTACCATGATTGCATCAAAGTTCTTGAAACCTTCTCAAGCCTTCACTTTTGCTTTCTTCTGGTTTAAATTTAATGGCACGGTTTCTGTCCGTTACTGCTCTTGCTCTTCTCTTCTTAATTCCAAGTCACAGACCACAAAACATGTAGCTGAAGAATGATTGAAGATAGCAATCAAAATCCACAAACGAACTCCCAGTAAGAGAAGTCAAAAGGTTGAGCGTAATTCAACATGACAACTATAAATTGAAGGTAAGTTCTGCATCAAAATGTCATACAATGCTAGCAAAATCGCATCTTTAACGAGTTTAAGGTCCCAACCACCCTTCCCACGATTATCTAGTGACCACCCAGCAGGCATACAACTGCAACAGAGATAGATTTCGGTACTGTCAACAACGAACCCGCAGGACACCCATTCTACTCCAATTTCAAACTCGTTTAGTTTCGCTTGACTCGTCTATGTTCAATAGATGGATGCTCATGCTGGAGGTTCTGGCCAAAACACCTAACAAGGCACCCACGCCCATGCCTGGGCACTCAACAAGCATCAACACCAATCCTCGGCATACAGGTTCCACTTGTAAGACTGGTAAAACCCATAACCATGCAAGTATAATAGAAAACAAAGCACCAAAAATTTAATCAGAAACAGTATATAAACTCGAGTTTCCCTGTTTTACAGCACATTCAAATAAAGTTTCCCTAAATTCCTTCAATGCGAGAACAATTAACTATAAAAATCCTATGACGCTTATGATGTAACAATCAAGAAGTAAGAATCGGTAAGAAATAACAATTTAGAGCACATGCAAACAGAATCTCCCATAACTCCCACGATGCGAAACCAATTTACTAGAAAGATTCTACGATGCTTAAGTTGTAACTATCAATAAATCCGAATTGGTTAGAAATAACAGTTTATTGAAGAACCATCTTATGCTCAAGAAAATAAGAAATAAAATTCAACAAAAAACGAGTTAAGATAAAGTCATCAAGTGATATGGAGGCGTGCGTAACCCTAATCCACAGAATTTCAAATTCCATCAAATTAGGGCTTTAAACACCACCAGATTTAATTTAAGGAGCTGACAAAACACAAAACATTTAAAGCAAATGCATTGCAAATCATGGTCCAGCTCCTTCAAACCCTTTAATTAATTCAGCATAAAAACACTAAATTTAACATGGAAATGATTTAAGCTAGACAAATCAAATCAGATAAATAAGCTTTAATCCAATTAAAAATAAAATAAAGCAAAGAAATTCGATAAAATAGAATCTGAAATTAAAGACAAGAGAGGGTCGGTGCTCATATTCTATGGGTGTAAATGAGTCTGTCAAGCCATGGCTATAGCATTCAGAACGATGAATTTTTTATAATCATCACAGCCAACCCTCTTTTTAATCTCCTTTTCTATCCGTAGATGGAGCAATTGATTAATAAAATTTGTAGAAACATTTAAAAAAAAGAAGAGGAAAACATGTTAAGAGATTGAGAAGCGGGCTGCGCAGGCGTCATGTTCGTGGTGTGTATAGTCCTCCTTTAAGCGGCATCTGTTATATAGAGAGGAAAGTCAGATGCAAAAAAACCCTAGCCCTGATTGCATAGTTATAAGTACCAATTGTTTCGTATGGAAGTGACGCCGTTTTACTTACTTGATATTGAGATTTTTATTGGGCTGTGCCGCCCGGATTCTATCCGGGCTTGGAGTAGCTATAAACTGCATTTGCGAACAGAAATTGCGGGCTGTGTCTAAAGTTAGAAACCCACATAGTAATTTTGCATCTGAAAAAAAAAAAAGACTAGAAGCTTGAAATGGGTCTGATTTGTAATTAAATTAAATAAGACATTGAAATAATAAAAAAATATTTATTTGGTTGAGTTGTTAATAACCGAGTTTATCCAGCCAAATTTTATCCAAGCCCAACTAAAATAACATAAAATAATAAAAAAAGAAAGAGCAAAAAAAAATATTTTCTTAATTAAAACGATTAATATGATGATTTATTCTCTTTTTTCGAATCAACTTGCAAGTCAATTCTAAAAACCATGCCCCCCCAAAAAAATTGAAGGTTTAGTTTCAAAGAACTTGTTGAGAGAAATGGATGGAAAAGTTTTGGTAGAATTCTAGTTTACAAAGGATTCTCTTCTCCAACTAAGCATGCCTGTGGGTGCTGGATTTCATATATATATATATTCTCGAGAATGAGATGAGTCATATTTGATTAAATTCGAATGTTAACTTCAATCCTAATCAACAATGTGATTTAAAAATAAAACATTGTTAATATCTATTATTAAAAAAATTCCCAGTCAAGAAAATTATGATCTTTATGACCAGACGTGATTGAGCGGCCGCCTGGGGCATTCCTAGTTATGTAGTTTTCAATGAACAAGTTGTATCCTGAAAATTTACCTCTGCATTTTTCAGTCTCCAGGATGCATGACAGTAAATTTCCTTACTGATTCCTTTCAATTTATACATTTTCCTTCGGTTTGCCGAATTCCAAGTCTTGTAATTAAAAAAATATATTTTCTTTGTTTTCATTTTCTTACACTTAACATATTTTTATTTTTTGAAACAATAACTAAACACAATTAATATTGCTTCCGATTTGCGTTTGGTCGAGAACTTTGAAGAGGGGTGTTGCTGGCGATGACCCTCCACTAATGTTTCGTATGTGGAATAGCAAATATTTGACATGGGAATCTCAAAAGAGATCCCACCCCATCTCGAGCATTTATAACATTCTTGTTCTCGATGTAATACTATTTTTAAAAATATTTTTTATTTATAAATATATTAAAATATTTTTTTATTTTTAAAATTTTAATTTTGACATTAAAATAATTAAAAATAATTAAAAAAATATTTTTAAAATATAAAACACAAACAAACTCTTATGTTTAAATTTAATACGTGATCCTGATCTAGAAAAGTTTAGAATCCTTGACCCCTACTCGTATTGAATTGTGCACTGTATATATGGGTGGGTAGGTCCGGCCTGTCAAAGCTCGGGTTGGTAGGTATGTTCTTGTCTTGGGTTATTGAGGCTCGGGTGGTAGGTACTTGTCTTAGATTTTTCAGGTTGGGACGGTTCGGTTCTTTAGAGCTCGAACCAATAGGTATTTGCCTTTGATTTCTTGGATTAGTAGATCTTAGCCTGACAACACTCATGTCGGTAGGGTTCAATTCTTTAGGGCTTGGATCAATAGGTATTTGTCTTTAATTTCTTGCATTAGTAGATCTTAACTTACTGACACTCGGGTCGGTAGATATTTATTTCCTTTGAATTTCTAGGTTGTTACTTCCCAACACACTACTGCAATAGATTAAGAAAAAAAAATCTTTACATTTAATAAAAATATTGCAAAAAAAGTCATGTTTAGGTTTTGATATTTTTCAAGCCACCACCCTTAACCTTAATAGTAATAAAATTTTAAAACTAAACATATTTTGGATTTAAAAATAATGAGTTTTGTAATATTATGAAGCTCACCTCACAGAGGGTATTTGGACATTTGAAGTATAAAAACCAAGACACTTATTCTATAAAAAATAAAACAAACAACAACTGGGTCAGTTTTCAAAAATAAAATACAAGTGTTCGACAATCCTAACTACCTTAAATCATGTATTGGTTCGTATAAACACATCTCCGAATAAAGCCAAGCCAAGGAAAACCAGGAGCCCAAAAAATAAAAGATTAAAGGAAGAAAAACTACTACCAGCGTAATGTCTTCACAAGAAACGACAAATATTCAGCAAGAGATTTCAAGATCCAGTACTTAAAGTATCGATGAAAAATCGTTTTCTGTAAACAGTAAGGTTTGGCATGAAAAATACTTCTCGTTAAATCCAAGATGGAACAGACAATTAGAAAAGTAAATGCAACCGCAACCTGACTAGAATTTTCTCATAGTTTTTAAGATTATAATCGTATTCTAGGGTTTGTCTATTTCTACAGTTTTCAAATGCTGACTAGGGAGTGGTTGTAACGTGATCTATAGATGTTCAAAGGAGATAAATTAATCACTAAGCACTGCTATCATTGCCATAAAAAAGTGGAATTTTGCTGACTTCGAAAGCAAAACTCAGATTTGAGAGAGCATTGTTTTGCCCACAATTTTATTATCAAAGCATGGACATAGTATTAGACCATCCCTAAATCTTTACCGGAATCCTTTTGTTACATTATACATATATCGATTGTATGATTGTTTGTTGACTGAGAATGTGTTTGTAGTTGTTTTTTTAAATATTTTTTATATAAAAATTTATTAAAATAATATTTATTAAAATTTATTTTTTATATTAATATATTAAAATAATTAAAATAAAACTTGAATTTTAACCCACTTGTATTTGGACTGGAATCCCAAACAAGAATGTAATATGAAGCCATAGATAGAAGATCAACACTTATCCAACCTAGGTTACAATCCTGAATTGTAGATGAAATTTATTTAATATATTCTGAAATTAAATCATTTATAAAATTGTCTTGAAAAACAATATGGCTATATATATATTTATAAATTGAAACTGATTAGCAAAATAAATAAAATTCAAAATAACACTAAAATAATTAAAAAATCTTTTGGATCTACTTGAAAGCCTTTCTATCCCGACTGGTTATAGAAAGTTGACTCTTTTTGTATAACTAGATGTATAAAATTTTATAAAATTTTCTGGTCAAATTTAAGTTTAATCTAACAATTATATTTATATCTATAATTATTTTTATTAGACTGGTTATTTAACGCGTAAAAGTTTCTTCACAAATATTACCTCTTGTCTATGTGGTAAAACACATCCACAGGAGTAACTAATCCATCAATATAAAAAATTCACATGATATAAGCCGGTCAATGGTTAGCATATGCAATTGTTCAACTAAATACGCAGAAGCCAAGCAAGCAAGTAAACAAAGGTGAAAATTAGAATTAGAATTAGAATTTACTACCCTTTAGAATTAAGATTGCTGGCCCCTTGCAACTGGCACAAGCTAACCGCTGAGTATTTTCTCCCTGATCTACATGACATTGACTCCCTTGACCATTCAATTTCCAAGTTGTTGAAGCGTAGTACTTCAACTTTCTTGACAACTTTGCTACGTTTCTTACGAATCATGTTATGACATAAAATCCTTAACAAATTGGACATGTTTTTCCTACTATATGTTTTAATTGTGTACTCCTTTTCGTTACCTAAATAACTGTTTGCCTTTTTTTCTAAGGAAAATAAGTGAGCCGTAAAAGGCATCAAGCACACGAGCATCTTCCTTCATAAAAGCCTAACCAACCATATCTCTATCCAGTATACCACCCCAGAAGAACAGGAAAAATGAGCCACGATGATGCAGTCCAGTCAAAAGTAAACGTGCCCTTTTCGTGGGAGCAGAAGCCTGGAGTGTCCAAGGTTACACGCCAAGAAGTACGCCCCGAGGACATATGGCATTTCAGACTGAAATTGCCTCCTCCTCCTCCTCCTCCATGCGCGTCAAAGAGCACTAAGTTTCCTTCTGACTATAGCTTGCAAGTTCCTTCAACTCCATCAAGCTCTTTCAAGAAGGGTACCAGGATTCAAGAAGACCCCTTTTTGAGAGCTTACAAGAAGTGTACCGGGTCCCCTATAAATGGCAAGTTGACCAGTGATGGAAAGACTGATCGTGGAAGGCCTAAGATCGTGAAGAAGAACGCTGGTAGTCGCAGTAGCTCTCTCTCGTGTAAGTACTCTTGTTCTGTTGCCGGTTATCATTTGGCAAGAATGTCTCGGTTCTCTACACCGATTTCCAAAAGCGAAGGAACTGGAAAGGGACAATTACTGGGCAGTCGGTTTGCTAGCCGATGATCATATATATCCGTTTTGAGCTGTTCTCGAGATCTGCTTAATTTGTTCATTTTCAATAATAATAAAAAAATGATTAGGAGTTCAAGTGATCAACTCAACTCGTTTGGTAGTAATCAAATCATTGTGTAGACCGTTGAATTATGGCCGGATCATTCTGTTCAAATTAGAGTCAATGAACCACCAATAGTTAAAGCCGGAGAGTTTCAATTTTAGGTTGCATACGGCTCTACAAGACAATTCAACTTTACAGTTTAAAATTTGTCATTTTACCTCTAAAAATTCCTAACATAAAGAGATCAACCAAATAATTTAAAAATATATTAAAATAATTTTTATTTTGTTTTTTTACACTCACATTAAAATCATAAAAAAATTAATTTAATATTTTTTCAAAACAA
>Ga0325404_1001916_pt1 | contig 22105 bp, 13 predicted proteins | sample PopdelMetagenome_18_FD_205664 | JGI IMG/M metagenome (GOLD analysis project Ga0325404, IMG submission 205664) | Populus deltoides microbial communities from Bellville, Georgia, United States - Xylem-Control-R1 | ecosystem: Host-associated > Plants > Phyllosphere > Stem > Wood/Secondary xylem...
TTTTTTATTGTTTGACATAGTTTGAATGCCTTACAAACATTGCATTCCACATGAATGTCATTGAACAATGTCTAGTTATGGTTATGGTTCCACGGTAAAAGACTTATAACTCATTTTGACTATGGTCGCATTATTCTAAGCCATCAAATCATCCAAAGACTGTCTCTTATGATAAACAGACATCAATTGAACTCCTAATTTACTCCATAAAATAATACGACGATGATAGATAACCCACCAAGTAATTAGTTAATGCGAACCATTAAATGAGATCCGACATAGAGCTAAGGTCGAGCTTCTAAGGCATTAAAAAAACCCCAATTCCAGAGACACTGAAACGGAAAACATAAGAGTTGGGGAACCCTAAGACCTATTCTTTTTCTCTTGCATTTAATGCTCACCACATGATTCCAATTCCAGGCTTCTAAGCTTCTCTTCCGAGAAAAACGAGCTCTCGTTCCCTAGCTAGTTGTCATGGCGTTTCTATTACCCTTCCCCCCCACCCCCCCCTATATATGTTATTTAACTAAGTATATATGTTATTTTAGACTCGTATCTCAACCATGGGGCCACCTGCGACATTTCTTTTTATTGAACTGCATCGAAAAACGCGTTTCGCATCCAAGTTTCAAACCCCTAGGCTCTAGGAAGAAGAAAAGGGCGCCATACTTCAGAAAGTGAGAACCTTGTATTCTGTTTTACTTTGGTATTTTTAAACACATGAATAAAATAGAGGAAAAACAGACATCTTCCCCCCCTCGGAGAAAAATAAAACATGCGAGCTCCAATGCAAGCATTTAATGTGCCTGGTGATAGGGAAGATTCGATTCTTGAAATTTGCATATGGTTTATTTTCAAATCTAAAGAGGTGAAGATTAGAGGCATTGTTTGACTTAAGCAACATGGACTTGAAATTCAGTTGCTTGAACAGGGTCCATGTTGGGTTTCCAAGGCCAAGGCGACCAATTCTATTCGAGCGGCAAGGTCTGCATTATAAATTCGGTGCAAAATTAAGAAAAATATAGGCCTGAACATGAGGTAAGCACGTGAGCATGCACACGAACATGGGCCATGTTAATTTGTTACTGCAGAGCTACGTTTTGCCCTCAAAATGAAGTCATTTATGGTTTAATACTTCAAAAATTAAAGAGGTCATCTTCAATCTAGAGTTCAAATATCTATTCTAACGTGACGAGTACTTCCCATACCATGTGGTCATAAATGAATCTCTTTTGGCAACGCTGACAAGAGTACTCGAGAGCCGCCAGAAGAGTAGCCTTTCCTGACGACATACACTGCAAATAGATTGAAGAACGCACAAGTAGAAAGATAATTCATTTTTCTTGCAGGTCATGCCCTATAAAATTATTCAATGATTAGTGAAAGCTCATTTTCATTATTGTCTTGTTATTCTACCGTAAAATACAATGATAATGCATTGACAGGAACATAATATAAATGCTCTAGCCGTGCTAATTGTTTTTATTGGCTGGCACATACAATCTTGATATGGCTAATCCAAGCCAAGCCAGCAGAGCACGTCATGCAGACCACTATCCTACCAGCCTGTCCTTTATTCAGATCCAGCACAGTAGTATCAGCCTCTATAGAACATGAATAAATAAATAAAAACTCCTAACCCATCATATTATTTCATATAAAAAGACCGAAAATGATCAGATGATCAGAGCATACCTTGATGTTCTTTCGATTGAATGGAATAGCAAAGCGTTCTCTTTGTCTTCAGTATCGTTACAATTGAGGGGGGAAGTGATTGTAATTAACAAGGGGAGACTTCATACGACTTTCCAGTCATGTGAATGAACTCGGTGAGGGCAAATAAAATTGGCAACAAAGTTAAAATTCAATGTTCTGCTGCAAACTTTGGTGTTTGCGCAATTCACGCGCATGCCGCTTCTTGATTCCATTTCTAAACAGAGTGCTAGCAGCACTCTTTGTTTCTGTACGAAATGAAGAACATATTCTGCTCTTCTCGACAACTTTCCTTTTCAAATACCCTGCCGCCTGTGCCTGGACTGGAATGCGTAAACAGAATATGCAACCATAAAATGAAAAGGAATGTTTGAAAGAGTTCAGCATGAATCTTATTTACCAATCCTTAGTCACTTGGAGAAACGAGAACCACATATAAACATTCAACAAAATAGTTGCACTAAATCCAAAGTAGCTAGTTCTGAGGTCCAACATTAATTAGTCTATATGCCAAAAATGATGAGGTTATCATATACAATTAGCTTCTATTTACAGAATGGAAGATATACTGTTCTTCAATATTTCCTCACGACTATTTATGGATTAAAGCAAACATCATGTAAATAAAGTGATGGCTAACCCTGATACAATCCAAACAAGGTCAGATTCGGATTTGGTATAAAATTTTATATCATCTAGTTTTACGCTATTAAACATAACTCCAAATCAAACCATTGGATCAAGCTAAAACTTTACCAAAAAATTCTATAGGTATTTTTCTATATTGAGATAAAATTTCAAGTGAATCGGAGTTTAAAAAGGCCTTGTGATATAGCTCAGAACAGACTGTATAGATTTTTTTATTTACTTCTTTTTGACTTATGGACTTTCTGTTTGGCAAGGATCCTTTTCTTACAAAGATGTGGCAGATTGTTTGGAAAATTTTCTAGGTCTACAAGAATCTTTAATGGGCTGCAACATAATTTCCAAGTGTGACAAGGATTCTTTAATATTCCAAAATCTTTTTCTTACAAGGATTCTTTATTCATCTTAGCTACACAAAAAAAAAAAAGGCTAGTGGTATTTAATAACATATTGGTTTCTATGATCATTGGGCAACATTGTAAGCTATAAATAAGCCTTATATCAGACTTGTATTGTTTTCTTTCATTTTCTTCTCACAGCAACATAGGAAATTAACTTGTGGGTTTTATTTTTATTATTTTAGCTATAGCTCAAGACTTGTTTGTGCTTAATTAATATTTTGTTTTTAGCTAGGATTCAAAGCTTGTTTGGATCAGGGCTTAGGCTTACTAGAATAGGTATTGGGTCAGTTTTGTAAGTGGATCAATTCAACCCACAAGGATAAATCCATTAGAGTTAATTTTTCAGAAGTACTTCAATTCTTGTAAGCCTTAGTTTCGGCAACCTTTTGATCAATAATAATTCTGAAGTTTTCTCAACTTAACATGTAAGAGTGATTCTTACATCCTTTGATTCTTAAAAAAACTAAAACTGACTTATTGAAGATTAATTGGCTTCATGGCGTCATTCGATTCAATTCCAATAATGTTGGTGCCTTGAGACATGTTTACATTGTGTCACAGTTCTATCAGTCATCTTTTGACTTTTCATGATCAAATTTCAATCTTAATTGTAGATTGCGTGACCACAAGGTTTGCATCAGTTGGTATCAAAGCTTGGATCCATTAATCAGGTTATATCCTTCTGTTAATTTTGTTTTTTTCTCTTGTTTTGGGTCAAATCTACTTGTTTCTATCAATGTTTTTGTTTCGGGTCTGTTTTCTCTAATCCTAAGTGTCTTCTTACTTTCTTTATTATCATTAGCATTGTTTTAGGGTCTGTTATAAAAAAAATAAAAAGGATTGGTTGAATTTTTTGTTTTTTGTCCAGTTTGAAAACTTATAGTAGAAAAAAATGCAAAACGAGTATTACAATCAAGATTACATGTATTTTGATGAAGTATTATGATAAAGAAAAATGAGGTATCAAAAAGAAAAGTGGTATCAAAAAAAAAGGAACAAACAAATTGGTGTTTTTTATGAAGAATGCAAAAATCTATCCCGTAAGCTTGAGGTTTTAATGAAAGAATTTGATAAGTTAAACGAACTATTCTATGAATGACAAGCTTCAGAGAGAGGAGCAACAACGCAAAAAGGATAAAAGACAAAAAATAAAGGCTGCTACTTTCATATAAAATTGTTAGAGGTGAGTGTTGACAAAAAAAGAGCCATGAAGGCTTAAATAAAGGCTTATAAAACATCCATTATACCTATTGGTGATTCAAGAATGAATCGTCTTGAAGAAAGAGGGAATAATACAATCTAAAAAATGGCTGAATAAGAAAATTTGGATTCTAGAATAATTGTGTCTGTTGTCCAGTTTTACAACAACAATCATTCTTCAAAATCCAAATGTTGGATTAAGTTGAAAATTTACTTAGAGTTTCCCAGAATATTGTTCTATATTGGGGTAAAATTTCAGGTCAATCGGAGTTTGGGAAGGCCTTGCGATATAAGTCAGAATAGGCTATATGAATTTTGTTATTTATTTTCTTTTGACTTGTGGACTTCCTGTTTGGCAATGATCCTTTTCTTACAAGGACGCGACAGCTTGTTTTGAGAATTTTCTAATTCTACAAAGATCTTTAATGAAATGCAATATAATTTCCAAGGGTGGCAAAGATTCATTAATGTTCCAAAATCCTTTTTTCAAAAGGATTCATTATTCATCTTAGCTACACAAGGAAAGAAAAGCTTGTGGTATTTAATGACAGATTAGTTAGCTTATTTTAGAGAATTTCCTAATCCTAAAATGAAGGTTAAAGGAAGGCAATAAGAATTTCCATGTTTTGAGAGGATTCTTTAAGGTTACAAATAATTATCTAGACAAACAAGGAAACTAAAAGAAAAGCAACTTTAGCAAACAATTTTTTAGCTTATTTTGGATATCTAAAGGTGGTAACAAAAATCCTAGTGTTTCTGGCATGAAAATTTCGTTCATGATATGATTTAAATTAGAAAGATTATCTATCTTAGGTTATATGGTTTAATTAGGTACAACTTTAGTTCTTATGTTAGATTTGTTATTTTCATTATTTTATTCATGTTTGGGCTTAGTTAATATACTTTGAATTTATTTTAAGTGGTTAAATATTAGCTCACAAGTTTTGGGTCCATTAGGGTTACTTTTTGAAATATTATTAAGATTTTATAAGCTAAGATTTTCAACAGCCATGAATTTATAAAATAAACTTGTGTTTTGCGTGATGCGACACATTTTCTTTGCTGGAACAAAAAACGAATTGACTTATCCTGACCTTGTGATGTTTTCCTTGTACTTCTCGTTCGCAAATTAGTATTCATTGAGTGAAGGTTTCTTATTCCAATAGTATTAGTGTCTTGAAACAGGTTTTCATTGTGTTACAATCCTACCAAACCTAATTTCTTGGCTTTCCAGGAATTATACCATCTTCGTTGTGGGTTGCTTGACCACGTGATCAAGAAGCATGCATTCATCATAAATCTTATTTACCAGTCCTTAGTCACTTGGAGAAACGAGAACCAAATATAAACATTCAACAAAATAGTTGCACAAAATCCAAAGTGTCTACTTCTGAGGTCCAACATTAATTAGTCTATATGCCAAAGATGATGAGGTTATCATATACAATTAGCTTCTATTTACAGAATGGAAGATATATAGTTCTTCAATATTTCCTCACAGCTAAAACGAGTATTAGAAAGATTTATGGATTAAAGCAAACATCAGGTAAATAAAGTAATGACTAAATCCCATGTAGAATCTGAGATTATAGGTACATGAAAAGTAAAAGAACCATATATAACCTAGAAACATCATGTGCAGCCTTGAGTGGCAATTGCAAATGTAGATCATTTAGTCTTAAAATTTTCAATCCATCTGAAAGACCCACAGGCGTGAATTCTGCTAAATTGAGAATATGAGACACCAAATTAGCAGAATATACTACACCAGAAATGGCGAAACTGCTTTGATCACTTATCTCCTTGCCTTTTGAACTGAAAAACACAAAAAGAAATGCTGCATGCCACGCCCTACTTATTATCTATCTTAAAGCAATCTCGTAGCTTATGTTAAGTACCCTTTATTCACTGAATGATGAAACTCCACGAAAAACCCTTAAACAAGGATATAACGATATATACAGAGTTGTTCGGTATACTCCTATAAAAAGCTAAGTTAAAGCCAACAAAGACATCTTGGAAGAACTCCTTCAGATGGTTGCAGCCTATCTTCCTAAGTCATTCTTAAACTCTGTGGCGCAGCACAAATTATCATAAAGTTTCACCAATATATGCATAAAAAACTGGCAAAACATAAATGAAGGTCTCTTTTCACATGAATTAGCTTTTGAAGTGAGAACTTGCAATCTCATCATCGGCGTCAAAATAAATTTTATCAATCTATTACATCCACGACCTCTACAAGCTTGATTTTCATTACACTGCAGCTCATGAATTTCGAACATCTATTTTGACGAACGAAAAGGGCCGATGTGCTTTCTTCCATATAACAACGATTAAAGTGTCCAACAGAACACTTTATGCTTTGCTTTGTTGTTCTTTTTTTTTTTTTTGTTAACAATACGGTCCAGGCCAGCTTATCGCATTTAATTAATCACCCGAGATCCTGAAATTAATAATTATATAGGTTTCTAGCAGCTCTAGGATTTGTTGTACTCAAATATAATTTCTAGAAAACAAACCAGGAACTGAAATGTTGAGCTATACTATTACGGTTTTCATGCTTCGCTTTCTTGTTTACATCATTTCGTGCACAAATTCATATCCCAACTCTGTTGTCTTTAGCAATAAAGTATAGCCATTTGAGATTATATAATTAATAACCATCGTGAAAGCTAAAATATAAGTCGTACAGCACAGCACACGATATATCACCGAAGTTTGCATTAGCTGATCAGATACTGTACGTGCATATTAAAGGATTAAAAACATACCAGAGCCTGAAGCTGCAGACCTCATGGCACGGTCCTTAAGCCTCTTTATATCTTCAATAACGCGCGCATTTTCGAAGAAGTCGCCTGTTTTGGCATCTGCGACATCCTTCTTTTGAAAGCATGCTAGGGCTTTTTCACTTGCCTGCATGAGCAAAAACAATGAAAGTAATGGCTTGGACTAGAGATGATGATGGTGATGGTGATGGTGATGATGATGATGGTGAAAAAACTTAACCTGTGTAGCAATAGAATAGAAGCCCTGATCGAGCGAATGGTGAGCAAAATTTAGCCATTCCAAATACGAAACATGTAGTGATTGGTCACTGCTAGACTTGACATCACGAAAAAGCAATGCCTCGTATTTCAGCGCCAAACAACTCTGCACATATAGAAGACAAAATAAGAAGGCACAGATTGCTAGTTTAAATATAATTGATTGAAGTAGAAGATTTTGGGGCTGCCTCGGTGTCGCCTATGAGAGCGAAAGCGCGAACGAAGAATTGGAGAATGAAAAGCTTCTGATAAACTGTTTTATATTTGATTTCGTGGAAAATAGAGAGAGATTCGAATCTCAAGAACTGTTTCAAGTCCGATCGAGTCTCGATCTGCGACTTCACGTCTTTGAAGACCAGAAGTGATTCGAGAATTCGCAGCGATTCGTCGTTGAATCTGCAAGAGAAAGAAAGAGAGAAGAGATTGAGTGAGTAAGTGATTATTCTCATTAGAATATATGTGAGGGCTGAAAATTGGAACCTTCTGGTTGTGATTTGAGAGCGGAAGAGGGAGATCTGGTGAGGAGCTCCTGTGTCTCCTGCCATTTTGGGAGGGAAATTGCCGTGGGCGGGAGGGAGGTTATGAGGGTGAGTCTGGGCTTGGGTTTTCCTTTGGTTTAAAAGATTTCTATAGTTTGGATGATAGACCCGGTCCAATAGTGACCCCATCCACATATGTGAATTCCTACTAGGATTGTACGAGCTAGGCCTTGTTTTAATTTTTTGTTTTGTTTTACTTTTTCTTATGTTTTGATAAACTTTTTAACCCTTGCCGTTAAAATTTTCACACGGGTTTCTGCGAGGCTCCCCTGCCCGCGACTTGGCTGGAAACTTTCCTACCGGGGGCAACCAACCCCCCCTTGATGCTCCGCCCTTGAAATCTTTCCAGTCGCACCTCCATCTGACACTGCTGCAAATTATTAAAAAAAAAAACGCCTATCGCGCGGAACCAAAAGAAAAGGAACAATGGCAGGACGCAACCATCTCCAACTCCGAGAAATCCCTTTATCTCGAGGCGCCCTCCATCCACACCCAACCACCGACCCACACCGCCTCCATGCCCGCCCTCACCACCTCCTCCTCGAAGACCGTATATCAATCCAACACCGTGAGATCCAATCCCTTCTTTTAGAAAATGAACGACTCGCAGCCACACACTTTGCATTAAAACAAGAACTCTCTTTATCACAACAAGACCTTCGTCACTTATCAACACTTGCTGCTGATGTCAAAGCCGAGAGAGACAATCAAGTTCGTGAAGTCTATGAAAGATCGTTGAAATCGGACGCTGAGTTACGGTCTATTGATGCTATGAGTGCTGAGCTTGTTCAGGTGAGGACGAATGTACAGAAACTTACTGCGCAACGCCAGGATATGACTGCACAATTGAAGGGGATGGATAATGAAATTGTTAAAGCTAAAACGGAAACGCAGCAGGTGGGTGTTCTTAAAGCGGAGATTGAGACTGTACAGCAAGAGATTCAAAGAGGAAGGTAAGACCAAAAAAAAAAAGGGGGGGGGGGGGGAGCTTTATAATTATGGGACAATTCGAGGTTAGAATTTAAAAAGTGAAGAAAAATGCGATGTTGATTTTTTTTCTTGGGTGTGATTAGGGCTGCTATTGCATATGAGAAGAAGACACGGGCGATTAATCTTGAGCAAGAAAAGGTATTGGAGAAAAATATGAATCTTGTGATTCGAGAAATTGAGAAACTTCGCGGTGAGTTTGCTAATGCAGAGAAAAGAGCAAGGGCAGCAGCTGCAGCAGCAAACCCAAGTAACTTACTATTGTGCCTGCCAAATGCAACATATTCTTGAAGTTTTGTGAAATTTAGATATTGACCTTTTGACCCGTGTGTTTAGGTCCTGGATATGGTGGAAACTATGGCAGTGCTGAAGTGGGATGTGGAGGAAGTTCATATCCTGATCCTTATGGCTTGCAGCAGGTGTGTGCTCACTATCCTTGTGTCTTTTTAATATGTTGAACTTCAGTGTGCCGTTTCTGACAGATGTTGATCCAATAACAATATGTTGTCTGTATCAATAGGTGCCTTATCACATATGTTTGCAGAATCGTGATTGTTGTAAAACACAGAGAAAAAATCGTGAATTAATAGCAGAAAGTTGCATTGGTTAACAAGTTACAAAATTCTCCATAAAGAATGTGAATTCTTTATCGATTAGTTCCAAGTAACCAAAACATCATAGCTCAAGTGGGTAGGGGGTGGGGGACAGAGAGAACCCATGTTCAAACCCGGGTGCTCTTCAGAAATATGACTCATCACTTATAGTTGAAAACCAGTTTTATACAGTGTCACGATGTATTCATGGAAAGGCATCGGTGCTCAGTACCATCGCTTAACCTAAGCAAATGCCGATTGATCCATGTAGAGACTATATATAAAACTTACTGTGTTTTTGTAATGCAATTGATATTAGAATGTTACTTCTGAGCTCCGTTTTGAAGACATTTTGAATTTGATATTAATCAAAATTAATACTGTATGGATTCCACTTGAACTCATTACAGGGTGAACCTCGAAATTTGAGAGAAACAACCCATCTTCTCTATGCATAAAAAACCATACAAGTCAATTTTATACTGAGCACTCGCCATTGGAAACAGAGCTCTCACTGAACTGCCTGCTTGTATATGAAATGACACCTGCTTGGACCTCATACAATTTGTGATCTTTGACCTCCAAGAAAAGATGGGCACACGAGTAACTTCTAAATATGCTTTATGTTTCAGGTTCAGGTTGGTAGTGATTCTGGTCCTACCTTTGCATCTGGAGTAATGTCTAATGGTCCCTATGACACTGCACATGGATGAGGTTCTCTCACCATGATCATCCAAAATGTTGAAATCATAATGTTGTTTCACTGTGTGAAGCGTTATAAACTCTGTAGGAAATTTTCTGCTGTCAAGGATACAGGTGTTTTGCCTTCATTTATGAATCTGGTATTCTGTTCACTTCGTGGTATTTTTTTCTCCGAGGAATGCCTCATCATGCAATGAATGATGAATGAATGATACAGGTGTTTTAGTGTTTGAAAGACTAGGTGATCAAATATCCACTTCTACCAAACTATAGAGCTCGAGGCAGAAAGCTTATATTTTCTCTAGATTTGGCCTTAAAGTGATAAAGGAGAAAGTAAAATCTTAGAAGATGAGTAAATTAGAAAGACCAAAAAGATACTGATTAAGAAAGCAAAAGTTTAAAAAGGTGAAAAAACACCAGAAAAGGTAGAGATTCAATCGCCCAAACCAAAGATTATATCACTAAACCATATCACCATTGAGGAAGCATTAAGAACAACTCAAATGCATTAAGGATGAGTCAGCTCTAGAAACCTTTGAAGAATAAGGGGCAAATAATAGAGCATACAAGATTATTAACAATGATGTAAATCATATCCATTAATGGGAAGTTCCTGAAGCTATAAATTGTGAATATAAGAAAATATTTATTTTGAATTACGTCATGACTTGATTCTTTATTTATGAAAATATGTGAATAACCTAAGATTCATACTAAGTTTAATCATAAAAAAAAATCAAATCAAATCAAGAACAAGTTGTGTTGTATTATACTACTACTGGTCTGCAATACTATTAATTATGAACGACTAAATAAAAAAATTATTTTTTTTATATTTTATTTTACATACTTGATATTAAAATGCTTTCAAGTCTAATTCAAGATACAAAAAAAATAAATAAAAAGAAACATTCATCTAGGTGCTTATAACCATTTTTATCCAAAAACAATTCTTAAAAAATAGAAAAAACTAAATATTTTATTGAACCAAATGTAAAGTGAATAAATTAATAAAAATAATACTAAATCGAAGGTAACTACACAATCTTTGTCCAACTTGTAATTGTCATTCCAAGCAAAGTTTTCTGTAAGTGCTGTCTGGTTTGGTCTATATTTTTCATATTATTAGCACTTTGAGTCCTGGATGCTTCTAGCTTTAAAAGTTCTTCCTTTTTAAACTTAATTTCATCATTTGTCTTCCATTACTAATCATAAATCAAGTTAATCAAGGATGCCAACACTGTTTTATGTTGTTGCAACCTTAAAATTTGCATCTCTATGAATTTCATTTGATTGGTGGTGTAATGTAATTTAAGTTGCAATGAGTTACTTCTATATTTAAATAAGGTTATGTGATTTTTACAACTAATGATTTTGTCATTCTTTTGTGCATCACTTATACATTAGCTAATTTCATGATGATATGATAAATAAGAGTCCACATCTTTTAAAAAATCTTTATCACATCCATTAAAGGTGTTGGATCAACATAAAAACATTTTAAGTTTTTAATAAGTTTGGATGACTTAAAGGTCCAATAACCTCTAAGAGAGGAGAACCTACTTAATAAAACATGTTTGAATTCTTTCTCCAAAAAATTTGATAGTCCAGCTAACATGATAGATCTTATAATATCATCACAAATAAAAGAAGATAGAGGTTGGCCAAACATGGAAGAAAAAATAGGCATTGACTTGGGTTTAGAAACATATGTAGACCTTAGAGATAAAATATCATGTGTATAAAGCTTAGAAGTCACCTCTTCTTCACCATCATCTTTGTCATAACCTAATTTTGGGTGAAAGAAAAAATAGGTATTGATTTAAGTTTAGAAACATATGTAGACCTTTAAGACACAATATCACGTGTATGAAGCTTAGAAGTCATCTATTCTTCACCATCATCTTTATCATAACCCAATTTTGGTAAGGGTTCTCCTATTTTGGCTGATCGTGAACCACTTTCCTGGGCAATAATCATGGCAACTGTGGCCACCACTGAATGAACAGCAACCATCATTCAATAGATGAGTATTCTCTTTACAGGGCTATACCCTTCTCTTTTTTTTTGTGTGCTCTACTTGCCACGTGTAAGCCCCCAACATCTTGTCACAAGGCAACTTTGTCTAGTTCAGTAAGATTTGATAATGTTACACCTAAATTTGGATCAATGGTAGGAAGGATACATGTCATTGAATCAAACATGGTTTGATTCTAGTTGAAGACTAGCATCACCTCTACAAGATCTATGGCTTGGTTGGCTTCAATGACCTCCTATTTGCCACGATTAATTCATGAAAGGTGCACCCTCAATCAACCATTTTCGATCAAGTTTCAGCTATAAAGTCCCCAACTTGTTTTAGAAGTTTCAAGAGTTTGTTAGACATCAGGAAGAGGAGAAATAAAATAAAGAGGGAGAGTGGTCCCCTAATATATCAAAGGCAAAATGGGAAGGAATCCCTTATGATCTAGTTTTAGAAAACTACCTTCAAACCAATAAATGGTTTTACAACCACCTTCCTTTTTAAGCTATAAAAGAGGTGTCTTTTGAAGTTTGAAATGGAGATCAAAAAGGATAAAAAGCCATGAAAAAAAGAAGAAAAAAAAAAGGGAAAAAGGAAGAAGATATTGTGAAAAAGAAGATCAAAAGTTGCTTGGAATGGGTCACTAATATCTGTTTAAATCAAGAAAAAAAGCAAAAACTAGTTACAATCGTCTCTTGAAATTATATTACTCAACTTGATGGAGGGGTAGAACTCATTGAGAATACCCCTCCCCTCTGCATTTTAAGCTTTGATTTATTCATTCAAGTGTTGTTCATGATTTTTTTGAATTGATTTGACAATGTTTTAAGTTGTTTTTGCATATATGTTCAAGTTGCTTTGAATGCAAGTTATAATATGATTGTTTGTTCTTGTTGTTAATTTGGTATTTTATGATGTTTAATATATTGTTAATGATATGTTTTTTATGTTTGAATACTTGTTCTTGATGTATGGAAAATATATGTTATGGTTTGATGATTGTATGAAAAAATATAACATATTGCAATGTTTGGCCATTCTGGCGTTTTCATTCAATTTTGAAAGTTCATATAGGTCATTTTGATGTTGTTGAATGAGCTTTTGGATTGATAAAAACATATATATATATATATAGGCTTGTATGTTAATATTAGGTTACAAGCTTTGAATCCTATGTATTTTAAGGCTTACATGTTTATTGTTGTTTTGAAGGTTTAAGCATGTGTACTAAGGTTTAAGCATGTGTACATGAGTGAATGTGACTTGTATGAATAGGCCTTAGGTCTTTATTCTGGGTTTGGTGCATTTTTTGGATTAGCATATTCTAGGTTTTTAAGTTTAATATTTATCCGGAGAATATTGTTTTGGGTCCATGATTTCCATGTTATTTTAATCAATTATTGATTCTTACACTTGTATATAAGCTTGTTGATCATTAATTCAGGATTTTAAGTTTGCAATGATCCTTTAAAAAGATTCATCAAAGTTTCAAGTCTCCAAGGGATTCTCTTTTAAAAGGTTCATTAAATTTCTGTGTCACCAAAGATCAGCTAAAAAGATCACTATCTAATCTTTAAGTTTTTAAGGATTCTTTTTAAGAAGGTTCACCAAATCTCCAAACCTTGCCTAAATCTTTAAGTTCATTGACCATGAAGTGTCACAAGATACTTTCAAATCTTTGAATCCTATAAAATACATAAATCTAAAAGTAAAAAATTTAGATAGAAAAGGATTTTTAAAAAAAATGAGAAAAAGCTTTAAAGAAAAAGGAGTGAAATAATAATTCTCCCTGAAAAAACAAACTAAACTTTTCTTCTCAATCATCGTACCATTACTCACTTTGTTTTTTATCTATGTATTAATAGGGAGACAAGAAAGTGAAGCACTAACACATTGGGAGTTCAAAGTCTATCTAATTTGGTTCGTGATGTTAGCTGCTGGTAGCGTGAGCATGAATGGCGACAAGATATAGTAAGTAGTTGCTAAATGGCTATCTGGTATCTCTCCATGTAGGTGGCTTTCATCAAAGTCCAGTACTCCCACAAACTAAGAATCATGGTACCAAATCAAACCCAGGTACTGTCAAACTTTCGGTGCGTGGACATGCTTATATTTGCAATAAAAAAAAGAGAGAAAAGTTCCCTTCTAACCCTTGGCAAAAAACAATTGAGAGAGATAATACCTGATTATCTTTTTAAAGCTACGGTAGTTATTGCTACGATCTCTCCAAGCTAATAAATCATAGTGTTTTCAACACAATTTAGACACATTGATGAGATATATATATATATAAAGGAAGTGTCCTGGGATATAAACTTCATTTCGGAAGTAATTATATGAATTGGACACACTTTTAATCTCATCACAATTCTAAATCCAAAAGGATAATTATTGGATGGGATTTTTTGCATTATAGAAGTTCAATTTTATGCAAATCACATTCATTATTGCATAATTTAAGCTTCAAACAAGAACCGATCGTCGTGAGTCTTGAAAAGACTCGAGACATATAGACATTGATAGTATAGTCTAGCTAAAGGGAAGAGCAATCTGCTTTAATAGACACAGGAGATGAATTACTTGTTACAGAACTAATGTTCAATGGTTCTTTTAACAATCTTGATGATCAACAAGTTGTTGTCCAAGCTGTGGGTGATGGTCAATTTAGAGAGTAAATTTACAACTGCTAGTGAAAGCCTTCGTCGAGATCCACTATAGACAAGATTGGGCATGAAAAAATATATCCAGAGTTAAAGATTTTTGTCTGGGTTAGACGTAGAATTAGATATGGAAGTAATAGAAGCAGTTTCTGCTCAGAAACCAAGGATAACAGAGGAGGTTGCGTCCATGCTAAAGTTAAAAGTTACAAGATATTCTAGCTTATCTGAAACCCTTCAGATAACTATCGTTACATTTAACAGTTTGTGGCGTGTATAAAATTTGACAGTTCTGGTGTTCTTGTTGATGACACCATTGAAACATGTTAGGTTTCACGTGCTAACATTAAAAGATAAAAAAATATGAGAATTTGCTTCCATGTATGGTGAGGCTGCAGGTTGGTCCATACAAAATCTACGTGAACTATTGCTTATTTTCATTAACAAAAATTCAAGATAAATTTAATTAGTGCACTGAAATTGTAAAAGTAAATTAATCTGAAGGAGCATTTGTAAATGTTAAAATTTCTACAAGTCCAACTCATTACTCAAGTTTTCTATAACAAAATAAATTAAATTTATTGAAGTTTGAATCTAAATTAAATTTGTTGAGTTTGGGCTCAAATTAAATTTAAAAAACTCAATTTAAATACATTTTATCATTTTTACATTAATATCCTTCTAACTAAGAATATTTTAAGTATTTTTCACATCAACTTTTCTAAAACATTCTTTAGATAAAAAATATTTAAAGTAAATTGCATCTCATCTGTCTATAAATACACAATAAAACCTTCAAATTAAAAAAAAAAAAAACAAGAAAAGAAGCATCAAGCATACAAGCAGAGAAGACACGTAAGATAGAAAATAAAAGGAGAGAGAAGAAAAAGAAAAAGAGACAAGATCAAGTGCAAACATTTTAAAGTTTTTTTAAAAGAAATTCAAGTCTATCAAGAAAGAAAATTATTAAAGTTTTTTCTTTCATCAAATCAAACCAAGAAATAAAGGATTGCGATCCTTTTCTTCATTAAATCAAATCAAGTTAAGATTTCATACAATTAAAACTTTTAGGCTCGTGTAAATACTTTTATTTTCATCAAATAAAATCAAGTTAAGATCTCACATGGTTAAAGATTTCGAGGTCATGTAAATAATCTTTACCTTCATCAAATCAAATCAAGTTAAGATCTCACATAGTTAAAATTTTCAAACTCATGTGAATAGTCTTTATCTTTATCAAATCAAATCAAGTTAAAATCTTATATAGTAAAAACTTTCAAGCTCATATAAATATCTTCTCATCCAGAATAATGTTAACCGTTAATCAGGTGATTGGTACATATAAAAAGCTCTAAAAGCTACTTTTTTATATAATCAAATTCATTATTTTAATTCTAACACTATCTTTAAGTGTACATTAACTTCAAAATTTAAATACTATATTGTTTTTTAAAATGAAACCTAACATGTTATTTGAAATAATCTAACGGTAATTAAGGAGAAACTAAAACCACGGAAAATCCTATTTTTTACCTCGGTAAAATTTATTTTTCACAATATTTTTTAATTAAAAATACATAAAAAATAATATTTTTAAAAATAATCTAAAAAATAAATCTAAAAAAAATTCAAAAATTTTAAAAAACATGATTGGATAAAACAAACAGGACCAAATTTGCGCATTGAAAACGTGCAACTACGGTTTGAATTCCTAGAGTAGCGCTACATCCAACGGTTTACAACCAGCTGATCAAATATATTTGCAGTGTTATAATTTATTGTCATTTTGGACTTCACAACCATTCGATTACGATTCGAGAATCCACTTCGCATAACAAAAGCAACAAATAAATCAACTCACCCAAAATCTATACAACATGATTTGGAACCACATTAGTTTTACATGAATAACAACAATTTGTCAATGAAACACAACTCTAAACCAGTCAATCTACTTGCAATGCAATAAAAATGTCTAATACCGCCTAAACTTTTGCTTTGCGAAACACCGAAATGGTAGAAGACTAATGCCAGGAACAGCAAAGATATCCGATTGCCAGAGGTCGCGTGGGAACACTAACGAAGCAGTCAATTTTGTCTCAGATAAACAATGGCAATTGTCTCAATAACAAGCCACCAGCGGCCCCACACACCAAAAACAGGGAGTTTCTTTGCAGAATTCGAGCGGCTTCCATGTTACTGCAGGTTAACGATTTGGAAGCCGAGACACTAGAGATGAACAGTTTCAAGATGCAGGACGCCACCCTTTGATGGCATGTGGTCAGTCGGAACTGATTTGCTCTCTCGAACACTGGCGGACCCAAGAGACCCAGAAATTATTCGATGATCTCTCGTGTTATAGAAACAAGATACAAAGTGCATCTAACCAAGCATTCCTATATACAACTACTATAACCAACTTGCAAGAAAATTTTCATAGATTCTAGCCCTTTGAGATCTTGAAATCAACATGTTCATGGTTTGTTTGAGGTGATATTGTGCTCTTACTAACCGCTAATATATATCCCTATGAAATACAATATATGGAGAGAGAAAAAAGGCAGATGCGAAACAATAATGCAAGTAATTTCTACATACACGTGAGCATATTCTTTCAAGCATAAAAAGATTTAGGTGAAAAACCTAGTTTAACTCTGGAAGTTAACAAAAATACATGAATAGAAATGGGATTCTCCTTCATGGTACTACCACCCCGACCAGATTTTGAACATTGTCTAATTCTATTTTGTATGTAAAGTATAAACTACCAACAACAAACTAGTGCAGAAAAAGGGGGAAAGGCTACAAAACAGAATGTTGTGGAATTGCTATCTACCAACCGGTATGACAAACCAGGCTTGAAGTGCTCTTCAATCATCAATCGTTTTTTAACTTATTTGCCATGTTAGCTAGGGCGGATGCATGCACCAAATCCAAATTCCCATGCCACATTAAAAAGGTAGTTCTATAATGCACCACGATGTGCATCCTAAAACAAGTATAAATCGTGATTTTGAAAGAGGTGCGACTCACCTGAAAATATCAACCTACCTTAGCAGCAAGCAATTTGGAGATTATCCACTTGCCTCTATAAAAACATTCACACAATTAAATCAATCCGATGCCTAAAGCAGAAACCCCTCCAGGTACCAACAGATAAACAAGTAAAGGAGAAAAAGGGGTATTGCTCAGTGCAAGTGAACAACCTACCTCTTAGTCTCCAGTTCAAGAACAACCCCAGGAAAAGGAATATAATTAAATCCCTCAGATCATAATTCTTAGTACATAAACAGCTCAGATGACACTCTCAGTAAGGACGTGATCGATTTCCACCATGTTGATGCCTGTCTGGACCAGAATTCCCACCATCTCTGTAATTATCCCTGCGTCGACCTCCACCACCATAGCCACCTCTACCACCACTGTTACACGGTGAATAATTAAAAATTGCAGCCTCTACACAACCACTACTACATGCCACATTACATTTAACAAAATGAGATGTCATAATTAAAAATTTGTTCTAGCATTGGGGAAAGTACTTGTGAAAAGCTAAAATAGATACAAATTCAATAAAAGAAAAGCTAATATAAACCACTTCCAAAAAAACAAGCTTTCAAACTCTCAACCTATTTGAAAATAAACTGTCGACAAACATGACAAACTTTGCAGTTCACAGCCATAATAAGAACTAAAAGATTTATTTAATTAAAAATTTAATCCTATATGTGCCGAATACGAAAAGCATCAAAGAGTCAATACAGAAATACATTATGCATACAAATAAAGCACCAGGTGCAAATGAATACTTAATAAATATATATATATATATATATATATATGGGTTTTAATGACCTGGGGGCATTGTTGTTGCAATAAAAAATGTGTCAAATGGAAGTCCCCCCAACCAAAAAAAAACGAAGCAGAAAAGATAGCCAATTTTTTAAGGTTTACAACGTCAGAGTTTCAAAGAGTTATAGCTGAGATCACAGAAATGAAAATCTAAAAGATAACAGAGAAGTAACTACCAAACAAGTTGTTTATAACTTTGAAGGGCCGAAGCTAATTTCACTACTATTATTTCAGCTTTGTTTTGTTTCATAATCCCATTTAAAAGCTCAAAAAAGGGAGCACTGAATATTTAACCAGGAAAAGAAGGAGAAAACTTCTAAAGAAGAGTAAATAATTGACAGAAACTAGTTGATATGTACAAGCTGACACTAAGGCCTATTAAAATAGGTCAACTCAATAGATTCCACCTAGATTGCTATTGCTAATTGTAGTTAACGGTTCAACAAACACAATATAAACTTCGAAGTATCGCAAGGCATTAAACCTTCCTATCCATGTGGTAAGCATGTTGAACATTATCAGTTTTGTTTTATTACTATTTACAGGGAAATGACGAGTTAAAAGAGCTAGATAAACCCTGGGAATGTATAGAAACCCCAATAAGAAATAAAAATGCATGTGCAATTTCAAAGTACCACCACTTGGATTAGAAATAATAGGGACACGCCTCAGAGCCTCCGCAAATCACAGCTCAAAAGAACTTTTGCTAGTCAAAACAGAGGCAGTATAGTTAGTGGAGATACCCATGGTCATGTGCAGGTTGCCTCGGAGCTGACTTTTCTGCCATTGCAACATTGATTTTATAGCCCCTGAAATCATAATCTGGAAAACCAACACAAAAATACAAAGTAAAACAAAAGTTCTCCACAGCATTTACCAGGTAACTTATTTAAGAATACAGTACTAAATAAAAACTGAGAAACAGTTGCATGATCAATACTGTTGTAAAAACCGCCAGCAGAGTGAGCAGCAGATGGGTCTTCATATGCCAAACAGGCATCACCTTTGTTGTTTCCATTCTCATCAGTGTATATCTTTATATTCCAGGGCCATTGATCTTTATAGCCCCGCTTCTGCTTAATCCTTCCAACCTGCAATGACACAGTTTTCACATTAATTTGAGCACTTTAAGCACAACAAAGGCATAATACACAAGCAATTTTGGGCATCTCCAAATTTTGTCCTTTAAGAAATCCTTCAACACTATATCAAGGGAATGAACTTCAAGGATTTTTCGCATAGGTACAAGAGATGGAGTTTTATATAATGAAGTTTGGTAAGCACTATGAAAATAGCACATGAGGTCTAGGAGCATAATTCCCCACACCAAAAGAAAAGCTATTACAAAAGCAACACTAAATTGAAATTCTTTCCTAGAAACAATGGCATTGAATAATTTGTTTTCATTCATTTTGGGTAAAAATCAGAATGCACACCCCTTGAAAGATAAAACTCATAAAATTTAACGGTAATTAGATAAAGAAGAAAAATAACTAACTCAATCACAGCAGTTAAATGTCATTTACAGACACAGGCAATTATGTTGTAGATACAATCAAAATTTTCTGCCAAACAACATGCATCTTCAGCACAATTCCCCAATCCGAAATTCATAAATATCAATCAAAAGAAAAGGTATGGAATTACTTGTCCAATGCCGCCAAAAAGTTCTCTCAGTTCTTCAACGGTCACATCAGGTGGCAAATTAGATATATATATTCTTGCATTGTCACAAGTATCGCCACAATTATCATCGCACTGCTTAATTTTAGCCGGGGCATCAGCAGGAACAGCCCCATAACCACTACCTCCCTGATTTCGAGAACCGCCACCACCACGTCCACCTTCATACCCACCAGATTGACCACCTCGTCCACCACTCCTCACCTCACCTGTAGCATCACCCCCATAACCACTAGCAGGACCACCATAAGATGGAGGGTATGATGTGGGTCCACCAGTATAGCTTGTAGGTGGAGGAACTGCTTCCATTCCGTAGTTAGCATTCCCACCATACAAGTTCGGAGCCGGTGGATAATTACCTCCACCACCACCATATGAAGGGAGAGATGGTGGTGGAGCTTGATTGTATCCACTATCATCTCTTCCTTGATTACCACTGTAAGACCCACCTCTATTCCCACTTCTATTATCATAACCACCTCCTCTGCTTCCATCGTTATAATTACTACTTCTATTACCATCATAACAATCACCACCTCTTCCTCCTCTATTACCACCATATCCTCCACCACTTCCTCCTCTATAACCACCATCACCATCACTGCGATCATTTTGGCCAGCAGCAGGAGCAGGAGTACCGCATTTATTACAAGCAACTCTTCTTGCAAAGTTCAAATTCCCACAACTACATCCACATATATACCAGTTTCCATTACAAAATCTCACACATGCTATAACACAGCAATTGAATTTTAAATATAATGATTTTCAATTATTAGTCATAAAAAAGCACTAAAACCTAACTAAATCACAGATCAGAGAGATTACCCTGGTTTAGGGCAAGGCCAATCACCTTCCCTGCCGCTTCCACCTCGGCCACCACCTCTTCCGCCGCCTCCTCTGCCTCCCCGATCTCCTCCTTGGTATCCACCTCCTACAGATCAGATCCAATAACAATTAACAATTAAACACTCAAAATCACAAGAACGGATCTCAAGACCCTGACAATTATCGGTTAAAACTAATAAAAAAACATTTAATTAATTAATTACCTCGACTTTGCGAAGGACCACCATATCCTCCTCCTCCTCCGCCTCTTCCCCCGCCTCCACCACCACCTCGACCACCATATCCACCACGTCCGCCACCATCGCCCCCGTAACCTCCATATCCACCTCCGCCGCCGTAAGACGGAGGACCAGAATCACCGTCTTGACCATACATACCAGACATGACCTAGTTCCTGTATAGCTCCTTTTTCTTGAATTTTCGTTTCTTTCGGTTCTTGCTTTGTTTCTCACCGAGACGCGGTGTAGACAGAGAGATTAGGGTAACGATATTATCTATTGTGTTTCTGTGAGTGTAACTTGATTATATAGGGTCTGGCCTTGACTTGACTCTTGAGACGCAGATATTTTCCTCGACTACGTACTATGGATTTTCCTTATTTACACATTAGTACTTAAACAATTAGATTCCTCAATTTAGTGCCCATTATTTAAACTCTCCAGTGACTTGTTGATACGAAACGTCAAATTATATTAAAAAAATGGGTTCTTTTATTTCATAAAATAAAAAACTCGAAATAAAAATAGAAATGGATGGATATGCTGAGGACTAATTTAATGTTTTCACTTTTTGTATTCACCGACTGGGAGATGTACAAGTGGCAAGTGCTGATTCGAATGATTAATTTGATTTAACTGCTACAGAAAATGTTACCGCTTGCTCGTTGGATGGGCGGATTGGTCTGATTAATCAGATTTGATTGATTAAACTAAAAAAATTTACAAAAACCAAAGCTTGTTATTGGATATTACTTGTTAGGGAAAAGGTACGGAATTACTTGTCCAATGCCGCAAAAAAGCTCTCTCAGTTCTTCAATGGTCACGTCAGGTGGCAAATTAGATATATATATATATATATATATTCTTTTAAATGTTAATATATGTTTTTTAATTCATGTACTCATAAGTTTTGTGTCGTAGCTTGAATAATTAATGCATGAAACGTCAAGGTTTTGAAGTCTAGGAGTGCATGTTTTTTTCTCTAACTAAAAGAGT
>Ga0325404_1001918_pt1 | contig 22096 bp, 20 predicted proteins | sample PopdelMetagenome_18_FD_205664 | JGI IMG/M metagenome (GOLD analysis project Ga0325404, IMG submission 205664) | Populus deltoides microbial communities from Bellville, Georgia, United States - Xylem-Control-R1 | ecosystem: Host-associated > Plants > Phyllosphere > Stem > Wood/Secondary xylem...
TGGGCATCGATATATTAGTATCTCCAAGCTCCACATTATATGAGCTACTAAGTTTAGGTAGGTTACTCGCATGCAATTCCATCATGTTTGTTTCACTTTGGATGAACATTTCCATCATATTTCTAAAATCAATATCACTAGTAATCGGTATCGAAATTTTAATGTTCCCTAATAAAACACCTCTAAGTGATATCTATTTTAACATCATTATAATTCAACTCAAGTCTTCCACATATAACTTTTTTGGTATCTTTAAATGGCATACCTCTAATACTATTCAAGAACACAGTACTTTGGCCAATATAAGTAATATTATTATTCATATCAAGAATAATAGTATCACCATAACGACACAACATAAAGAAGTTTAAAGACATATTCTGTAAAATAAAAATACTCATTTCATCAAAACAAAATTATCTCACAATTCGATACATAGACAAATTGCTATTATATAGACCATAATAACATAAATAAAACTATAATTAATTGCAAAAAATCGATTATGATAATTTTTACAACTTATCAATTAAACATTTTTACAATTAAAAATTAAATTATGACAACTAATTGCATCAATTAAAATAAAATTTATATCAATTCAAACAATATAATTAAATATGACAACTAATCTAATAATTAATTTAAACCCTAATTTCTCTAATTAAAGTCTAATTGATTCCATAAATAACATCAATTGCATTAACAACACATTATTGCAACATTCAAAACCTAAAAGAATCCAATTATCAAAGACAACACAAATACCAAATTAAATCAAAATACAAAATTTATTAATTAAATACTTAAACCTGTCAAACTAACAGACAATGTAAATGTATTATCTTGCTTTTATGATGTGTAGGTGGTTGGCGGGGACAATTGTGACGGTGGAGGCGACGGTTTAGCTTGACACACAAGCTTGGCCGGCAGGTTGCAACAAAAAAATGGTAGAAATACTCATGATGACAAGGGGAAGATAATTCTAGTGTTTCGATGAAGGATTGAACAATATTTTATGTAATTTGACAGCTATTTTCTCTTGGGTTTTTTCAAGTTATAGGGTTTTTATATTTCTCAGGAGCAGTGATGATGGAGGAAAAAAATTGTGCTTATATATACATTGTAATCACGGTTCAGTATCATGATTTTATTAACCGTTATTTTGAATAACAGTTGTTTAACCACCACAATTCAAAATAGAAAAAATTATCATTTCCCTGCAACTTTTCAAAAATATGTAATTTACTCTTTTAACTTTTTTGAAACGGTGTTGGCTTTCAAAAAAAGAAATTCTGAATTGTGGGATTACAAGACCGTCCTTGGAAGAGTTTTGCGGAATCCTTGCTGTGGGCGTGATTCCTTTCGCGAAGCGGGAGCCAACGATTTTCAGTTTCTGCCAATGAGATGGCTTCAAGTTTTGGGTTTGGGCCCTGTTTCGATCAGAAAGTTTTGCGTCGGTTAATAGTGTAACCACGTGGCACTCACTTCAAGTTTTTCCTTCGGCCTGGTTAAAATAGCTTTTATTTGGAAATATAAGAAGGAAAAAAAAAAACCTAGAGGGACTGTAAGAGCTACTGGTGTTTCAACAATCATCTATGTTAGTCTTACAGATACTATCCCCAAGATAAGAGTAATCAACAACGCTAATCAAGGTTCGCTTTCATGTCCAGAATCACGTGGAAAGACTTTTCAAGGAATCCGCACCAGGGAAAATATGTTGATGCTTCCGGAAGGTGCCACTCAGCTCTTTATCACATGAAATGGTCTTTCACTAGCTTCTTCAGTTCCTCCATCTTTTTTATGGTCTTTGGACTCATCAGATCTCTAGCCTCCCTCATGAGTGTGCCTTCTTGACTTAAATGGTAAGCATCTACCATAGCTTTTATCCAGCTGTATAGCTTTTCTGGAGTCCTACACAGTAGCAACAATTCAAAAGTAATGAAGTTACTAAAGAAATGTTCTGTACGTGTAGATTGAGAAGTTAGGGGGGGAAAAACCTCTGCTTCCATCACAAAGTCATGCAGGAAGGATCTAAGCAATCCTACCTATCCTTAGTATCCATCATTTTCTTTATGATTTTTAACAAAAGTATTCAATCAGGACAATTTCCCTTGGTCAAGAAACAGCCAAGTATATGCTTGAAACCTTGACTATGGATGTTTATGTCACTCAAACTAGCAATGACTAAGAAACAGCTGATAAATTCATGCACAATAAACATAAAACAACCAAATTTCATGTACATACGTGTATAGAGAGTCCACATCCTTCCCCTCAAGTCCTTCTCCTTGAGTAAATGCATCATTTAAGGCACACAAACACTCCTCAGGATCCTCAATTGTGAGAAGATACTTCAGTATTCTAATGTCCTTGGGCACATTCCTCTGAAGATTACCTACTGCTGTCTTGTATAGGTGATACAGTACATCCTTGACCTGCAATACAGAGCAACAGATGATCCACGCTAGAGCAACAATCTAACAAAAAGAAATAAAATGATGAATCTGATAATTCTTTTCCAATGGCTGGTTTGTGCATTCTGAATGAAAATGGCATAGCAATCCATTCCCCTTAGAAGGGGGAAACGACATGACAGTAACAAACACTATTGCTTCTTGTAATGGTTCCTGCTTGACAATTTCATGTGATCCATCTGCGTAACATGACTGCCCTTCTAATAAAGATTTTGTCCCACTATCTCTGAATGGTGAAGAGAGCAATTGTTTGAGGCCAGAAATCACTATACCTCATCTTTTGTCATGTTGGACTCTTTAGCGGCTGACCATGCCTTTGTGATCATCAGTACCAATGCTGAATCAAGTTTATTTTTTTCAGCCAAATCATCTATCTTCTTGCAAGCAGCATCTAAGGAAGGAGAATTGATGATATCTTGGAGCTTTATTTCTGCAGCATTCAATGCTTCCATGTTCTCTGTTGCACTATCATAAGCTTGTACAGCAGCCACACAGTCATTTCCAAGCTTTGCCAGGGCTTCGCAAACGAGAAAATACAACTGAGTATCACCCAATACACAAGACGAAACAGGGAAAAAAAATGTATTTTCAGCTCAATCCTAATGGCAGGTTTTCCATTCATGCTAACGTTCAACAAGAAGTCTTTGACAAATGAAGGATTAGCCCAATCATTGGAGCAGCATCCAATTATACTTGAAGAAAATAAAGGATAAAAGCCTATCCCCATCATGGACTTTGCACAGCTATGACAACAGAGTATGCTTGTCTGAAAGTCTCAGCGAACTAGTTACAGCAGACAAGGTGATTGAGATCTGACTGCTATTGCCACAAGCTCTCACATGCCACTGCCATGGATGGAGGTGAATCAATCTTTCAAGAAAAAAAAGCGCATATGTTTATATAACAGTATCAGTTTTTTGATCTCTAGAACAGGCAACAGGTAGCATAATTATACAACTTCCAATCTTGCTACCAGTTAGACTTGATATCTGATCACCCCGCCACAACCAACTAGGAATACAGTGTTCCCACAAATAAATACATCACCAAAAAGGTGAGAACACACACTCACCATTTTGCTCACTTGGATTGTCATGATTTGATTGTGCTACAGTGTAAAGATGCGCAAAAAATTCTTTTGTGAAGTCTTTACGATGCTTGGCAACAACTTCACTTAACTCCGATGGTACCTTCTTGATCACTCCAAGAAGTTCATTATGTCTTTGCATATCTTCATCAATCTATCGAAACAAAATTCACAAATTAATCCATACCAAAACACAAACACAATTAAGAAAGATATCGCATTGCCAGCCAAGTAAAATAGGGAATTCACATAACTACAAGCTTCATTAAATACTAAACCAACATCTTTAAATTTCCTTGCAAACTTGAGTAGATTATGCTTCTTCCCAGGATCATCCTCGCTATCCGCTCGTTCCTGAGACCTCTTGTAGAAATGAGGCCGTAAATTGTTCCATTCCTTGCTAAAAGCGAGCAACTTTCTCCAGTCATTTGGAGTGGGTTTGTCGACCATGAAAACATCAATTAATTTATCGCATACTCGTGCCATTTTACCATCATCAACACCATCATTTTCGTCATCATTAATAACCGCTGGTTCAGACGAACCAGAAAACGACAACTTCTCTCCTTCACAATCACTCGGTACAGTAGTTGTGCCCTCAACAGCAGCAAGAAGAGAGGATTTTCGCCGCCTCGCTGACTTAACTGGTAAACTACAGCCTGGAATTTCATAAAATATAAGCAATTTCTCACACTAAAACACCCAATTTGTGGCAATTACCGGAATTAAAGGTTGGAATAGCAGCAATAAGAAAAAAAATCATTGAGTGGCTTTATATTACCATTGAGTTTCGAAGAGATAATAGGGTTTGAAATTGAATATCTGAAGAAGGAGAGAGAAGGAGACCGACGTCGCGAGGTGATTGAAGAAGCCGGTACAGTCAGAGAGCAAGAAGCCTGCACAGAAGCACAGGCCAGCTCCATTTTGGAGACCAAATTATAAGTTTCTCTTTTCAGTTTTTTTTAGGGCTTCTAATTTATCAACTAACCAGTGAGCGACCAGGCACAAACAAAGAGCTTCAGATTTAAGAGGAAGAGAGAGGGTGGGTTTTAGCAGAAAAAATTTGGAACCATCTGATCTGATATTTTCTCGAGGTTTTAGCTTATTCTTCGAGAGAGAAAACGGTGTCGTTATCAGGACCCATCTTCCTAAATAAAATATTCGTACCAAACGACGCCGTTGTTTTGCAAGGGGAAATTAGTCCTTTTCAGCTAGTGTTGCTGTCAAGGAGGGAAAAAGCCAACGGCTCTCCCAAATTTATCCCTGCGACCCTAGCTGCTCCAGCAGAGATTTTTTTAGAAGAAGAAGAAGAAACGACGGTGCGCAAATGCTCTCTTTAACGGCATGTGTTTTACCAAACACGTCTCTCCTCCAACAATCTTCTCCTTTCAACATCCAACCGCCACCGTCCTTTACAAAACACAAACGTGCTTCAAAAAAAGGAAACAATAATAATTACTCTAATTCTCATTGTTTCTCTTGCAAGAGCACTAGTGATTTACCTTCTGCTTCTTATTTTGAATACCCAGCAACCACAAATTCTCCCGGATATAAAGGAACCCCAGGTCTTCATTTTTCAAAAACAGAATCAGCTAGTGAATTTGTTGACTCTAGTTTGCTTGCACTTTGGCTGCAGTCTTGTTACAGGGTAAAAGACATTAGAAGAATACACGCGGTTTTCTTAAAGTGTTTGAGAGACTCGGGCACGTATGTCAATAATAATTTGTTGAGTGGGTATTTGAAATTAGGGGAGTTACCTGAGGCGCGAAAGGTGTTTGATGCAATGCCTGAACGAAATGTTGTTAGTTGGACGGCAATGATAAATGGGTACTATAAGTTTGGTTTAGATGATGAAGCTTTAAGTTATTTTAGCCAGGCCATAAAGGATGGGGTTGTACCAAATAGCAAGACTTTTGTGTGTGTGTTGAATTTGTGTAGTAGAAGATTAGATTTTGAGTTAGGAAGACAAGTCCATGCTCGTGTTGTAAAGGGTAACTGGAGGAATTTGATCGTGGATAGTGCTGTTGTTTATTTCTATGTTCAATGTGGTGATTTGAAGAGCGCATTTTGTGTGTTTGATCGGATGGTCGAGCGGGACGTGGTTTCTTGGACAACAATGATTACTGCTTGCTCCCAACAAGGGCGCTGTGAAGAGGCTTTCAGGATGTTCACACAAATGTTGAATGGTGGGTTTTTGCCTAATGGGTTTACTGCATCTGGCATTTTGAAGGCATGTGGAGAGGAGAAGGCATTGAAGTTTGGGAAACAAATACATGGGGCTATAGTGAAGAAGATGTATAAAGATGATGTTTTTGTTGGGACTTCTTTGGTGGATATGTATGCTAAATGTGGAGAGGTTTCAGATTCTTCAAAAGTTTTCAATGGGATGAGGAGGAGGAACACGGTTACATGGACATCCATTATAGCAGGGTATGCTAGGAAGGGGCTTGGCGAGGAGGCTATATGTCTTTTTCGAATAATGCAGAGACGACGGGTAGTTTCTAACAACTTGACCATTGTAAGTATGCTCAGGGCATGTGGCTTGATTGGGGCATTGCTTGCTGGGAGGGAAGTTCATGCACAAATCATTAAGCATTGCAGCCAATCAAATGAATACTTAGGAAGTACTCTTGTGTGGTTCTACTGTAAATGTGGGGAGTCCCATATTGCTTCAAAAGTCCTGCAACAAATGCCTTTCAGAGATGTTGTCTCATGGACTGCCATAATTTCTGGTCATGCATGTCTTGGGCATGAGTCTGAGGCCCTTGAATTTTTGAAAGAAATGATGGAGGAAGGTGTGGAACCCAATTCATTTACTTATTCATCAGCTTTGAAAGCATGTGCCAATCTTGAAACTGTTCTGCAAGGGAAATTGATCCACTCCTCTGCCAATAAGACCCCTGCCTCATCTAATGTGTTTGTAGGTAGTGCTTTAATTCATATGTATGCCAGATGTGGGTATGTATCAGAGGCAATTCAAGTTTTTGACAGTATGCCAGAGCGGAATTTGGTTACTTGGAGGGCTATGATTATGGGCTATGTAAGGAATGGGCTCTGCCAAGAGGCTTTGAAGCTCATGTATAGGATGCAGGCAGAAGGTATTCAGGTGGATGATTACATCTCTGCAAAAGTCCTTGGGGCATGTGGAGAAATAGAGTGGGATGCAGGGCATTCATCTGAGTACTGCTTGCGTACTAGTTGAACTTCATCCAGGTGTAAGCTACATTGGAACGAGAGCTTGTGCATAGCTGTCCATATTAGAAATGTGCTGATTCTTATGGAATTTATGTTGCCTGGATGAGGGGGCCCAAATTACTGATCAAGGTACTTACCCTGCCTCCTAATTGCAGCTTTTCCTACTTTCCTTTAGCAAGGTGGAAAGAAAATTAAAAAAAAGGGTACTCTGGAAACTTCAATGATCAACATAGCTTGTTGTGTTGTTTCTTGGCTGATCAGTAATGTTGGAGGCCTGTTGAAAACATGATGCTATATTATATCAGCAACATGAAAATATCACGTGTAAGATCATGCTAGGGTCTATTTGCTTCTTAAAAAGTGCTCTTAAACGTGACCCTGAGTATTTCTTCAAGAGTTCTCTGTTTTACTTTACCTACTCGAGGTCTCTTTCAGCTCTTCAAACCATAATATGCCTTTGTTTCTAGCATTAACAATCTTCCCTTTAACGTGCTGACTGCTCTCAGTCTCACATGTATGGTGCATGCACACAATGGAACCAGACAAAAAAGATTGCAAAAGAGTTAATGGCGAGATAATGATTCCTCCATCATTTCAAGTCCCTGTGTACAAGTTTTTTATGCAAATTATATGAACTTCGAAGTAAAATTACAAAACGATATGCAGATATTACACAAACTCAATCTTTTAAGAGAGCAGGTGTTAAAAAAGCATGAAAGTTCTGCGAAACTTAACACCCTTTTTTTAAAAGCATGACTAAAAGCAGTCATTTGGAACACAGTATACCTAAAAAATTTATTTCCACAAAATAGTTCACTTGAAAAACCTTCAAAGATTGCCTTGGGCAATTCTTTTGTAGATATTTGTCTTTCCACCACGGGGCAATAATAAACAAAATCTTCCACAAATCCCAATTCACATAGCTTAGTTTAGTGGTGATTTGGTGAGAAAGCAAGCAATGGAAGAGTTGAGAAATTAACTGGTGCCTCAGGACAGGAGTTGAGGTCACCATCATGGTCTTCCCGCTATTTCCCTTCCCTCCCTATAAATAATAAATGAATAAAAAATAATCTCCTCTTTTATAATTTTGAAATACTCTTTTTTTTTTTCTTTTTTCTTTTTTTGGTTATCATGTCTTGATAGTCTTGTAGGGTTCTGCTTGCAGGTCAGTGTTATTCTGCTATTTCTTTATTCTCTTATTATTATTATTATTATTTGGAATCATCCATTTTAGTGGATGAACAGCGGATAGTGTTCTGTTTGGGATTTTATTTGTGTCATAACCAATTATCTCCTTTAATCCACTTTGCACTTGTTTTTGGGTGCCCGATCTGGACCAGCCCTTCAATGCTACTCACCTGGGGATGTTGATAAAGAACTGATGGAGGCTGCCTGTGATTTCTTAAGAGGTGGAGGACTTGTTTTTTTATTTGAATGCCAACACTGCATTTGTAAGCAAGATCCTCTAATAATGGTAAGTTTTTGTATAGGGTTTTGTTGGTTCTTGAAAATTGTTGTGTTTTCTTTTCAATGATAATCTCCTCGGTTTGCAGGCTAGATGTGGATGCTGGCAAGCATGAGGTGGAGGTACTCAAGCATTTTGGCCATAAATCCAGATTTTTAAGCTGAAAAAATTGTTTTGGTTTGAAAAAAATACTTCTAGAAAGGACTGTTTATATTTTAATATTTATGGGTTGAGCTGTACAAAACATGGACAAGAAAAAATAATTTTTTATAAATCAAAGAATTATAAATTCAAACCCCAAATTATAATAGAATCAAAGAATTATAAATTCAAACCCCAAATTATAATAGATTGACCAAAACATAATTTTTGATAGTCTAAAAATTTATTTTACAATAAACTCAAGCATTAACCCTAAGCCTACATGCACTCGTGTGGGTTGAAGCATAAAACCCACTTTATTGAGGACATATTTCTTCTAAGAAGAATTGGGTGTATTTTGGGCTCAATCTTAACTTCTCAACTTTTTATTTTATAAATACCAAAAAATTTTATTTTTTTTCTATGTGAAAAGTTTTTTTAAAAGATTTTGAGTTTTACTAAAACATATCAACTAAAAATTCTTTAAAATTAATTTCTCATTCACTCGTATAATTTATTTAAATCAAGTTAATACTACATTTTCAAGAGCTTGTATTAAAGATTAAATTTCCACAAAATATAAAACTGGGCTTTGTTTTTAATTTGGTATCAAAATTACCCATTAACCAAAACAAACTTTTGCAACTTATTTTATTCCCTTTTTGTATTTAATTATATTTATGATATTGATTTTGGGATGTTGGATATGTTATGATTTTTTTATTCTATTGTTATTTAGAGGAAATTATGGTGATTCCATTAAAAGACTACAAAATGTTCAAGAATCGAACACCTTCTTATTTGGGTGGTAGGGTGGGTAATTGTGTCTTCTATCTATATTTCTTGCTTTTATATATAATTAAAATTGGCTTGTTGAGTTTTGGTTATGAAAAGGGTATTGAGTAGAGATATCATTATTTTTATTGTTGTGGTGGAAGCTCTTGTGCGGCTGACTTTAGAGTTGGGGAGTATATGTTTCTTTTAAAACTATCTTTTGTGTGTGTGTGTGTGTTTATTTTATAATTACTCAATTTTCTATTTAGAAATTAAAAACAAATTATCTATAGACAATTCTCTCTTGTATAGGACTTCATCAGTGCTCGCAAATGAATGGTTAGAACTCTTAGGAAAAGTTGAAACAAGAAATAGTGGTGAGGACTATAAGGTTGCAACTACTTGGTCTAATGCAACCAAAGGGCTAGTTGAGCATGTCCAAGGTAATCTTGAATCAGGTTCATGCAAAAACATAGCAATATTTTTTTTTTGTTCTTATTTGTTTCATTATTGAATTTTAGAAAGCATTTTTTGAATAAGCCAATTCATTTGGGATCCTACAAATCCATTTTTCCTATTCAAAGACCAGCCGCTTGTCTCTGTGTTTTCACATTGAGAATTCTTTGCAAATAAAGAAATGTCAAAGGATTTTCTTACTTTCCAAACAGATCCTTCTATCTATATATAAAAATTAGCTTATCAATAATATGAAGAAAAAAAAACACTTCGAACTGTTGATTTATCGCTAGAGATGACTTAGAACTAAGAGTTTATTATCTAATGGATTTTTCCGTTCTAATACTCTATCCGAGAGTTATCAATATTTATTAAATATTTCCTATTTAACGAAAGGCTATTAAATCAAATAATAAAGGCAATGTTGAGAAAAAGATGACTTTTTCCATATGAAATAAAAATTGAATTTATGTAATAAAAAAAAGTTTTATTACTTATGTCTAGCTAAAATATTCTTCTAATGACTTCAAGACAATGAGAGCTGCATTGGTGAGCATCATTTCTATTTAAAAAAAAATTAGTATGCAATTGCAAACTGATGCACAAAAAATGTTGCTTTATCATATGGAGAATTCTTGCATGCCACAAGAAACTTTTCACCAGCAAAGGACTTATACCAGAAGGTGTTATTGTATATAATTTTAGGACTCTTTTAATAGTAGCTATAAAGATTATCTTTCCATGAATATAGGCTAAATATTAGGAATCAGTTAGACTCCATGTATAACATATACTTCCATGTATAGATAGGAGGGATATGTAAGAAAAGGAGGGGAACTCACGACAGCTAGGTTCCAAAAACAGAGTTCTATGTTTTTGTTTTCTTTGGGTTTTCTAAGTATTTTGACAGTTTTCTGAGTATTTTGACATGGTATCAAAAGCAGGTTACTAGATTACCTGTCTTTCACGAATTTTTTTCTATCTTAAGAGAGCTTCCTTGTGGGTTCTTTATTCTTGGCATTGTCTTAGTCGATATTTGGAGTTCTTGATTTTCAATTCCGTAACTAGGATTTCATCAACTTTTGATGTGTTTCTAGGTTCTATTCTTGTTTCGGTGACTTTTGGATTTCGATGTTTTTCCTCTAGTTTAGTTGTGTTGTTTCGGCGCATATTTTTTCTGTTTTTGGTATCAATTTTCAGCGCTATCTGTTCAGCATTTTGGTGAGTTCCTTTCTTTCGACACCTTTATTGTTATTCTCGCATGTGATTATTTTCCTCCAGTGGATCATATCATACGATAAAGTAGACTCGTTTCATATTCGGTTTACTAGCAAAAACTATTATGCTTGGAAGTTTCAATTTAAATTATTTGTCAAAGGAAAAGAATTATGGGGTCATATTGATAGGAGTACTCTCGTACCTCGAAAGGTCGAAGCTTGGTCTAAATGGAAAATCAAGGATGTTCGGGTTATGACTTGGATCCTCAGCTCAGTTGAGCCTCACCTTGTTCTCAATCTGAGGCCTTAAACAACTATTGCCACCATGTGAAATTATCTTAATACGGTTTATAATCAAGACAACACGACTCGGCGTTTTCAATTAGAGTATGAGATGGCTAATTTCACACTGGGAAGTCTCTCAATTGAGGAATATTTTTTTGGTTTTCAAAATCTTTGGGATAATTATTCAAATATTGATTATGTTAATGTTCCCGTTGCAACTCTATTTGTTGTTCAAGCAGTGCATGATACAAGTAAAAAAGATCAATTCTTGATGAAGCTTCATTCTGATTTTGAAACTGCACGTTCTAATATGATGAATTGTCATCATGTACCATCTTTGGATGCCTGTTTAAATGAACTCTTTCGTGACGAGCAGTGTATTATAACTCAGGCTGCCATAGAACATCAGGTTAATGTTAGTGCATATATTTTTGTGGCTTACGCAGCATAAGGGAGGAATAAGGGTAGAGACATACGTGTTATCCAATGATTTAGTTGTAAAGCTTTTGGTCATATTGCTCGGGATTGTCCTAAGAAGTTCTATAATTACTACAAGAAACAGGGTCATATCATCTCTGTCTGTCTCATTCGACCTGAACGGAAGCATGGTACTGTTTATAATGCCTTCATTGGTGCCTCTAATTCTGTTACATTGCCTGTTGTCTCGCCAGTTGTTCTTATTCCTGCTCCTACGACCTTAATGAACCCAAATGCACGCACTCTTAAAATGGTACACCAAATGATCCTTTTATACTTTTTCTACTTTTAGGCTCTCAGGTAATCATAAAGTTTTTTCTAAGTTATGGTATTTTAACTTTGGGGCCTCTAACCATATGACTAATATTGTTGTTCCTTTTTCCAATGTCAGAAATTATAAGGGAAATCTGAAAATTAACATCGTCGATGGTAGTTCTTTGTCTATCAGTGTTGTTGGTGATCTTTCATCTTCCTTAACTGATATTTTTGTGTCTCCTGACCTCTCCACAAATCTTATTTATGTTGGTCAATTAGTTGATAATAATTATGATGTCCATTTCTCTCGTTTTGGTTGTGTTGTGCAAGATCAAGTGTTAGGGAAGATGATCGTGAAGGAGCCTAAAATGGGCCGACTATTTTATCTTTACATTTCTTCTTCCACTATTATTACTAGTTTTTCTTTACTTTTCTTTGCATGTAATTTTGTTGGTTCTAGCAATAAGATGTGGCATGGATGTCTAGGCCACCCAAACTCTAATGTACTTCGTAATTTGTTTAATTCTAGATTATTGGGAAATAAAGCATGTTCTTCTCTTGATTTTTTTTTTATTGTACATCATGAAAACTTAGCAAAAGTAAAGTTCTACTTTTCCTTATCATACATCTCGTGCCTCACAATGTTTTGACATTATTCATAGTGATGTTTGGGGTATTGCACCCATTGTTTCTCATATGCATTACAAGTATTTTGTTATTTTTATTTATGACTTTAATTGCTTTACTTGGGTTTACTTTCTTCGAGCTAAGGCTGAAGTTTTTTTCAGTCTTTAAGTGCTTTCTTGCACTTCTTGAGACTCAATTCTTCGTCAGCATCAAGGTCTTGCACCCTGATTCTGTCGACGAATATGTCTAATGAGTTTCATAACTTTCTTCAAAGCAAAGGGTTTAGCACTTTCTACTTCAGTTCATTTGATCAATTGCTTACCCTCTCCTACGTTAAATCATGTTTCTCCTTTCTTTAAGTTTGGTCATTCTCCTTTATATTATAATCTTCGTACATTTGTTTATGTTTGTTTTGTGCATCTCCCTGCTCATGAATAACATAAACTTACTGCTCAGTCTGTTAAATATGTGTTTCTTGGTTATGTTATCCCTCAAGAGGGTTATGTTTGTTATGATCCCCATGCTCGTCGTATACAAGTTTCTAGAAATGTTATTTTCTTTAAAAATCAATATTTAACTCCATCTCATGTTGAGCAACAATCTGCATCTTTATCTCTTCTGCCTAGCTTTTCTGATTCCACAATAATTATGGAAAGATTCAAACCTGGTTTTGTTTATGAAAGACGTAGTCGACATGAGTCTGGTTCCACTTCTCATATGTTTCTTTCTGATCTTGACTCGGCGCTTGATCCTGCTCCTGCTTCCACCACTCTTCATCGGTTTTCTCGTCCTTCTCAACCCCCTAATTGATATGGTTTCTTCTCTCTTATCTCTCTTGTTGCTACTTTATCCACTATTTTCATTCCCTCTTGCTATAAACAAACCATGGAGTATGAGTGTTGGCAACATACAATGCAAGCAAAACTTCAAGCACTTGAGGAGAGTCACACTTAGGATATTGTTCCTTGTCCTCCTACAGTCAAACAATTGGGAGTAAATAGGTCTTCTCTGTAAAACTTTGTTCTGATGGCTCTTTATATCGATACAAAGCTTGCCTTGTAACTCTGGATAACAAGCAGGAATATAGGATTGATTATGAGGAGACATTTGCTCCAGTTGCTAAAATGACCATAGTTCAAACCATCTTAACTATTATCGATTCACATTCGTGGCAACTATATCAAATGGATGTGAAGAATGTCTTTCTTTATGGTGATCAGCAAGAAGAGATTTACATGAAGCTTCCCTCTGGTATGACTACTTCTTCTCCTCATGATGTCTATAAGCTAAGGCGTTCTGTATATAGGCTCAAGCAGATGCCCCGGGCTTGGTTTGAGAAATTTTGCAGTACACTTATTGACTTAAGTTTTACATAAAGTCAATATGATTCTTCTCTCTTCTTTCACATGTCTGCGTCGGGCATAATCCTTCTCTTGGTTTATGTGGATGATATTATCATTAATGGCATTGACTGTGGTTTGATTACTAAGCTTCAACAGTTGTTACATGCAACTTTCTATATGAAAGATCTTGGCCAGCTCATATACTTTTTAGGATTGGAATTTCATCACCGGGCCAATGGTATATTTGTGAACCAATATAAGTATATTCAAGATCTTATCATTTTGGCTAGTTTGGAGGACACTTCTTCTGTTGATACTCCTATGAAGGTAAATGTTAAATACAGGAAAGATGAAGGGAACCTTCTGGATGATCCTATTCTCTATTGGTACCTAGTTGGGAGTCTTATCTACTTGACCACTACTTGACCTGATATCTTCTATATTGTTCATCATTTTTTGTCTTCTCCTCGGCATCTCCATCTTGCTGCAGTTCGACACATCATTCGTTATCTTCAAGGTTCACCTACTGGTAGGTTGTTCTTTCCTACCGGCTCATCTCTTTAACTTATAGCCTATAGTGATGTTGATTGGGCTGGGTGTCTGGATACACATCGATTTACTATTGGTTGGTGTGTGTTTTTAGATAATGCCTTAATTTCTTGGAGATGTAAGAAACAAGATCGTGTTTCTAAATCCTCTATTAAGGCCTAGTATCGTACCATGTCTACTGTTTGTTTTGAAATTATATTGTTACGTGGTCTTCTTAAGAAACTTGGGTTTCCTCAACTTCTACTCCTCTTCATGCTGATAACACCAGTGCTATTTATATTGTCACCAATCCTGTTTTCCATGAACATACCAAGCACATTGAGGTTGATTGTCATTTTATTTGAGACATCTTGGAAAGTGGGGTGATATCTCTTCCTCACATCTCTTTTGATCTCCAAGTGGTTGATGTCTTCACTAAAGCTATGACCCAATAGCGACATCAATTTTTTTTTGGCAAATTGTTGCTGGTTGACTTTACAACATCAATTTGAGGGGGATGTTATCATATATAACTTTAGAACTCTTTTAATATTAATTATAAAGATTATCTTTCTATGAATAGAGGTTAAATATTAGGAATTAGTTAGACTCCATGTATAACATATACTTCCGTGTATAGATGGGAGGGAAATATAAGAAAAAGAGGGGAACTCACGACGGACAGGTTTCAAAAATAGAGTTCTTGGTTTATGTTTTCTCTGAATTTTCTAAGTATTTTGATAGTTGTTTTAGTATTTTGACATAAGGTTATTCAAGAGGTGACTAAAAACAAAGACTTTACATACAACCATGCATTAGAAACTTATGGTATGGCTTCAGAGGAAGTTTTTCTACCAGCTGCCTGTGCTTTGGGACAAACACTTGTATATGTTTTAGGAACTTTGGCAACGTGTAAGAGATAATTGTTACACATGAATGAACTATCTCCTATTTCATATGGTAACTTTTACAATTACTTGTTGTCACTCTAAGCATATGTCCTGGTTAAATGAGGGCATGCCTTAAGAAATAATGTTTTTCCTTCTTTAATTTAAAATATTGAGATTTTTATGAATATTTATTTCAATTTTAAGAAACCAAGTTGTTAATAAAAAAATAATTTATTCAAAATAAAAAAAAGACATAAATAAGAAAAAGGGATTTGGAATTAAGAAATATATTTCTCATTCAACATTTAAATTCTTCAAACTTGCGGATATAATTTTATAATTGTTGTAAAATTAAATAAAAAGGCATCACGCTAGGAGTAAAATCTAGTTTGTGATTATTTAAACTATCAGGTAAGCTAGAATTAAAAGTATCAGAGCTAGAAGAGGTTTTGTTCTGATCCGCGTAAAAAGTTTCCTAATTATTTTTGGTTTTTAAAACTTGACAAACACTTGTGGAAAACGCCTAGCAATGATGACGATGGTGTTTGGTATTTGGGTTGAATTTTTTTAATTAAAATAATATTTTAGTGTTTTATATTGTTTTGATGTGTTAATATTAAGAATAAATTTAAAAAAAATTAAAAAATATAATTTTAATACATTTCCAAACAAAAACAATTTGAAAAATAATATCTACCAAACGAAATAATTTAGCTACATGTGGCATGCTTTTGTTTTATATTTAAGCTTGTTTGGGAACGCGGTTCAAACCGCGCTCTTTTAAATTTTAAATTTAAAAAAATATATTATTTTATATTTTTATATCATTTTGATATGCTGATATTAAAATTTTAAAAAAAACATTACTTTTATATATTTATAAATAAAAAAAACATTTTAAACCCCAACCACAACTATAAACCCACCCTTAAATCCATCACTATTTTGCTTCAGTTCAGTCTTCTCAACCACATACGTGAACGTTATCCAAAAGGTTCAATTCTGAGCAGTTTTTTGGGATTTCATTTGTCTGGAGGAGCCTTTCCCTGCAATCAATTTTGACTGAATTTTCTGAAACGACCACTTCAATTCATGAACTTAAAATCCGCACCATTTCATAAGACCACGCGTATGTATGTTTCCCCTCATTGTACGTCAGCCATTCAACGAGGAGATAATTCTTCAAATAGTCACTTGGTCATCAAGGAAAGTTTTTAAATCCGAGTCAGGGTAGACTTGGCATAAGGTTAAGGTCACGAATTTTGATCAAATTATTCGTTAATTTAGTTTTGATCAGTTACTTGTTAATTTGAGTGGACTTCAATTTATTTTATAAATTAAATTGATATTATTTTTGTTATAAAAAGATAAATTGTTAATAAGTTGCAACCGAGTTTTTAACCGAATCATGTCGGGTTAATTGAATCATCGAGTCAACCTAAATTTTAAATTTTTTTATTTTTAAAACCCTAGTGCAGTTTTAGACCAACCTACCAAATTATCCAACCGAGTTTCAAAACTAGAAATGATATGCAATATGCATCATTAACCACTCAACCAATAAATTTCCCTGCCTTGTTATCGTCCATCTCCACGGACTTTCGAAGCCGTCATGACATAGTCCACAGATAAATTACAAATATTTCACTTTCAAGTCTTACACTGATTCCATTTTGAACCACTTATCAGCTCAGGAATTGCTTCCTCCCCACGCAAAAAAAACCCTTATAAAATGACTCATTAAAAGCTCTCAACTCATCATCAACACCAGTTTATTTCTAGTTAGTATTAAGAGCTAGACGCCTGGAACAGTTTTTATTAGGCCATGGCAACTCCTGGGTATTGTATAGCTGAAGCATATGTGTCGCGAAAGTTACACACAGATAAATTGAAGAGAATGGAAGAAGATCAGAAGGCTAAGATAGATGGCGATGATGATGAAGTGAAACAACAAAGTGGTTGTTTCTTATCCATCTTTAATAAAGTCCATCCAGCTCGAACTGTGTCGAAGGATCGTGCAGGAAATGAAGCCCAGAGGCTGGATTCTAAGGGATGATTGGAATCATATATATTAACGCTAGCTACCTGCGTGAATGTACGTATAATTCTAGGTTGTTCTGAATTCACTTCGGAATTTTTTTTCGTGTTTTTGTCTTGTAAATCCAGATTGATAGTGTGAGTTGTTGTGTTTTACCTGGATTCTATGTAATTAAGAGATCTAAAAAAATTTAATAAAAACTAAACACATGCTTAGTAAAATATCATGTTTAACATTTCCACGCAAGAGAGGTTGGCTTGATGGTCTAGGGATGTAGAGTACATGTGTATGGTAATGCAAAATGATTTTACAAAATTGCTTTTTAATTAAAGAGATATATTAAAATAATATTTTTTATTTTTAATACCAATATCTTAAAACTATAAAAAAATATTTGAAGAATATTAATTTAATTTTTTAAAATAAAAAACAATTTAAAAATAAGATTAAACCGCAAAAATAAACATTTGGTGGTGGCATTTGTCACTCTTTGACGGAGAGCGGCATCACGAAATTATTACCATATCGTGCAATTGCAACCAATTGAGAAAAAACACTAATGGCGTCGTGTTTATCTGGATCAAGAATACGTGGTTAATTAGGCATGGCATTTCTTATAGAAAGAACCAAAACACACGACCTAGCTAGCTCTGGCTCTCGACGATCAAATACATGCGCCAATTAGGGTTGTGGTTTACTTTTTCTTCGAGGCTGGACGAGGAGATTTGCACTCGTGCTTTCGAAAAAGAGTTTCAGAGAGCAAAGGTATGCTGTGTTCGAGGTAATTTTGGCTATTCTGACATGAATCATTCTGTTTTGAATCAATTAACACGACAGAATTTAATAATCTTACTGATAAAAAATTTTATTCGTATTTATATTAGCAGTTCATCAAAATCAAAATGTATGTTATTAAAAGAATTATAAACGGAAATGGTTCATCAAAAAAAAAACTCTGGTTGGTAATTTATAGATTATCGATGAATCCGTCGGTAATAAATGTACTGATAGATTTACAGACGGACAAAGCACGCCAAAAACAAATTATACGCTTTATTTTATCGGTATATCCATCGGTAAATATAACATATCACCAACATAATAGCATATGTAATTTCGTTGGTGTGTTAATACCAGCAGTGGTATTTGCAATAGTTCTTTTTCAACTCTCTGAAATATACCGACAGAATAGTTATGTCGGTAACTCCATCGGTTATAGTAGTATTTGCAGAAATTTTTTTTTCAATTCTTTAGAATATACTAACGATCTAGTTTCGTTGGTAACCACGTCTGTAATATTTAAAAAAAATATTGAGAAAAATAATTAAAATAAATTTATTTTATAATTTTAAAATAAATTAGTATAAAAATCAAGTATTTATTACAAATTTAAACAATTGTATGTTCAAATACAATAAATCTAAAATAGAGGCGGTACTGGAGGAAGAGAAAGAGGTTGGTCATCACCAGGATCGTGGGGTCAATTACGGGGTGCACATGAACCATCCACATTTGATCTCATATTCATTACCAATCAGCGGAGTTCTTCATAATCATCAGTGAATCGTTCATATTTATCATTAAGATGGGTCATCTAATCTTGTACCTGTTGGTCTAACATCGCTGTGAACTTCAAATTTTGAACGCTCAGAATTGATTATGAGCTTTCAACTGTCGAAACACTATGGAATTATTCCGCTAGTAACTCCGTTGTTTATTTTGTCAGTAAAAATATCACGTCAACGAACGATTTGTCTTTTTGAATCCCACTGTAATACCCCTCGTTATTCCCTCAGTATATACCGATGCAATTTTTCTATTGGTATTTATCGATGGATGCAAGAGTGGAAAATTCTATCGGTAAAGGTCATCGTAATATACTGACGAAATTTTTTCGTTGGTGTTTTTATTTATATTTGCTAATGTTTTTGGTAGTTTAACTTTTCCATTCAAAACAGTTTTGTTAACAGTAATTCCACTCACTAATTAAGTTTTGAGTCTTAGATAAGTTTCTGATTTATAAAAAAGAAAATGAAGAAAACACGATTTCAGTTTGTTCAATTTTCAGCTACGTACTTCGCCACGAGTGTATAACGAGGGCCGAGGTTGAGGAAAATTTATTATTTATTTAAAACAGTATTATTTTAAAAAAAAAGTTTAGATTAACCAACAGGATCAACTATAGATCAGGTCAACACCCGATTTGTTTCTTATAACAATGGTGGAAATATGAGTTTATTTCTTCTTCCCTTGGTATTTGGCCTTCATTTTCAGTTAATTAGGTGACTTGACGGATGATGTCCATGTGAAAAGTATCACTGCATGCTTCTTGTTTCCATTATTCACAACAGGCCACTCCCTCAAACACAGAAACGTTATATTATTTATATACAAATCCATCCTTTACTCTTCTATTTTTAATCCAAAACATTAAATAAACCTTAATTTTAGAGAAGAAATAAATAAATAAATGCCTAAATTCCCGATAGATGGAAGCATCTCTTCCCTTTTTTTTTTATTAACATGGATGTTTGGATCAGCTTACGCGCACTTCGATTAATTTCACAGACCCTGAAGTTAATCACTATGTAATTCTCTAGTAGCCTTAAGATTTATAGAACTCGAACTAATAACCTTAAAAAACCAAATCTAAAATCTAACAAATTAAATTATACTACTCCGTAAAAGTTAAAAGTATGTCGTCCTTCTATCTTTAGCATGCGTGCTCAAATGGTGCTTTCCTAGTAAATTCGGCTTCGACGTCCCAATCCAAATACAGTACTGGTCATCATCCTTGACGCTCAAGAAATTTCATTCCATGGAGAATAAATGTCTCTCAACTGCCACCAGAGTGAGAGTGCAATGAGAAATTAAAAGTTAGGCATTACATCCATCATAACGCCACATCTCTCCTCTTACGTAATACTCCTCCCCTTGATTTAGTGGGTATTTAGAAATATAATAGCAATTATTTTTAAAGTATATTTTTTAAAAATATATATTAAAATAATAATTTTTTTATTTTTTAAAAATTATTTTTAATATTAACATATCAAAATATTTAAAAATATTTAAAAAAATATTAATTTAAAGTAAAAAATTATAAAATTTAAAAAAATACTTTTAAAATATAAAAATAAACAGGATAATATGTGCTTGCTTGCTTGTGCAATTCCACCGCCCCGCAACACTAAAGTGCCCATATTTAACACGTTTATTTCTCTAAATACAATTTAACGATCCAGGGGGATTCCATTTAAGTTTGCTAGCCAGTGTCTTGGCCACCAAGCCACCCTTAAAGTTGAAATCTCCGGAGTTGACCATTTAAGTTTGCTAGCCTGCTGTGTCTTGGCCACCAAGCCATCCTTCAAGTTGAAATCTCCGAGAATACTCCGGAGTATTTGAAAGTATATTAAATATTTTATTTTTAAAGTGTTTTTATTTAAATATATTAAAATAATAAATTTTATATTTTAAAAATTATTTTTAATATCAACATTTCATTAATATAATCCAAAAACATTAAAAAAACTCAAATTTTAACAAAAATAAATTAAACTTCAATACTAAATATCTCTTTTGCAAAACTCGAAACGTATCTCACCATTAAATGTGATAATTATTTTTTAAAATTAAAATTATAAGTATGTTTGGAAGTGTGATACAAATTAATTTTTAAAATATTTTTTATTTAAAAATTTATAAAAATAATATTTTTTTATATCAACAAATTAAAATCATCTAAAAATATTAAAAAATTAAATTAAATTTAAAAAAAAGGTAAAACATGAAAGCTAAATATATCTTTGCAAAAGTGGGAAACGTGTCCCCACAGGAGTGCAGTTGAGAAGCCTATAAACTAAAACCCGAGGTGCCTTCTAAGTCCTAACCTCATCCTTCACGCATTCCCGGTTCTCTCTTCCCTCATCACGTCCAGTTCTATACACACCAATACTTGTGCTCCGTCCTTTAATTAAATATTCCACCCTGATCTATCTCACTCTATAATATAATATCTAGCAATGGCTGCAATTGATACTGGTCTTGCGCAAGCTTATGTGATGCGAAAGCTACACAAGGAAAAGATGGAGAGATTAGAGCAAGCAGAGAGAGGGATTGTTGCTGGTGAGAAGAAAGGTAAGAACCCTAGCGGTTGCTTCTTCTGGGGATCCAAGAAGAACCATCCTGCCAAAGTAGACTGTGAGGAAAAGCAAGCCAGAGAAGATGAAGCTTTGAGTTTTAATTAGTTTGTGATTGGAGCTTAGCTCTATAAACTATCAAATCTCTCTCTCTCTCTCTCTCTCTCTCTCTCTCTTCTTTTTTTTTTTCTGGTGTATTCTTTTCTTTTTTGTTAAGGTGATGATAAAGAAATGTAAAGAAAAAAAAAAGCTGTATCGAAGCTCTGATTTTCTTTATATGGCGTTTGTTGATGAAGATATATAGGGAGAAAATGTAGTTTCTGTTCTCTGTTCTTTTATTTATAGAGTGCTTTTCTAAAAGGCAATTACGAGAAGATATACAGCATTTAGCATTTAGTATATGTATTTGATTTTAAAATAGTTTTTACTGTTACTGTTTAAAAAAATAAGGTTTGCAAAAAATATTTTTCATTAGTTTTTTTTTTTAAAAGAACCTTTAAAAATGAAGGTCCAATATTTTTTTTATTACTCTTTACTGTTACGGTTTAAAAATATATATTTTTCATTAATTTCAAATAAATAAATTGCAGTTTGCACTTTTAAAAAATAAATTTTAAAAAAATTATGGCTATTCTGACATGAATCATTCTGTTTTGAATCAATTAACACGACGGAATTTAATAATCTTACTGATAAAAAATT